>FMJZ01003370.1_pt1 | contig 104549 bp, 97 predicted proteins | sample 1987881 | NCBI WGS metagenome assembly FMJZ01 (sample SAMEA4378227, study PRJEB15110) | soil metagenome | biome: soil; feature: Field; material: Soil | place: India | collected 2015-03-11 | depth 0 m
CCAACAAGAGAGCCAAAACCAATTCCATATTGCCTTACTGCACCAGATCCTCCAGGAAAATCTTTATCTCTTATATCTTCTTTTTTAAATAATTTTGTTAAAACAATACCAGATGTTAATGAACCAATAAAATATGAAATTGCAATCAATATAAAATCAATGAACCTCATTCTCTCTCACCTCCAATAAAAGATACACCAAAAGCACCAGTTAAAACTGCATAACCCATAATTGGTGTAAATGGAACAGTAAATATTTTTGTTTTACCTAAATTTTTCATAATTTCATTTTTGAAAAATTCGATTTCTTCATCTGTAAAATTTATATTCATAGAAAAAATCTCTTCACCCTTTATCTCTCTTTTTATAATTTCAATGAGTTTCAAAATTCCATCATATCTATTTTTAGAGAGAGTTACTTTTTTTATTTTCCCAAAATCAATTGAAACAATCGGTTTTAATGAGAGAAGTGAACCAAAATCAGATAAAATTTTTGGAATTCTTCCTGTTCTATAAACATCTTTAAGTGAATCAATATAAACATATGTTTTAATTCTATTAACTAATTCCCTACCTTTTGAAACGATTTCCTTAAAAGATAAATCGCTTTCAATAAATTTTATAATTTTATAAGTTAATATTCCTTCTCCACTTCCAGCATTTAATGAATCTATAATTTCAATTCTTTTATCTTTAATCATATTTTTTGCAATTAAAGCATTTTTATAGCATCCACTTATATTTGATGCGATAGTTATACAGATGATTTTTTCTTCCTCTACATTTTTAAAAGCATCTAAAAAATCTTCGACTTTTGGAGGGTATGATTTAAATTCTAAATGCTTTTTCTCTTCAGCTATTTTAAAAACTTCTTCTGTGGTTATATCAATTGAATCTTTGTAAATCTTATTTTCAATCTCAAAATAAAATGGAATTTGAATAATATTATATTTATCAATAAATTCCTTAGGTAAATTTGTAGTTGAATCAGTAATAACTCTAATTCTCTCCATCAACTACATTTTATCACCTCAAACATTTAAACATACCAAAAGAATTTTGGTCTGCTTCTACCATAAATTGCATAATCTTTTTCTTTATGATAAGCCCAAAGTTGGTTTCCATAATCATAATGCCACCACTCATTTGAAAAATTCGTAAAGTCAAAGTAAGTAATAATGTGGAAAAGAAGTCTTCTATTTTTTAAAATTTCTATTTCCTTTTCAGTTAATTTTTCGCCTCTTTCAACTTTTTCCTCAAAATATCTTGTATTTGCAACTTCACTCATCTCATCAAAATAAGTTCCCATATCTAGTAATCTTCCTTTATCATCACATATTGAAAGGTCTATTGCTCCTCCAGTATTGTGAGGAGAAGGTTTTGTTTCATCATAAGATGGTAAGGCAACAAAATTTAATGTTAATTTTATTAATTCATCTTCACTCAAATTTGGATTTTCTTTTCTTAATTTTTCTTTATATGAGTCAAAAAGTGATTGCTGCAATTCAACCGGTCTGAAGGCATCAAATATAACAAATTTATATCCATTTGGTAAAAATTCAGTTGCATTTATTAATTTTTCATAAATTGATACTCTTGTATAACAAACAGGCAGTGAATTTTTTAAACCTTGAATAAAATATTCAGGATGATTTATTATTTTTTCTGGATAAAGGTCAAGAGGAACAAGATCTTCTCCACATTCAATGATTTTTATTTTTCTAATTTCTTCCCAGACTTCTTTTTTTAATTTTGGTATAGGTGTTTCTAAAAATTTTAAAATGAGTTCATTTTTGTCATTCATAATCTCCTCCATACATAACTAAAAAAGCCCTTAGGATTAACTCCTAAGGGCTAAAAAATTAAACAAATAATTTTAGAAGTGGAAAATTCCTTTCAATATATAACCTACAAATGTTCCAAGATAATTTCCAATTATGTATCCCCATATACCAACAAGAATTGCTGGAACAATGAGTTTTGTCCATCCTTTTGCTATTGCCATTCCTGCTGCAGTTGAAGGTCCACCGAGATTTGCATTTGACGCAAGTACACACTCTTCAACACTATATTTAAATACTTTACCAAGTCCAAGAGTAAAAATAATATTAACAACAGCCATAACAAGACAGAAAAGAAGTAAAACTGGTGCTTTAGTTACTATTTCATACAAACTTGCTGGAATTCCTATAACAACAAAGAAAAGATAAATCATAAACATTCCAATTTCATTTGAACCTGGAATTTTTGGTAAGAAATTGGGAAAGAGTGTTGCAAGTATAAGAGTTATTATTGGAATTAAAAGATAAATCTGTCCAAAAATAAGTCTTATAATAAATAAAAATCCTGTTGCATCACCAGGAATAACTGTTTTTACCCAAGTTGTAAACTTGACTGATATAAAAACAATTACAAATGCAATTGCAAGATTTTTTGCAATATCAAGAAGAGAAATTTCTTTTCTTCTCCAATACATTGCTGCTCTTGTCTTCTCTTGTAACTCTTTTGATTCACTCTCAGCTTTTTCAATTTCATCTTCATATGGATGAGGAAATCTTTTTCTAAAGAATGCCCAAGATGGAATAGCAAGAAGAATAATGAATGCGATAGCCATATTTAAGTTATCTGCAACTGTAAGAGCACCAATTAAATTTTCACTTGCTTCAAAAATCTTTGATAATGCAACAAAGTTTACTCCTCCACCAATGTAGGATCCAGTCATAATACCTGCTGCCTTATAGTATTCTGGAATGAATGCTCCGAAAAGAAGAGTTGCAATGAATGCACCCAAAAGTGTTCCAACTGCTGAAATGTTGAAGATTCCAAACATTCTTCCAGATTCTTTAAGAATTTTTCTTAAATCTGCTTGGAATAGAAGCAAAGTTACAGCAAGAGGTAGAATGTAAGTCCAAACATTATCCCAAACTGGAGATTCTGTTGGAACAATTCTTAAGTTTGTTGCAGCAAGACCAAAAATTAAGGCAATAACCGCACCACTAATTTTTGAAGCCCATTTGTACTTCTGTTCAAGGTAAATGGAAAGAGATGCAGCAACAACAAGAAATGTCCACAATGCCCATGTGTCATCTGGTTTAAACAATGTTGTCACTCTCCACCTCCATAATTTAAAAATTAAAGTTTTTTATAAATATTATAATATTAATTTTTAAGAGGTTGACAATTTGTTTTTTAGATTTAAAATTTATTAATAACTTTAAGGCAATGGAGTCTGCCTTATAAATCTCTTCAAAGAGTGATGACTCCTAATAAAAGGAGTTAATATGGAAAAAGAAAAACTATCATATGAAGAACTCTCAGAAAAAATAGAATTTTTGATTCAAGAAAATATGAAACTGTCAAAACTCAATGCAACACTAAATTTTAAACTCTACTCTGCTCTTAAAGAGATTGAGAAACTAAATTTTGAAATAGGAGCACTCAAGGGCGAGATTATATTTTTAAAACAAGCACTTGAAAATGCAAAAAATAAATTAACAAAATATAACGAAGAGATTTTTTAAAAATTAAACCTTTATTTTCTTTATTTCATTTTTATTTGTAGTAAATAAATTTCCTCCGACATGTAAAAGAAGATTGACTTTAGTTAAATCCCAATGCTTATCAAAAAACTCCTCTTCAACTTTAACATTTAAAACTTCACCAATTACAATAACATGGTCTAACTCTTTTTTATCAACTATATCAATAACTCTACATTCAATATTAGCAATGCATTCATCAATTGATGGTACGCTTACATAATCTGATTTAACTGGTTTAAACCCTGTTAATTCAAACTTATCTTTATCACTTCCACTATATGTTCCACAAATAAGTGACTCTTCTGCATATCTAAAATCAGGAATATTCACAACAAACTCTTTATTTTCAAGAAGAAGTTTATATGAGTATCTTTCTCTTCTTAAAGCAAAAGTTAAAACAGGTGGATTGATACTAAGTGGAGCAATCCAAGCAATAGCAATAATGTTTGGTTTTTTATCATTACCCATAGTTGTTATTAGTGTTGTTGGATAAGGATGTAGTAACGATGTGAAATTGTCAACTTTTATAATTTTTTTCATATCTCTCCTCCTTATTTAATTTTATATAATTTTAAAAATAGTTTAAAATGAATAAAAGGAGGAATTTAAAATGAAAGGAATTGTTGTTTATTATTCAAAAACTGGAAATAATAGAAAAATAGGTGATGTTTTAAAAGAAAAACTAAATTTTGCTTCAGAAGAGATAATAGATAAAAAAAGGAGAGAAGGAATTTTCGGTTTTATTATTTCAGGTTATGATGCTTTGTTTAAGAGATTAACTCAAATTGAAAATTTAAAGCAAGATATTGAAAATTTTGAACACATAATCATTGGAACTCCTATTTGGGCAGGAAATATTACACCAGCAATAAGAGCTTTTTTGGTTAATTATAAAGATAAAATTAAAAATTACTCAGTTTTCTCTGTTTCTGTTTTTGGAGAAAAAAATATAAAAATTTTAGATGATTTTGAAAATATTGTTGGGTTTAAACCAAAGGTTTTCATGTTTATAAAGGATGATGATTTAAAAAACAATCAATTTGAGGATAAAATAAACAAATTTATTGAGAATATTTTGAAATGAAAAAAATATTAAAGATTATTTTAATTATTTTATTATTAATATTTGTTATATATTACCTTTACTCTTATATCTCAATTCAACTATCATATAAAGATATTGATACTCTCAAAGATTATGATTCAAAATTTATAAAAATTGATAATTTTAATCTTCATTATAAAGAGTATGGAGATGGTGAAAAAGTAATTTTATTAATACATGGATTTGGTGCAAGCACATATTCATTTAGGGATATTTTTAAACCATTATCAAATAACTATAAAGTTTATGCAATTGATTTGCCGGGATTTGGATTAACAGAAAGAGTTCCAAGTAAAAATTTAAGTTTTAATCCATATTCAAGAACTGGTCAGGTTGAAGTTGTGAAAAGATTTTTAGATTCCCTTGGAGTAAAAAAAGCAATTATTTTAGGACATTCAATGGGTGGTGGAGTTGCAACTTATTTTACAATTAGATATCCTCAATACATTGAAAAATTAATAATTGAAGATGGTGCTGTGCTTAATGGAGTAATGGGTGAAGGATTAGTTAAATTTTTAAAAACTCCTTTTGGAAAATTTTTATGGCCTCCACTTGTTAAAATTTTAGTTAATCAAATAAAAAGATTAAAAGATATCGCTTATTATGACAGTTCTCTTATAACAGAAGAGGTTTTTAATCAATATAAAAAGGTCCTAAATGCTAAAAACTGGGATAAAGGTTTATATGAAATATTTATTTCTCAAGAAAAATTAAATTTAGAGGAAAATTTAGATAAAATTGAAAATCCAACTTTAATAATTTGGGGTGAATTTGATAAGGTTATATCAGTTGAGATAGGATATAAATTGAATAAACTAATTAAAAATAGTGAATTAAAAATAATAAATAATTGCGGTCATGTTCCGCATGAAGAAAAACCTAACGAATTTTTAAATATTCTGTTTGAATTTTTGAAAAAATAAAAATGGAGGCCTTAAAAGGGCCTCCTTAAAAACCTATCTTACTAATTTTGCTCCTTCATCAAGTGCTTTAAGATTTATCTCAATCAATTCTTTTTTTCTTTCACTTAAAAATTTTTCAACAACTTCTTTTATAGTATCTAGAGGAAGATATTTTGTCTTCTCAATAAATGCTCCAAGCATAACCATATTTGCAACAACAGTATTTCCTAACTTATCTGCAATCTCATTTGCAGGAATTTTTATTATTTCAATATCATTTCTTGTTGGTTCCTTATCTATTAAAGAAGAGTTCATAAAAAGAATGCCTTTTTCTTTTACTCTACTTTCAAATTTATCAAGTGATGGTTTATTCATAACAATTATATTTTGACTCATTGCAAGAACAGGAGATGCAATTGGTTTATCAGAAACAATAACATTACAATTTGCAGTTCCTCCTCTCATCTCAGGACCATAGGAAGGAAAGAATGTAGCAAATAGATTTAGTTTTGTTGCTGCCTCACAAATAAGTTCACCCATTAACATAATACCTTGACCACCAAAACCAGCAATTACAGCTTCCAATCTTTTTTCCATATCACTCAACTCCTTCTTTTACTTTAAATTCTCCAAGAGGATAAAATGGAATAAGTTCATTTTCAATTCTTTCAAGTGCTTTAAGTGGAGTCATATGCCATTGAACTGGACAAGAAGATAAAAATTCAACAAGAGAAAATCCTATACCTCTAAGTTGTGCATTAAATGCTTTTTTCAAATATTTTTTTGCTTGAGTAATTCTTGCTGGTTTATTTACAGCAACTCTTGCAATATATGCTACACCCTCAAGATTTGAGAGAAGTTCAGCAACTTTTATTGGATAACCACAAACTTTTGGGTCTCTTCCATATGGTGAAGTTGTTGTTTTTTGACCTGGAAGTGTTGTTGGAGCCATCTGCCCTCCAGTCATACCGTAATTTGTATTGTTTATAAAAATAACTGTTATTTTTTCACCTCTTGCTGCTGCATGAACAATTTCTGCCATTCCAATTGATGCAAGATCTCCATCACCTTGATATGTTAAAACAAAATTATCTGGATTTGCTCTTTTGATTCCTGTTGCCATTGCTGGTGCTCTTCCATGTGCTGCAACGCATGAATCAACTTTAAAATATTCATAACCTAAAACAGAGCATCCAATTGGCCAAACTATAACTGTTTTTTCTAATAAATTTAACTCATCTATTAACTCTGCAATAAGTTTATGAACAATTCCATGATGACAACCAGGACAATAGTGAGTGATTCTTTTTTCAAGAGATTCTGGATATTTATAAATTGTTTTAACTTCCATATTTATTCTACCTCCTTCATTTTTTTCTCAAAAAACTCTTTTATTTCAACTGTTGTTGGAACAACTCCACCTGTTCTTCCATAGAAAAATGTTGGTTTTCTGTCTAAAATTGCAAGTCGAGTATCTTCTATCATCTGACCTAAACTCATCTCAACATTTAAGAAAAATTTTGCTTGATTTACAAATTTTCCTAACTCATTGTATGGGAATGGCCAAAGTGTTATAGGTCTAAAAAGACCAACTTTAATTCCTCTTTCTCTTTCTTCATCAACAACAGTTTTTATAATTCTTGCTGCAGTGCCATAAGCAACAAAAATATACTCTGCATCATTTAGTTTATATTCTTCCCACATCTTCTCATTTTTTTCTATCTCATCGTACTTTTTCTTTAGTTCCAAATTCATCTGTTCAAGTTTTTCAGGATCAAGATTAAATGAAACAATTGTGTTTTTCTTTCTTCCTTTTGCACCAGTCAATGCCCATGGTTTTTCAGGAAGTGTTTCAGGATTTATGTCATAATTGAATTCTACTGCTTCCATCATTTGTCCTAAAACTCCATCAAGAATAAGAGCAACAACAGTTCTATATTTATCTGCAATCTCAAATGCTTTTGGAACAAGATCAACTATCTCTTGTACAGATGAAGGTGCAATTACAACAACTTTATAATCTCCATGTCCTCCACCTTTTGTTGCTTGAAAATAATCTGATTGAGCAGGAGAAATGCCTCCAAGACCAGGACCACCTCTTACAACATTTGCAACAACAACAGGGACATTTGAGCATGCTATATATGAAATTCCTTCTTGCATAAGAGAAAATCCAGGAGAAGAGGTAGAGGTAAAAACTCTTTTTCCAGCACATGCTGTTCCATAAACCATATTAATGGCTGCAACTTCACTTTCTGCCTGAAGATATAAACCACCAATTAAAGGAAGTTTTCTTGCAAAATATTCAGGTGTTTCATTTTGTGGAGTTATTGGATAGCCATAGAAAAATCTACAACCAGATCGAATTACTGCCTCTGCTAATGCTTCTGCTCCTTTTATAAAAACTTTTTCGCTCATTTCTTGACCTCCTCTTTGATTCTAAACACTTCAATTGCACCTTCAGGACAAACTTGAGCGCAAATTCCACACATGATACAACCGTCTTGATTAACAAGTTTTGCTGGATGAAAACCTCTTGAATTGAATTTTGTAAGATCACTCTCCAAAACATGAGTTGGACAGAAATTGATGCAGTAAAGGCACTCTTTACAAAAATCCTCATTAATTAAAACTTTTGTAATTTTATCCATAATTCCTCCTTAATTCTTTTCATAAGGATATCTTATGAAAATTTTTACAGGTAAAACCAATTTTTTTAAATTTTCATCTTCGATTTTTTCAATCAGGTCTTCCTTAACTCCCAAATATTTTATTGGTATTTTTAATTTTTCTGAAACTTCTTTTGTAATTAAATATCCTTCAACTATATTTTCAACTTTTGTCTCAAATCTTAAGTGTGTATTTGAAATTAAACCTGTAATTGAAAAACCCGATGCAATTTCTATATCTCTTATATTTTTTTCAATATCTTTTAAATTTCTAGTAAATGGTCTATAAACATTTAAAACATAAAAAATATCATAATTAAACTCTTTGATTTCAGGAAATTGTCTTAAAACAAAAGTTGAATTTTCACCTCCACCAATATCATAAATGCAAAGTTTATTATCATCATAAATACATCTTTTTGATGCATGAACTATAAGTGGAAGATCTGCCTTTGAAATTTCTTTTGGAGGTGCAATTATGTTAACTCCAAATTTTTCAACTTTATCTTTTAAATCCCTTAATCTTATGTATGGTTTGTAAATATCTAAATCAATTAAATCAACTGATTTCCCATTTTTTTTAATATTTATTCCAAAATTTATTGATATTTCTGTTTTTCCGCTTCCAATCTCTCCAATAAAAATGTTTATCTTTTTTATACCTTCTATACCATCAATCATAAATTTTTGGTTCCTCTTCTTTTCTTAAAACTCTCAATACTCCGAGGGCAAGTGCCTCCATCTCATCTTCTCCAGGATAAATTAAAATTTTTCCAAGGAAACTCACTCTCTCTTTTATTAAATTTGTAAGCATTTCAGAATAAGCAATTCCTCCAGTTAAAACTATTGCATCAATTTCACCTTTCAAAACTGCTGCCATTTCTCCGATTGTTTTAGAAACTTGATATGCCATTGCTTCATAAACAAGTTTTGCATAAGAGTCACCCTCCTTGATTCTTTTTTCAACTTCTCTTGCATCACTTGTTCCAAGATGAGAAACAAGTCCTCCTTCACCTGCAAGTTTCTTTTTCATCTCTTCAAAAGTGTATTTACCACTAAAGCAAAGTTCAACAAGATCTTGAGTTGGAAGACCTCCTGCTCTTTCTGGTGCAAAGGGTCCATCTCCATTTAAAGCATTATTCACATCAACAACTCTTCCTTTTCTGTGAGCACCAACAGAAATTCCTCCGCCAAGGTGTGCAACAATTAAATTTACCTCTTCATATTTTTTACCAAGATCTTTTGCTGCTCTTCTTGCAACTGCCTTTTGGTTTAATGCATGAAAGATGCTTTTTCTTTCAATTCCTTTAAGCCCAGAAATTCTTGCAACATCATCCATCTCATCAACAACAACAGGATCAACTATATATGCAGGAATTCCAAGAGGTTTTGCAATTTCATAAGCAATTATTGCTCCAAGATTACTTGCATGTTCTCCTCTTTTTGCTCCTTTAAGATCTTCAATCATTCTTTCATTAACAATGTAAGTTCCACTTTTAAGTGGTTTTATGAGTCCTCCTCTTCCAACAACACATGTTAGAGATTCAGGTGGTATATTTTTATTTTTTAAAAATTCTAAAACGACATTCTTTCTAAAATCATATTGATCAAAAATTCTTTTAAAACTTTTTATCTCTTCTGAGTTATGTCTTAAAATTTCAATAAAAAGAGGTTTTTCTCCTTCAAAAATACCGATCTTTGTTGAAGTTGAACCTGGATTTATAACAAGAATTCTCTCCATTAACATCCCTCCATTCATTTTAAAGGGGCTCCTTAAGGAGCCCCTTTATTCTCTAATTCTAAATCCATCCTCTTAACTTCATTGCATCAACAACTCTTTTTATACTAACAGCACCAGCAGAGGTTCTCATATCTATCTTTTTCTCTTTATGCATCTCATAAACACTCTTAAATGCATTCACCATAATTCTTTCTAATCTTTGAAGAACTTCTTCCTCACTCCAGTAATATCCATAATTATTTTGAACCCATTCAAAATAGGAAACTGTAACTCCTCCTGCATTTGCTAAAATATCTGGAAGCATAAGAATTCCCTTTTTTGCTATTACTTCATCTGCTTCAGGAGTTGTTGGTCCATTTGCTGCCTCAGCAATTATTTTTGCCTTTACCTCATTAACATTTTCAGTTGTTATTTGGTTTTCAAGAGCGGCAGGAACAAGAATATCACATGGAATTGTTAAAACATCTCTTGAACCAATCTCTTTTGTTCCAGGATATCCAACAACACTACCTGTTTTATTCTTATGTTCTAGTACTTTATCAGGATCAAGTCCTTCCTCTGTGTAAATTGCGCCTTTTGAATCACTTACTGCAATTATTTTTGCCCCATCATCATGGAGTAGTTTTGCTGCAAAATATCCAGCATTTCCATATCCCTGAATTGAAACTGTTGCTCCTTTAAGAGAAAGTCCTATTGCTTTTGCTCCTTCTCTAATTGTATAAAGGGTTCCCATAGCAGTTGCCATATTTCTTCCTTCTGAACCACCAAGAAGAATTGGTTTTCCAGTAATAACACCAAAAGCATTAAAACCTCTTATTTTTGAGTACTCATCCATCATCCAAGCCATAATTTGAGGATTTGTATATACATCGGGTGCAGGTATATCTTTTTCTGGACCAATAACCTGCCATATTCCATCAATATAACCTCTTGATAATCTCTCAATTTCTCCTTGACTCATCTCTTTTGGATTACATCTAACCCCTCCCTTTCCTCCTCCATATGGAATTCCAACAACTCCACACTTAAGTGTCATCCAAATAGATAGAGCGATAACTTCATCCATTGTTGTTTCAGGATGGAAGCGAATTCCACCTTTTGCAGGTCCTAATGCATCATTGTGTTGAGATCTCCAACCTAAAAATGTTTTTACACTTCCATCGTCCATTTTTACAGGAATTGCAACTTGAACAACTCTTTTTGGCCATTTTAAAACTTCAACGATGTCTTTTGGTAGATTAAGAATCTCACCAACTTTTTCAATCTGCTCCTGTGCAATCTTAAATGGGTTTAAAGTTACTTCTTTCTCCATAAACTCTCCTCCTTTTTTATTTAATTGTTGATACTAAACAACCTAAAGCAATTGAATAAAATTTTGATTCTTTTGAATCTGATCTTGATGGAAGAATAACAGGTGCTTTTGCTCCAATAACAACACCTGCACTTATTCCATCAGAAAGATAATTTAAAATCTTAAAGAATATGTTTCCTGCCTCAATGTTTGGAACAATAAATACATCAGCATCTCCAGCAACATCAGATTTAATTCCTTTTACTTCTGCTGCCCACTTTGAAATTGCGTTATCAAAAGCAAGAGGTCCATCAACTATTGCGCCTTTAATTTGACCTCTTTTTGTCATCATAGTTATAAGTGCTGCATCAAGAGTTGAAGGCATATCTGGATTAACAATTTCAATTGCTGAAAGAAGTGCAACTTTTGGTGTTTCTATTCTAAGTGCCTTTGCAACAATTAAGGCATTCTTTAATATTTCAACTTTTTGTTCAAGTGTTGGAGCAATAATCATTCCTCCATCACTCATAATTATTAATTTTGGATATCTTGAACATTGTAAAACTCCAACATGTGATAAAACTTTCTCTTTTCTTATACCTTTTTCTTTGTCAAGAACAGCATGAAGAAGCTCTGGAGTTTTTACTAAACCCTTCATTACTAAATCAGCTTTTCCCTCTCTTACATATGAAATTGAAAGTTCAATTGCTTTAAAATAATCTTTCTCATCAACAATCTCTGCTTGAAGTTCAATTTTCTCTTTTTCTAAAAATTTATTTATCTCTTCTTTGCTTCCAATTAAAATTGGCTCAATTATTCCTTCATCTTTAGCAAATTTAATTGCCTTAAGATCCTCTGCTTCATAAGGATTAGCGATCGTTAAGGTTTTTTTTCCAAGTTTTTTAACTTCTGTTAATAATTCATCAAAATTTTTAATCATCTTTTCCTCCTTTTAATATTCTTTTGGTTTTTCTTCTCCTCTCAATACACTCAATGCTCCAAAACAAAGTGCCTCTTGCTCCATTTCACCAGGAAAAATGAAAATATTTGAAACAAAAGAAACTCTATCTTTAATTAAATTTGTTAATCTTTCAGATTTTGATGCTCCTCCTGTTAAAATTATCTCATCAACCTTTCCTTTTAGAACAACAGCATTAGCAACTATATCTTTTGAAATTTGATAAGCCATTGCCTCATAAATTAGTTTTGCATATTCATTTCCCTCATCAATCATTTTTTCAACTTCTCTAAGGTCATTTGTTCCAAGATAAGAAACAATTCCACCCTCTCCCATTAAAAGTTTTTTGATTTTTTCTTTTGTGTATTTGCCACTATAGCACATTTCAACTATATCAATTGATGGAAGACCACCAGGTCTTTCAGGTGAAAATGGACCAGAAGAACTTGGATCATTAACATCAATTGCTCTTCCTTTTTCAAAAGCAACAACAGAAATTCCTCCACCAATATGAGCGACAATAAAATTAAAGTCAGTTATTTTTCCTCCAAGCATTTCTGCTCTCTTTATTGCAACATATCTTGTATTCAATGCATGAAATCTTGATTTTCTCTGTATTTCTTTTAAACCTGATATTCTTGCAATGTCTGGAAATTCATCAACAGTAACATCAGCAACTACAAATGCAGGAATATTAAGAGGCTTTGCAATTTCATAGGCAATTGGTGCTCCTAAATTTGAAGCATGTTCTATTGTTGCATTTTTTAAATCTTCGAGCATTTTATCATTTATTATGTATGTTCCAGCAGAAATTGGTCTTAAAACACCACTTCTTCCTACTACACAGGATAGGTCTTTATCATCAATATTGTTCTCTTTTAAAAATTTTAAAACTGATCCCTTTCTAAATTCATATTGGTCAAATATCTTCTCAAACCTTTTTAGTTCTTCAACAGAATGCTCAATTTTTTTGGCTCTTACCTCTTTTTCATCTTCAAAATATGATACTTTTGTTGAAGTTGAACCAGGATTTATAACAAGAATTTTATACACCCTTCACCTCCTTTCCTTTTATTAAAAGTTCTTTAGCATGATTTACTGCGCTTTCTGTTATTTCAATACCACCTAACATTCTTGCAATTTCATAAATTCTCTCATCTTCCTCAAGAACTCTTGCTAAAAGATATGTTCTTTCATTAATAACATTTTTAGTAAGAACTATATGGTGATCTCCCAAACTAGCAATTTGTGGGAGGTGTGTTATTGAAATAACTTGTGCATTTCTTGAAAGTTCAAGAAGTTTTCTTCCAACCATTTCACCAACTCTTCCTCCTATTCCTTGGTCTATTTCATCAAAAACAATACATGGTGTTTCATCAACTTTTTCAAAAATTGTTCTTATTGTAAGCATAACTCTTGAAAGTTCTCCACCAGATGCAATTTTTATCAAAGGTTTTTCTGATTCTCCAGGGTTTGGTGAAATATAAAATTCAACTGTTTCAAAGCCATGCTCATTTGGTTCTAAATATTTTCCATCAAATAAAATTCCATCATCACTCTCTTTTTCAAAGAATTTTATAAAGAATTTTGCTTTTTCCATTGCAAGGGAAGTGAGTTCATTTTCAATAAGTTCTTTAAGTTTTAATGATGCTTCTTCTCTTTCTTTTCTTAAAATCTTCCCAAGTTCAACTAACTCTTTTTGTATATTTTCAAGTTCATTTTTAAGTTCTTCTAATTTCTCAAAACTTGTATCGATATTTTTTAACTCTTCTTTTGAAGCCTCAAGAAAATTTAAAATATCTTTAACACTTTTCCCATACTTTCTTTTCAAATCCTCATAAGTTTTTAATCTTTCCTCAATAAAATCGAGTTCTTCTGGTGTAAATTCGATCTCGCCTTTTCTTTTCTTAATTTCTTGAGATAATTCACTTACTTTTACTTCAATTTCTTGTAATTCTCTTTTAAAATCATATGCAAACTTGTCTATTTTTTCGATTTCACCTAATTTTTTCTCAATTAAAAATATTTTGTCAATTATTCCTAAATCTTCACCATCACCTTCAATTAGTTTAAAAGATTCGCTATAAATTTCTTTTAATTTTGAAACATTCCTAAGTATTTCTCTTTTATTAATTAAATTTTCTTCTTCCTCTTCGCTTATTTTCTCTTTTTCAATTTCATTTATTACATATGAAAGATAATCTTTTCTTCTCTCTCTTTCTTCTTTTTTGTTTATAATATCTTCAATTTCTTTTTTTATCTCTTTAAATCTTTCAAGTTTTAATTTGAATATCTCTCTTTTTTTTAAAAATTCATCACCAATAAATCTATCTAAGAGTTCAAGATGTTTTGATTTATCAAGAAGTGATTGAGGTTCATGTTGACCATGTATATCAATTAATTTTTCACCAATTTCTCTATAAATAGAGTATGGAACAACCATTCCATTTATTTTTAATTTCTGTTTTCCATCTTTTGTTATCTCTCTTTGAAAAAATAAAATATCTTCATCAATGCCTTTTTCAATTAAAAAATTTTTAATTTTTGAATTTCCACTTACATCAAATGTTGTCGTGAGATAAACTTTTTCCTCTCCCTCTCTAAACATCTCTTTTGAAAATTTATTTCCTAATGCTACACCAAGTGCTGTTATTAAAATTGATTTGCCTGAACCTGTTTCACCTGTAATAACATTTAAACCCTTATCGAATTCGATCGATAAGTCTTCTATAATCGCAAAATTTTTAACGGTAAAATTTTTAAGCATTCATAATTAATTTTATCAGATTTTTAATTTTTTAAAATTACCTTACTTTTTCCATCTATATGAAAATATTTTAGTTATCAATAAATAAAGGCCTCCGAATAATTCACTCGGTTCAATATAGGTATGCTCCAACCACTCATTACAAGTTGTTATAAAATCATATCTGGATCACTTTCAATGGCTGCCTCAAATGTGCTCCAATAGTACATACTATTTTCTCTTTCCTTTAATAAACCAACTCTACCTGGACAAAGTCTGTCATCATAACCTAGCTGAACAGTTGCAACCCAAATTTTTGATATATATGGTTCAGAAGATAATTATGAATAATATCTTGTTGCTTTAATCACTATACTATATGTTTCATTGAGATTCTCAAAACCAAAAACACCATATTCATGTATTCAATCAAAAACATTTAAATTATCAAGGTTATATACACATCCAATATAAATAGAATCTCTTCCCTCTTTTCTTAATTTTGTGAAAATTTTTTTGCCATGTTTCAATTGGAACATCTTGCGAGGCCAAATAACAATAACAGGTTTCCCATCTATTTTTAAAAACGCAGGGTGTTTTCCATATTTGTCAATTACATATTTTAACATTTGATAAATTTCATTCTCATCTCTTGGTACATTTTCTAAAAGAGTTTCAATATATATCGTAACAGGGAAACTATTTTTATTTGCTAAATTAAGAAGTGCTTAAAAATTCTTATCATCATAATGGCCTGGTTCCCACCAAGAAGATATAAAACCATCTATACCGGCTTGTTTAACCTGTTTAATATGACTAAGAATTACTTTTGGGTCATCTGATGAATATAACTTTAATGGTCTGTCTCTAAGAACAGGACTATACCATGAATCTTTATAATACCATGGATAGTAAAAAGCCCAAATCATTTTTCTTGTTGGTCTATTTATCTGTATTAGAGTTGATGATATATTTTTAAGTGTTTTAAAATCAATATCAAATTATATCGGGTTAAGCCCTTCACTTCCTGGAACTTCTCCAACATGAGCTACTTCTTTAATTAATTGTTTTTTATCTTTTTCTATGATGAAAATTTTAACAATGCTTTTTCCTAAATTACCTTTTTTAAGAATATATGATAAAGGATTAGAAATATTTTCTGTAGAAAGTGCTAAATCTACAATCATACCAACAATTTTATCTTTTATCGAATCTTCTATTGGTTGATTAAGCCCTAAAAATTTATATTCTAAACCTATATGCGCTGGATTTACTATCTTATCAATGAATTTCATTGTCAATAATTTATCTTCTATATTAATTAACTCTAATTTTGTCCAATCTGAAGTTGTTATATATTCAATTCTTAAATTGATAAAAATCTATATAGATTGGAATTGTTGATTTACTTATAGATGGAGGTTTAATTTTGTCTGCAAATGTAATTTCTTAGATATTTATACCATTTGAAAAGGTAAATAAAAAAATTATAGTGAGAATTAAAAACAAAAATTTAATATCCTCCTAATTTATCGAGTTTATTTATCTTTTCAATTAAATTTTACAAAATTTTTTTAATTTTTAATCCATATATCTACCACCATTCACATCAACAACTTCTCCATGGACAAAATCATTTTCAATTAAATAAATAATTGTATGAGCAATTTCATATGGAGTTGCTATTCTTTTAAGTGGAGTTAATTCGCTTAATCTTTTCTTCACATCGTCACTTACTAGTTCAGTATCAACAGGTCCTGGAGCAACTGCGTTTACATTAACTTTTCTTGGAGCAAGTTCACTTGCAAGAGCGAATGTAAAACCAATTATTCCTGCTTTACTTGCTGCATAGTGAGGACCAATTGTTCCTCCCATTTTTCCAGCAATTGATGAGAGATTTATGATTTTACCACCATCAGGTATATATGGAAGTGCTTCTTTTGTGACAAGAAACATACTTTTTAAATTTATATCAATAATTTCATCCCACTCATCCTCACTTATATCAAGAAGTTTTGTATTTGTTGGTGCAATTCCAGCATTATTAACAAGAATATCTAGTCTTCCAAATTTATCAACAAACTCTTTTATAATTTTTTTAACATCGTCTCTTTTACTTACATCTCCTTGAAGTAAAATAACTTGAGCACCCAAACTTTCGCAAATTTTTGAAACTTCTTCGGCATCTTCTCTTCTTGATTTAAAATTTATTCCAATATTCCCACCTCTTTTTGCAATTTCAACTGCTGTTTCCCTCCCAATTCCTCTACTTCCACCAGTAATTAATGCGCATTTTCCTTTAATTTCCATATTGACCTCCTTTATCAAATCAATTAAAATTATAATACTCATAAACTTAAAAAGGAGAACACAATGAACCAAAAAATTAGTTTAATCATAGATTTCCTTTTAAATTATCTTCAAGGAAAGAGGAAAGCAATTGAACTTTCCCTTATGACTTTACTCTCTAATGGACATCTTTTAATTGAAGATTTGCCAGGTTTAGGCAAAACAACCCTTGCAATAGGGCTTGCAAAAACACTTGGGCTCTCTTTTGGAAGAGTTCAAGCAACTTCAGACCTTCTTCCATCTGACATAACAGGTTTATCTGTATTTAATAAAAATTCTGGTGAATTTGAGTTTCATCCTGGACCAATTTTCAATAACATTCTTCTTGTTGATGAGATAAACAGAGCAACACCAAAAACTCAATCTGCCCTTCTTGAAGCAATGGCAGAAAGACAAGTTACAATTGATGGAAAAACCTATGATCTTCCCAAACCATTTTTTGTTATTGCAACACAAAACCCATATGAACTTTTTGGAACATTTCCACTTCCTGAATCACAACTTGATAGATTTATGATGAAAATATCCTTAGGTTATCCTGAAAAAGAGGAGTTAAGGGAAATTTTAAGAATTGGAAGCACAAGAGAAGAGTTAATAAAAATAAATCCAATACTTTCAAAAGATGAGATTATAAAAATTCAAGAAACAATAAAAAGTGAAGTTTACATATCAACTAAAGTCATAGACTACATAATTGAAATAGTTGAGGCAACAAAAAGAAGTAAGTTTTTATATTCTGGAATTTCAACAAGAGGGTCTCTTTCTCTTCTTCTTGCCTCAAAAGCAAATGCATTTATCAAAGGAAGAGATTATGTTATTCCAGAAGATGTAAAAGAACTTATTGAATATATTATTCCTCACAGAGTTCTTTTCAAAGAAGAGTATGAAAATATTAATAAAAAGGAGATTATAAAATCAATAATAGAAGAAGTTCCTACCCCAGTGTAATAAAGATAACTGGGTCTGGATATTTTTATATTTTAATAACAATTTTCTTAGGTGTTTCTGCAATTAATACTGGAAATAATCTTCTTTTTTTAATAACATCATTTCTTTTAAGTTTTATGGCAGTTTCAGGTTTTTATGGAAGATATAACATTCAAAATATAGATATTGAAGTAGAAGCACCTCAGGAAATTTATGCTAAAAAGGAAGCTCCGATTCTTTTTAAAATGATAAATAATAAAAAATTCCCTGCTTTTCTAATAAAAATAAAATTTTTAAATAAAGAGATTCTTTTCCCATTTTTTGAAAAAGAGAGCTCAAAAACCGAAAACATAGTTTTTGAAAAGAGAGGTATACATAAAATTAAAAATATTCAAATTTCATCCCCATTTCCATTTAACTTTTTTGTTAGATTTTATCAACTAAAAAAGGAAATTCAAATTATTGTTTTTCCTGAACCAAAGAAAACTCTTTTCTATGAAAATTTTCTCTCTCAAAAAGATAAAAATGGAGAATATGAATCACAGATAAAAAGTGGATATGATGGTGAAATAAAATCAATAAAAGATTATATTGATGGCACTCCCAAGAAGTATATTGATTGGAAGAGTAGTGCAAAAACTGGCTCACTTAAAATTAAAGAGTTTGATTCTCTTTTAAATAAACCGATAATCATTGATTTTGATAATTTAAGAGTAAGAAATATTGAGGATAAAATTTCTTATATCACTTTTCTTATATTAGATAATTTCAAAAAAGGAATACCTGTTGGATTAAAGATTAGAGATAAATTTTTTAAACCAGATTTTTCATACACTCATAAATTGAATTTATTAATGGAACTTGCTCTCTATGAATAATAAATTAGACATTAAAAAAGTTTTAAATATATTGACATATTTAATTGGAATTGAGATGTTTATTTTCTCTTTTAAATCAATATCTTTTCCATACTTCTTTATTTCTTTAATAATTTTTGTTTTAGCAATATACAAAGATTTTGTTAAATATTTCAGAATAAATAGAACTCTTTTAAATATAATCACAATAATTTTTGTTGTTTTAATATTTTTAAGAGTTACACTTTCAGATATAATAACTCCTGCTCTTGAATCTTTAATTGTTCTTCTTTCAATTAAATTTTTGGAGGATAAAGAAAAAAGAGATTATCTTCAAATTTTCTTGATTGCAATTCTTATTTTTACAGGAGCAACAATTTTCTCTTTTGAAATATCATTTCTTTTCTTTTTCTTAATTTTCATATTTTTATTAAATTTCTCAATTATCTTTTTAACATTTTATTCAGAGGATAAAAAAATAACTTTTAGGTTTAGTGAATTTCTAAAAATATCAAAAAGTGTTGTTTTAATTCCAATTATTGCTCTTCCATTTTCAGTTATTCTATTTTTTGGTCTTCCAAGAACACCAAATCCAATCTTCTCATTTTTCGGCTCAACTCTTACTGCAAGAACAGGATTTTCAGAAACAGTAAAACTTGGAAATGTTTCAGACATTCAAGAGGATGAATCGGTCATATTTAGAGTTTCAACAGAAAGATTAAATGAAGATGAACTATATTTCAGAGGTATAACACTAAATTATTATGACAATAATGAATGGATTTATGTAAAAGGATTTGATGATTCAAAAAATATTGAAATAAGAGGTAAATTAGTTGAACAAACAATTTATCTTGAACCATATGGAGGAAATTATCTATTTGGCTTAGATAAACCGATAGCAATTTATTCATTTTTAAGATATGAAAGAGAGGGGTTAAACTTTAAAACAAGAGATATTATCTCAAATAAAATCAGGTATGACTTGAAATCAGTTGTTTCAGATGTGATATATGAGAAAAATATTGATAGAAAAATTTATCTTCAACTTCCCCAAAATTTATCAAACAAATTTTATGAATTTGTTAAAAAATTTGATGGTGAAAATAAATTAGAAGTTATTGAGAAAGTTCAAAACTATTTCTTAAGTGGAGAATTTAAATACAATTTAAAAAATTTACCTGTTTCAGAAAATCCAATTGAAGATTTTCTATTTAAAACAAAAGAGGGGAATTGTGAATATTTCGCAACCTCATTGGCTTTGATTGTAAGAGCACTTCAAATTCCATCAAGAGTTGTTGCTGGATATAAAGGTGGAATTTACAATGAAATAGGTAAATATTACATAGTTAAGCAATCTGATGCTCATTTATGGGTTGAAGCATACATTGATGATATAGGCTGGATAAGATTTGACCCAACACCCTCATCTGAAAGAGAGGCAGCACTTCTTTCCTCAAGAAAAATATCAAAATTTAGGATTTTTCTTGACACAATAAACTACTATTATAATACTTTTGTTATCAACTATGATCTTGAAAAGCAAATTGCTTTATTGAATAAAATAAGGGATATAAGAGTTGATTTGAAATTGAAATTTTCATTTGGAAATATTTTTAAAAATTTAAATTATCTTTCATTTATAGGTTTAATTTTATTAATAATATTTCTATTTAGAATCTTAAAATTTAAAAAAGAGGGGTTAGAGGAAAAATTAATAAGAGTTTTTTATAAAAAATTAAGAAAAATTGGTGTTAAAAAAGAAAAATTTGAGGGACTTGAAGAGTTTATTGAAAAAATTCAAGATGAAAAAATAAAACTTAAACTTAAAAATTTTATATCCAATTTTGAGGAAATATATTATAAAGATAAAAAATTAGACAAAATAACCTATTTTTCTTTAAAGAAAATTTTAAATGAGATTTAATTTTTTGAGAACATCTCTTCCTTTAATTGCGCTTTTTTCTTTATCTTTTATCTCAAGCATAATATCAAAATCATAAGGTCTTGTGATTTTTATAAACTCTTCAAAATCTTTAATATCAATTTTTGTTGCATGTGTTCCTTTTTTAGCACCTTTCTCTTGAGAACTATAATCAACCATTGGAATTCCATCGTCCTTTTTCCAACTTTTAACAACTTCATCAAAAAAACTCATTATCTCTTCTCCAGTGTTATTACATTTATAGTGAAAATAGTCAAATATAATTGGAATTCCCTTCTCTTTACTTATTTTTATAGCACTAGTTACATCATAATATTTATCATCATTTTCTATACATAATCTTTTTTTAATAAAGTCAGGAAGTGTATCATATCTTTTTAAAAATCTATCAATTGATGAATTTTTATCACCATAAACACCACCAATATGAATTTGAACTTTATGAGAAAAGTCAATTTCCATTGTATCAAGAAAAATTACATGATATTCAAGTTCTTTAACACTTCTTAAAAAAACATCTTCTTTAATTGAATTAATCAAAATAAACTGATCTGGATGCATAGAAACTCTAAAATCATTCTTTTTTATAAAATTACCAATTTCTTTTAAATCGTTCTTAAACTCTTTAAACCACTCGATACTTATAACTTCATGTGATGCAAAAGGAATAGTTTCAGATGATATTCTAAAAAACTTTAAATTTTCTTTTTTGTTGAAATTTAAAATTTCTTTGAGGCAAATTAGATTATTTTTAATAACATCTCTTAATCTCTCTTCACTGTAAGATTTTAATCTAAAAGTTCTATTCGGAGAACAGTTAATAGAGTAATTAATGCATGGATAACCAATCTTCATAAATAAAATTCTAACATTTCTTGACAGAAATTTTAATTGATTTAAAATTTATGATTGTATGAGAACCTTTAAAAGGAGAGGTGTATGAAATTATATATTTTGTCATCTTTTGTTTTTGTTATACTTTTTGTTCTATATTTTTTATCTAAGTTTTTCTTTGAAAAGAAATTTAAGATAAAAAGAGAAGGTGGTTTCTCTATAATCCCCTTTGGTGAAAAGTTAGGTGCGGTTGGAGGAATTTACCTATTTCTTGCTCCAATTGTTGCGATGGAATGGGGCTATATACCAGTAATAGTTTTAACTATTGCAATGATGCTATTTTTAGCTTATCCTCTCTCTTTTCTTTCGACACTCCTGAATTTTAGAGATAATTTAAAAGAAAGATTAACAAATAATAAAAATTTAAAGAATGTAATTTTAATATTTTTGATTATTTTCTCATTTATTATTACAATTTCATTTATTCACTATACAACTGAACTTTTAGGGCAAAATAGAGGTGTATCTACATCTTTTCTTCTCCTTATCTTATTATCTCTCATCTTTTCTTACTTTTTAAAAACCAAGAAGGATGAGATAATTCCATATACAATATTTTTCCTTGTTTTTCTGTTTTATATTATTTTCCTTGGTGGTTTTTATCCGCTTTCTCTTCCATTTAAAGTTGTAACTGAAAAGTTTACATTTGGTTTAATAACAACTATTTTAATTATCTTATTTGTATTTTTGAAAGATGACCTGTTTTCAAAACCATTCTCATATCTTTCATCTTTTCTTATTTTTGTAATTCTTTTTGGTGGATTTTTTGGTCCATTCATTGGTTTAAGGATTCAAAGAGAAGAGTTTATATTCATAAGTTCAAGGGGCTCAATGATTCCTTTAATTTTTGGAACTCTCTCATTTGTTGCATTTTCGGGATTTGAGTCACTATTCTCAATTTTATTCACATCAAATGAAATAAAAGGAGAAAAAGATATATCAAAAGTTTCTCTTTTACCCTTAACTATTCTTTCTCTTGCAGGAATAGTTTCTTCTTTCTCATTAATAATTTATGCAAAAACAGATTCATTAATAAAAGGGAAAGACCCTTTAACTTTATTTCAAGAAGGAATGGCAAAATATTTAAGATTTGCTGGTTTAAGTGAAAGTTATAGTAAAAATTTTGTTTTATTTTTAACTGTAGTTGTTATGTTTTCATTCATGGTTTATTCATTGAAAACTCTTAAAAAATATTTAAATATAATCGAATCTAAAAGATCGAATCTTATTGTTTTGTTGGTTATTTTTATAGTTTTTCTTACATTTTTCATTCCAAAAGATATGTTCAGTGGAATAACAAATTGGTGGTTAAGACTAATAAATGTTAATACATCAATGAATTTCCTTCTTGCTTCAATTATGCTTCTTACAGTCTCATATGTTTTGAAATTTAAAGAATACATTTTAATATCAAAAATTTTAAATATTCTTTCAATAATAATTTTTGGATATCTTTTATTCATAAACATAAAAGACACAATCCCTCTTTTAATTTCAATTATATTTTTATTAATTTCCATTTTTTCTTCGTATTCATCTTTTAAATTAAAAACAGATGATAAACCATCTATCTAATATAAGAAAAGAACCAGGAAGATTTATAATATTATCATATTTATTGATTATTTTAATAGGTGCTTTTTTGTTATCGCTTCCTTTATCTTCAAAAAATAATACATGGACAAATCCAGTTGATGCTTTTTTTACTGCAAGTTCAGCAACATGTGTGACAGGTCTTGTTGTTCTTGATACTGGAACACACTATTCAATAATAGGACAAATAATAATTCTTTTGCTTATTCAAATAGGTGGATTGAGTTATATGACAATTTTTACATTTTTATCTTTACTTCTCGGAAGAAAAATTCCTCTTTTAGATAGAATCATTTTAAAAGAATCAATTAGTTTTTTTAGCATTGGTGGAATTATTAAACTTGCGAGAAGAATCCTTTACATAGTTTTGATTTTTGAAGGAACTGGTGCTTTGATTTTATCAATTGTTTTCTTAAGAGATTTTGGTTTTCCAAAATCACTTTTTTATGGTCTATTTCATGCAATATCAGCATTTTGTAATGCTGGTTTTGATTTAATTGGAGGATTTAGAAGTTTTACTCCATATAGAGGAAATATTATTTTAAATATAACTGTAATTCTACTTATTGTTTTTGGTGGAATTGGTTTTGGTGTTATAAGTGAACTTATTGATTTTCCAAAATCAAAAAAACTTTCAACTCATGCAAAACTTGTTCTTGCAACAACAATAATTTTGATAATTTTAGGTGCTACTCTATTTTATCTATTTGAAATTTCAAATCCAAGAACTCTTAAATTTTATTCAACAAAAGAAAGAGTTCTTTCATCACTTTTTCATGCAATAACTCCAAGAACAGCAGGTTTTAGCACTGTTAATGTAAGTTATTTAAATTTACCAACCTTACTTATGACAATATTTTTAATGTTTGTTGGAGCATCACCTGGAGGAACAGGTGGTGGTATAAAAACATCCACATTTGCACTCATATTACTAAATATCAGAAGTTGGATAAAAGGAAGAGAAGGAGTTATAATTTTCGGAAGATGTGTTGAAACACTTTCAATTAAAAAATCTTATCTTGTTTTTACAACTGCATTATTCCTTATTTCTTTTTCATCATTTTTATTATCAATTACAGAAAAATTTGGTTTGATTTCAATATTTTTTGAAGTTGTATCTGCCTTTGGAACTGTTGGACTTTCAACAGGAATCACTCCAGAATTATCCACAATTGGAAAATTTATAATAATTTTTACAATGTTTACTGGTAGAGTTGGAATTTTATCTTTCTTAACAAGTGTTATTGTAAAAAAATCTCAAAGGGTTTATTTACCAGAAGATAAAGTTATGATAGGATAAAATTATGAAGATAACTTTTGGAGTTATTGGTCTTGGAAGATTTGGATTTTCAGTTGCTTCAAATATAGAAAAGAGAGGCTTTCCAGTTCTTGCAATAGATAATGATAGAGTAATTATTGAAAAAGTTAAAGATAAATTAACTCATGTTATTTTAGCAGATGGAACAGATGAACTTGCTCTTGAAGAAGCTGGAATAAAAAATTGTGATACAGTGATTATTGCAATAGGAGATAATAAAGAACATAGTATTCTATCGACTATGATTGTAAAAAGTATGGGAATAAGATATGTTGTTGCAAAGGCAGTTGATGAATTGCATGGAAAAATTCTTGAAAAAATTGGTGCAGATTTGGTTGTTTTTCCAGAAAAAGAAAGAGGAGAAACACTTGCAATTCAATTAACTTCAACTTCTCTTCTTGATTTTATTGAAATATCTCCTGAATACAATCTTGAAGAGGCAAAAGTGCCAAAAGAATTTGTTGGAAAAACTTTAAGAGAACTTGATTTAGGAAACAAATTTAAAATAATTGTTCTTGGGATAAAAAGAGGAGAAGAATTTATTGTTGCACCATCTTCTGAAGAAATATTTAGGCATGATGACATAATTGTTTTCATAGGTAGAACAAAAGACATATCTAAGTTCACAGAAGAATTTATTGAGTAAAAATTAAATTTGTAACAAAAGGAGTCCTTTCATTGTATTTAAATAATAAAGGAGGTAAATTCTATGGAAGAATTTGAAAGAGCAGAGTTCGAAAGAAAAGAAGAAGAGATAAAAGATGAAGAAATCAAAAAAATCGAAGAAGAGATAAAAGAAAAACTAATTGAGGAAAAACCAAAAAAGAGAAGAGGAACAACTTTTGTTGTTCTTGTTGTGTTTATAATTGGAGCATTAATTGGTGGAGGGTTGGGAAGTTTAATAACAGTAAGATATTTAAAATCAAATTTTTATATCCCAAACCAAAACCCATCTAAAGTTCAATATGTAAATGTAAGTGAAGTTATAAAAGTTGAAGAATCTCAAGTAATAGATGTTGCCGAAAAGGTAAGTCCTGCGGTTGTAAGAATCTCAACAACTCAAGTTGTTCAAGATTTCTTCTTTAATTATGAAACTCCAGGGCTAGGTTCTGGATTTATAATATCTCCAGATGGCTTAATAGTTACAAACAATCATGTTGTTGAAGGTGCAAAAAAGATAACTGTAACATTGAATGATGGAAAAGAATATGATGGATTTATTGTCGGAACAGACCCATCATCAGATATTGCATTGATAAGAATAAATGCAAACAATCTTCCATACCTAACTTTTACTGATTCATCTATGCTAAAGGTAGGTCAAACTGTTATTGCTATTGGTAATCCATATGGATTTGATCACACTGTTACAACAGGAGTTATTTCTGCACTTGAAAGAACACTCACATTTGAAGATGGAACAACACTTGTTGGAGTAATTCAAACAGATGCTGCAATTAACCCAGGAAATTCTGGTGGACCACTTTTGAATCTTTCTGGAGAAGTTGTAGGAATGAATACAGCAATTTATGCAGCAGGTCAAGGTATTGGTTTTGCTGTATCTTCAAATACAATTCAAAAAGTTGTTAATGATCTTCAACTTTTTGGAAAAGTTAAATGGCCTTTTCTTGGAATAAGTGGAGTTGCAATTACAGATGAAATTGCAAGAAGAAATAATCTTCCAGTTAACAAAGGGATTCTTGTTGTTCAAGTTTTAAGTGGAACAAGTGCAAGTGAAGCAGGACTTAAACCATTTGATATTATTACTAAATTTGAAGGGAAAGAGGTAACCTCTGTTCAAGAGTTAACTAAATATTTAAGACAGAAAAACATTGGAGATAAAGTTAAATTGGAGATAATAAGGGGAAGCAAAACAATGGAAATTGAGGTTACTCTTAGAGAAAGACCAACTGGTTTAAGTTCTATAAAAGGAGCAGGAACTTTAATTTAAATTACATTAAACCTCTGAAAGCGCCACCATCAATTAAAAGAGTAACTCCTGTTATATAACTTGCCCTTTCAGAAAGAAGAAATGTAACAGCATCAGCATATTCTTCTGGATCTCCAACTCTTCCAAGTGGAATATCTTTTGTTAATTTATTTAACTCTTCTTCAAAAGTTGTTCCATTTTTCTTACTTCTATTTTCAATTACCTTTCTTAATCTATCAGTTAATGTATAACCTGGTGCGACACAATTTGCAGTAATATTATATTTACCAACCTCTCTTGATAAACTTTTAATAAATGCAACAACAGGAGTCCTTGAAACATTTGAGAGAATAATATCTTGAAGCGGCTCTTTAACAGAAATTGAGGTTGAAGCAACAATTCTTCCAAATTTCTGATTTATCATGTAATCAATAAATGAATAAGTTAAATTTATTGTACTCATCGAATTTAAATTTATCGCTTCAAGATAGTCTTTTTCCTTAAAATCAAAAAATCCACCAGTTGGTGGACCACCACTATTTATAAATAGAAGATGAACTGTTCCAAAAAATTTAATAACTTCATCTTTAAATTTTAAAATATCTTCCTTCTTTGTTAAATCGCATGGATAAACAAAAATTTCAGTATTAAAACTCTCCTCAATTTCTTTTTTTAATTCTTTTAATGTTTTTTCATCTCTTGCACAAACAGCAAGGCGCGCACCTTCCTCAGCAAGAGAAAAAGCGACTGCCTTCCCAAGTCCTCTGCTTCCTCCTGTTACAACTGCAATTTTATTTTTTATTCCAAGATCCATAAAAACCTCCTTTTATGTTTTAACTAATTTTGAAATTATCCCTCTTTTAAGGTAAATAGCACCTTGAGGGCATAACTCATGACAGCAATAACACAAAACACATTTTTCTCTATCAAAGGTTGGATAAGGGTTTAAAGTTATTGCTTTGCCTGCACATTTTGATGCACAAACTCCACACTTTATACATTTATTTTTATCAACATATGGTTTTGGTTGAATATAATCTCCAAAATATTTATAAAAGAATGATGCGATTTTTGATGTTCCTTTTGGTGATACAAGGAATGTTTTTGGTTTTTCAGATTTTCTTACAAACTCATCTATATTTCCATATATTTCATAATTTAAAGGGATTTCATTTTTGAAGAGTGGAACATCTTCTATTTCAAAACCCATAATTTTACTCATAATTAAATCTGCAACAAGAGGATCATCTGAAATTAAAACTAAATTAAACCAAACTGGATTCCCAAATGAAGGACCATCTCCTTCCATTCCCAAAATTCCATCCAAGAGTATAGTTTGAGGAACTGGTAAAAAATGATTTAAATCAATTAAAACTTTTGAAAATAAAACTGGATCTGAAATTGAGTGAATCTCTAATCTATCTTTTCTTGGAGTTAAACCAAAAAGGTTTTTTGTTGCTCCACTTATGAAAGTTAAAGAATGGGTTTTCATTTTTGGTAGGTTAAAAACTTTTTTCACATCCCAAAGTATATTTGGTAATTTAATTTCAATTCCATTAACTGATTTTCCAGAAACTCTAAAACCATAAATTCCAAGGTCTTCTATCTTTAAATTTTCTTCTTCAAGGTCATTAACTCCAGTAAGTTCTTTAAGTTTTGTTAAGCTTATTGCTCTTCCAGGGATATCTCCAACAATGACATTAAGGTTATTCTCAATTAAAAATTTAACAAATGTTTTAATAAAAACTGGATGTGTTGTTACTGCTCTTTCTGGGGGATTGAATGATAAAAAATTTGGTTTAACAAGAACTTTATCACCATGAGACAAGCCCTCTAAAATAAAATCTTTATTTTGAATAAAAATATCTCTTATTAAATCTTCTTTATATTCACTTACTTTTCTTATTATTACCTTTGCCATCTCTTTCCTCCTCAAAAATAAATTTAAGTTTATCATCTTCAAGTTTAAGTTGTGCTTTAAATTTTTTACCTTTTGATTTAAAATGATACATTTTTGTCTTTTTCCCATTTAAAAGTTCAATCATATCTTCTCTTTTGAGTTCTTTTCCAAGGATAAACTTATTTATTGAAAAAGAGCAATTTTCATTTTCACATCTAAATTTTGCCTCAGTTTCTACTACCTTAGAACCACACAGAGGGCATTTTCCAAGAGATTTTTCATCAATCACTTTATCTTCTGGAAAAGAGAGCGTAACTTTTCCATCTTCCCCGAGCATAAGATATGCAGAAAATTTCTTTTTGTTTTTTGAAATAAAACCATAAAGAAGTTTTGTTTTTTTATTACTAATTAGTTCAAGAACCTCTTCTCTTGTCATTTTTCTTCCAAGAAAAATTTTTGGAACATAAAAAGAACAATTTTTCTCCTTGAAATTTTTACAGTAATAACCTCTCTCTCCTTCAACAAGTTCACTATTACAATTGGGGCAAACTCCAATAACTTCAACTATCTCATCTTTTATTCTTTTTCCTTCTCTTTTTATAGCTTTATCAACAATTTCTCTTGTAAAATCTATTATCTCTTTTATAAATTTTTTATATTCAAGTTTTCCTCTTTCAATTAGAAGAAGTTTTCTCTCCCATTCACCAGTAAGTTCTGGTGATAAAAGTTCTTCCAGTGGAATTTTTTTTAATGTTTCAATAAGTTTCATTCCTTTTGGAAGAGGTATTAAATATTTTCCATCTCTTTCAATGTATCCAACTTCAATTAACCTCTCAATAATCTGTGCTCTTGTTGCAGGAGTTCCAATTCCTTTTTCTTTTAGAACTTCTCTTAATTCTTCATCTTCAATGAATTTTCCACATGTCTCCATTAATGAGAGAATTGCTCCATCAGTAAATCTTGGAGGAGGTTCAGTATATTTTTCAACTTTCTCTAATTTTTGAGTTTTAACATTATCATTAACCTTGATTGGAACTTCTTTATATAACTCTTCTTCTTTTCCATAAACTTTCATCCATCCAGAAAAGATAAGGTACTTTTCATCTGTTTTAAATTTTTCATCGACAATTTTTGTTATAATTGTCAACCTTAACTCTTCTGCAGGAGGATATAAAACTGAAATGAATCTTTTAACAATTAAATCAAAAATTACTCTTTTATCTTGAGAAAGAGAGGTTTTTGGCAAAACTCCTGTTGGAATAATTGCAAAGTGATCTGTTACTTTTGAATCATCTATTATTCTTGAATTAAATTTTATTCCACTTTTTAAAACATTTTCTATATTTTCTTTATAAATATTTATGTTTGAAAGTTTTTTTAAGATTTTAGGAACATCACCTTTTAATGATGATGGAAGATATCTTGAATCTGTCCTTGGATATGTTATAAGTTTTTCCTGTTCATAAAGAGATTGGGCTATAGATAAAGTTTTTTGAGCAGTAAATCCAAATAATCTATTTGCTTCTCTTTGGAGTTCAGTTAAGTCATATAAAAGTGGTGGTAAGATTTTATTTTTCTTAAGTTCTATCAAGTCAACTACTCCATCTTTTCCTTCAATTTTTTCCAATATTTTATCTAATTTTCTTGTGTCAAAAATTCTATCATCCTTCTCATCAAACCACTTTCCTTTGTATTTGAATTTCTCTTTCTCAAAATAAGCAAAAATTTCAAAATATTTCTCTTTTTTAAAAGATAGAATTTCATTTTCTCTCTCAACTATCATGTAAAGAGTCGGAGTTTGAACTCTTCCAATTGAGAGAAGAAGCCCCTCTTTTCTTGTAAATGCTCTTGTTGCATTTATTCCAACAAGCCAATCTGCCTGTACCCTTGCTACTGCTGCCATTCCTAAATTTTCAAACTCTTCCCCATCTCTTAGGTTATTAAATCCATTTAAAATCTCTTCTTTTGTAAGTGCATTTAGCCAAAGTCTTTTAACTTTAAGATTTGATTCTGAAAGTTTATAAATAAATCTAAATATTAATTCTCCCTCTCTACCTGCATCACAAGCATTAACTACAAACTTAAATGAATCATCTTTAAGAAATTTTTTTACAAAATTAAATTGATCCTTTGTTTCTTCAATTGGTTTTAGTTTAAATTCATTTGGAATAATTGGAAGGTCTTTTATCGTCCAATATTTATATCTTTTATCATAATCTTCTGGTTCACATAAAGTTACAAGGTGTCCTAATGCAAAAATTATTGTATATTTATCGCTTTCAAAAAAATTGCCTTTTCTTTTTGCATTAAAAACTTTTGCAATATCTTCAGCAACTGAGGGCTTTTCAGTTAAAATTAAAATTTTATCCATCTTTTAATAAATTTAAAAAATCACTCTCTTTTTTCGATAAAATTTCATAAGTTTCATAATTAACTAAATCAAGGTGAAGAGGGGTAATTGAAATAAAACCATTTCTGACTGCCCAAGTATCAGTATCTTTATCTCCCTCCCAAACTGGTTCTCCAATTATCCAAAAATATGGTTTTCCAAGAGGGTCTTTTCTCTCAATTGTTCTATTTTTATACCAAACTTTTCCAACTTTTGTGATCTTAACACCCTTAATCTCTCCCTCACCAGGAAAATTTACATTTAAAAATGTTCCTTTTTTAAGTGGATTTTTTATCAAATATTTAACAAGTTCTTTTGAAAAGTGTGCAGCAATATTTAAATTTTCTTTAAATCCTAGAATTGAGACAGCAATTGAGGGAATCCCGTTTATGATTCCCTCCATACTTCCTGAAATTGTTCCAGAATATGTTATATCATCACCAACATTAGGAAGTTCGTTTATTCCAGAAACAACAAAATCTATTTTTTTAACTACAATGTCAACTCCTAAAATAACACAATCTGCTGTTGTGCCATTTGTTGCATAAATTTTTAAATTAGATTTATTTGATTCTATCTCTTTTATTCTTAATGGTTTATGAGTTGTAATTGAGTGTCCTAAGGCGCTTCTCTGTCTTTCAGGAGCAATTATAAAAGTTTCGAACTCCTCTGAGAAAACATCTCCTAATATTTTAATTCCAGGAGAATCTATTCCATCATCATTTGTAATTAAAACTCTCAAAGTGCCTCCACCTTTAACAGATCATCTATAACAATTCTAATGCTCTCTTCAATACTTCTTTTTGAATTAAAAACATAAATTCCTTTACTCACTTTATAAAATCCGTTTCTTATCATTTTACCTAAAAAATTGTTTTTAACTCTTTTAAGCAAAAATTCCATATTATCTATTATATTCCTTTTTATATTAAGTGTTGTGTCAATGAATAAAATTGATACTTTTGTTCCAACTGAAACAACTCTTTTTATAAAATTTTCAATTTCTTCAATTGATATATTATTTGGAGGAGATGATTTTATCTCAAGATATGAGAGATTTCCTAAAAGTAAAAAGAAAATATCAAAATCTCCTCCCTCTTTTATGTTTTTTATTTCTATGTTTGATAAAACAGGAATTGAAAATTCTTTTTTTAAAACCTCCCCTATATACCACTCAAGTGTATTACCTATGTTATCTATCTCTTTATAATTTGAAATAAAATGAGAATTTTCTTTTTTAAAAATTTCATATTGAACAAGTTTATTTAGGTACTTTTCAACAACTTTTGCTCCCCATTTCTCTTTTAATTTTGAGATAAACTCAGAAGAAAATTCTTTCTTTTTTATAGTATCCTGTAAAATTCTTCTGAAGTAATAACTTCTTAAATTTTTAAAATAGTCATCAAAATAATCAACACTTTTTGGAAATATGATTCTTTTGTCTTTAATCTCTAATACTTCAAAACCTCTTTCTTTTAGAAAAGAGAAAATAACCTCTTTGCCATAATTTTTATCTATAAAATAAATTATTTTTGAGAGATTCTCTTTTAAATTTTTCAACTCAGTTTCAACTCTTTTTAATCTTTTTTCAAAATTTTCCATTCTTTTTTGAATTTTACCATTAATTGAGTTAATTATTTCTAATTTTTAACCACTTGACAAAAAAAGAAATTTTATTAGAATATTAAAGCAGGGCGAATGGCTCAGCGGTAGAGCACTTGCTTCACAAGCAAGGGGTCACAGGTTCGACTCCTGTTTCGCCCACCATAGAGAGCGAAATGAGCGGGGTCGTGGTGTAGCGGTCCAACACGCCAGCCTGTCACGCTGGAGATCGCGGGTTCGAATCCCGTCGATCCCGCCATGCGGGAGTAGCTCAGTGGTAGAGCACCACCTTGCCAAGGTGGCCGCCGCGGGTTCGAGTCCCGTCTCCCGCTCCAGAGAGAAAGTTATTTTTTCTTTAATATTTTCTCCATATTTTGCCAGCGTAGCTCAGGTGGTAGAGCGGCTGATTCGTAATCAGCTGGTCGCCCGTTCGAGTCGGGTCGCTGGCTCTTAAAAAAATTGAGGAGGTTAAATTTATGGATTTTCTTTCGCTTTCCTTTTTGGTTAGTGTTATTGGTATTATCTTTGCTGTCTTTTTGATTTTTAATGTTTTTATAAACCCTGAGGGTGAAGAAAAAATTAAAAAAATCTCTCTTGCAATTAGACAAGGTGCTCAAGCATTCCTTGTAAGAGAGTGGAAAGTTATGGGTGTTATAGTTGTTGTTTTTGCTATCATTGTATCAATCCTAATTTCTCCTTATGTAGCACTTGCTTTTATTTTTGGAAATTTTCTATCTGCATTTTCAGGTTTTGTTGGAATGAATGTTGCAACAAGAGCAAATGGTAGAACAACTTTTGCTGCAAAACAGAGTGGAGGAAAAGCAATTGATGTTGCATTCACTGGTGGTGCAGTTATGGGAATTACTGTTACATCTCTTGGAATTCTTGGTTTAAGCATAGTTTATTTAATTGGTATAAAATTTTTAACAAATATTGGACCACTCCCTTTAATAACTGGATATTCAATGGGTTCAAGTTTTGTTGCTCTTTTTGCAAGAGTTGGAGGTGGTATATTTACAAAAGCAGCAGATGTTGGAGCAGATTTAGTTGGAAAAATTGAAGCAGGAATTCCAGAGGATGATCCAAGAAACCCAGCAGTTATTGCAGATAATGTTGGTGATAATGTTGGTGATGTTGCAGGAATGGGAGCAGATCTTTATGAATCATTTGTTGGTTCTATTGTCTCTTCAATAGTAATTGCATACACTTTGGCATTTAAAGCATCATCTCAATCTTCATTTGTTTATTACCCATTTTTAATTGTTTCTCTTGGTTTAATCTCATCTCTTTTAGGAGTTTTGTTTGTAAAATTCTCATCAAAAATAATTAAATCAATAACTCCTCAAGTTGCCTTGACAGGTGGAACAATTTTTAGTGCAATTATTTTTGCAGTTGTTGGATTTATTTTGACTTTAATCTACATAAAAGATTTATCACCATATTTTGCAACATTTTTAGGACTTGTAAGCGGAGTTGTAATTGGCTTGATAACACAATATTACACTGGTGGAAATCCAATTAAAAAAATAGCAGAAGCAGCAACAACAGGAACTGCTACAAACATTTTAGCAGGTTTTGCAGTAGGAATGGAATCTACTGTTTTGCCAATGATAATTTTATCTCTATCAATATATGGCGCATATCTTTTTGCAGGAATTTATGGAATCGCACTTGCAGGAGTTGGAATGCTTGCAACTCTTGGAATATCTCTTTCTGTAGATGCTTATGGACCTATTGCAGATAATGCTGGAGGAATTGCTGAAATGTCACATCAAGATCCATCTGTAAGAAAAATAACAGATTCACTTGATGCATTTGGGAATACAACTGCTGCAATGGGTAAAGGATTTGCAATTGGTTCTGCAATATTAACTGCTCTTGCTCTTTTTGTTGCATATTCTCAAGTTGCAGGAATTGATAAAATAGATCTTTTAAAACCAAACGTAGTATCTGCAATGTTTATTGGTGGAGTTTTACCATTTCTTTTCAGTGGATATGCAATATCTGCTGTTGAGAAGGCAGCATATAGAATGGTTGAAGAAGTAAGAAGACAATTTAATGAAATCCCTGGACTTCTTGAGGGAAAATCTGAACCTGATTATAAAAGATGCGTTGATATATCAACAATTGGTGCTTTAAAAGAGATGATAATTCCTTCTCTAATTGTTATTGCTTCACCTTTTATAATTGTTTTTATTTTTGGAAAAGATGGTCTTGGCGGATTTCTTGCAGGCTCTCTTGTTTCAGGAGCACTAATAGCAATTCTTATGGCAAATGCAGGCGGTGCATGGGATAATGCTAAAAAATTAATTGAAAAAGGTCTTTATGGAGGAAAGGGTTCACCTGCACATAAATCAAGTGTTGTTGGAGATACAGTTGGGGACCCATTTAAAGATACAGCAGGTCCTTCAATAAATATTTTATTAAAACTTATGAGCATAATTTCTCTTGTATTTTTGCCGTTTTTCTTAAAAATTTTAAAATAAAAGGAGGTGCTGATTGACGAGAGAGGAAGAGTTAAAGAGTAAATCAATGAAAGAACTCTACAAGATTTCTCAAGATCTAAAAATCAAAAATTACTCTCATTACAGAAAAGATGAACTGATCAAAAAAATTCTTGAAGTTGAAGGAAATATACTCGAAGATGAATCAGAGGAAGAGGAAGATTTTGAAGAACTTTTGCCGAAAGAAGAAAAAGTTTTTGTAAAAGAGAGATCTTCTTTTTCAGAACTTCTTGATAAAAGACTCGATTACTTTCCTGGAATACCACCTGAAGAGCAGTATATTGATAAAGGAATTCTTGAGATTCTACCAGAAGGTTATGGTTTTTTAAGATCAAAATACACTCCATCTCAAAGGGATATTTATGTTGCACCTTCTCAGATTAAAAAATTTAATTTGAGAGTAGGAGACCTTGTTGAAGGATGGGTTAGAAAACCTCCTGAAAAAGATAAGTATCCTGCTTTATTAAAAATAATTTCAATAAATGGTCTCTCTCTTGAAGAAGCGAAGACAAGACCTATTTTTGAAAATCTTACACCAATTTTCCCAAATAAAAGAATAAGACTTGAGATTCCAAATGCAGATTTAGCAATAAGACTTATTGAACTTATTGCACCTCTTGGAAAAGGTCAAAGAGGTCTTATAGTTTCTCCACCAAAAGCAGGAAAAACAACACTCATCAAAAAAATTGCTCAATCTGTTGAAATTAATCATCCAGAAATTCACCTTATGATTCTTCTTGTTGATGAAAGACCAGAAGAAGTAACAGATATGGAGAGGTCAACTAAAGGAGAGGTTATTTCTTCAACTTTTGACCTTCCACCTGAAAATCACATTAGAGTCACTGAACTTGTTGTTGAAAGAGCAAAAAGGCTTGTTGAATTAGGAGAGGATGTCATGATTCTTGTCGATGGAATTACAAGATTAACAAGAGCGTATAACTTAGTTACTCAACCATCTGGAAGAACTCTTTCAGGTGGACTCGACCCTGCTGCAATAAGAGGTCCAAAGAAATTTTTAGGTGCTGCAAGAAACATTGAAAATGGTGGTAGTTTAACAATAATTGCTACTGCTCTAATTGAAACTGGTAGTAAAATGGATGAAGTTATCTATGAAGAGTTTAAAGGAACTGGAAATATGGAACTTGTTCTTGATAGAAGAATAGCAGAAAGAAGATTATTTCCTGCAATTGATGTTAAAAAATCTGGAACAAGAAGAGAAGAACTCCTTTATGACCCTGAAGAGTATAAGAGAATTTGGGTTTTAAGAAAAGCACTTGCAAATGCAGATACTTTTGAAGCACTTCAAAAACTTGCAGATATGTTAGCAAAAACAAGGAATAACAGAGAGTTTTTGAAAACAATTGTTCCTGAGGAGAATGGCTGGGTATGAAAAAAGGAATAATAGAAGTTATAACTGGTTGTATGTTTTCAGGTAAAAGTGAAGAACTCATAAGAAGAATAAAAAGAGCAAGGATTGCAAAACAAAAAGTTCAGGTTTTTAAATCAACTCTTGATACAAGATATGATGAGAAAAGTATAGTTTCTCACTCTGGTGCAAAAGTTGAAGCAATTAGTATTGATCACCCTGAAGAGATAATTTTGAAAATTGAAGATGATACTCAAGTTGTTGCAATTGATGAAGCACAATTTTTTAATGAGAAAATTATTTATGTTATTGAATTTCTTGCAGATAAAGGTTTAAGAGTATTAGTTGCAGGACTTGATAAAGATTTTAGAGGTGAACCATTTGGACCAATGCCAGCAATTTTAGCAAGAGCAGAAAAAGTTGATAAATTAACTGCAATTTGTGTTGTCTGTGGAGAAGAAGCAACAAGAACTCAGAGAATTTTAAATGGAAAACCTGCATCATACTTTGACCCAATTATTATGGTTGGAGCATTTGAAAAATATGAACCAAGATGTAGGATTCATCATATAGTTCCTGATAAACCAGACATTCACCATAGATAAAATGTATAAAATTCAAGAAAGAATATCCTTCTGGAAAGGATATAAAAATTTATATAATTTTAATTTTCTTGAAAAAAAGAGTTTAAAAGAGATAAAAGAAAAAATTAAGGGAAATTTTCTTATTATTCCATTTCCATTTGAAGATGAGAATTTAGAAATAATTAAAAAATATATAAATGGAGAAATCATAAGTGAAACTTTAAATTTATTCTATTTTATTAAAAAAGATTTTGATATTTTTGATGACAAAATTTATAAATATGAATTAAACCCAATAACTCAAGAGATTAAAATAAACATATTCAATTTAAAATCAAAAGAGATGGATGAAATAAAAGAAAAAATTTTCACTCCTCAAGGAGTTATTGAATTTCTTGAGTTTAAGGGTTTTAAAGTTAAAGAAATTTCAGGTGATGAATTAAAAAGTAAAATAAAGGAGAGTTCAAGATTTTTAATTTTGAGGTTTGAAAAGGCATGAAGATAGAAAAAAAACTTGAGGAACTTGAAAAAAAATATGAAGAGATTCAGAATGCTCTTCTTGATGAAAATATTTATAAAAATAGTGATGTTTTAAATAGATATCTAAAAGAAAAAAGTGAAATTGAAGAGAGTGTTACACTTTATAGAGAATTAAAAGAGATAAGAAAAAATATAACAGAAACAGGAAAACTTTTAGAAAACGAAGAACTCAAGGACCTTGCAGAAGAAGAGTTAGAAGAGTTAAAGAAAAAAGAAGAAGAACTACTAAATAAAATTGTTTTATCTCTAATTCCAAAAGATGAAAGAGATGAGAAGGATGCAATTATGGAAATAAGAGCTGCTGCTGGCGGAGAAGAGGCAGCTCTTTTTGCGGCGGATTTATTTAGAATGTATTCATACTATGCAGAAAAAAAAGGCTGGAAAGTTGAAGTTATAGATTCTCACCCAACAGATTTGGGAGGATACAAAGAGATAATTTTTTCAATTAGAGGAAAAGGTGCTTATGGAGATTTAAAATTTGAAAGTGGAGTTCATAGAGTTCAAAGAGTTCCAATAACTGAATCTTCTGGAAGAATTCACACTTCAACTGTTACAGTTGCAGTTCTTTCTGAGACAGAGGAAGTTGAAATAGATATAAATCCAGAGGACCTTAAAATTGATGTTTTCAGAGCAAGTGGACATGGGGGTCAATGTGTTCAAAAAACAGAATCAGCAGTAAGAATTACACATATACCAACAGGTTTTGTTGTAACTTGTCAAGATGAGAGGTCTCAACTCAAAAATAAAGAAAAAGCACTAAGAGTTTTAAGAGCAAGACTCTATGATTTTTATCAAAGAAAAAAATTGGAAGAGGTTGGTGAAGAGAGGAAAAGACAAATTGGTTGGGGTGAAAGAAGTGAAAAAATAAGAACCTATAATTACCCTCAAAATAGAGTTACAGATCATAGAATTGGTTTATCACTTTATAATCTTCCAGAGATTATGGAAGGAAACATTGATGAACTGATAAATGCATTAAAGGAGGAAGATAAGAGAAGAAAAATTGAGTCCCTTGAAATTTGATCTGAAAACTCTTTTTAAATATGGAAAGAAACTTTTAAATAGTGATATTGAAGCAGAGTTAATAATAAGAAACTCACTTTTTTTAAAAAAGGAGGAGTTTTATATAAATTTAAACAAAGAAATAAATAGAGATAAATTTAAAGAAATCTTAAAAAAATTTTATTTAAGAAAAAAAGGGATTCCTTTATCTTATATTACAAATAAAAAAAATTTTCTTGATCTTGAAATTGAAGTTTTAGAGGGAGTTTTTATTCCGAGATTTGAAACAGAAGAGATTGTTTATCAAGTTATAAAAAATTATAAAAAGGTGGAAAATACACTTGATATTTGTGCAGGGACTGGTGCAATTGGTGTTTCGTTTCTTTTTTATGGTTTCACTGAAAAATGTACTTTTGTTGATATAGATGATAGAGCTATAGAAAATATAAAAATTAATTTAAAAAAATTCAATTTATATGGTGAAGTTATAAAAAGTGATATGTTTTCAAATATAAATGAAGAATTTGATTTAATAATAACTAATCCACCATATATAAAAGAGACTGAATATGAAAATTTACCAATTGATGTGAAAAAAGAACCAAAAAAATCGCTTCTTGGTGGTTATGATGGTCTAAAGTATATAAAAATTTTATTTGAAGAATCACACCAATATCTTAAAGATAATGGAAAACTTATAGTTGAAATGGAAAAAGATGAATTTGATGATGCTAAAAATTTTTTAAATCGATTAAAAATAAAAGAAGTTTTAAAAACAGAGTCAGAAAATATAATAGGAGTTGTTCTTGAAAAGTTGTGATATAATTTTACCGAAAGGAGGATAGATGGATAATAAAAATGTAAAACTCTTAAACCATGCATTAATAAAACACAAATTAACATATCTTAGAGACAAAAATACAAACCCAAAAGAATTCAGAGAGCTTGTTAAAGAAGTTTCAATGCTTATGGCTTATGAGATGACAAGAGATTTACCTCTTGAAGAGATTTATGTTGAAACCCCAATAGGCAAAGCAAAAGGGTATATTTTATCAACAAAAATAACTCTTGTTTCAATTTTAAGAGCAGGTCTTATAATGAGTGATGGAATATTAAATTTAATTCCAAATGCAAAAGTAGGCCATATTGGAATTTATAGAGACCATGAAACACTAAAACCAGTCACTTACTATATTAAACTTCCAGAAACTCTTTCTGACTCAAAAATTTTCCTTTTAGATCCAATGCTTGCAACTGGTGGCTCAATTGTTAGGGCAATAGAAATTTTACTTGAAAAAAGAGCAAAATTAGAAAATATTGATGTTATTTCTCTTGTTGCAGCACCAGAAGGAATTGAGTATGTTCAAAAATATTTTAAAGATACAACAATATTTACAATAGCGATTGATGAAAGATTAAATGACAGAGGCTATATTGTTCCAGGTTTAGGTGATGCTGGAGATAGGTTATTTGGAACAAAATGATTAAAAATTTATTAACAAACTTTTACTATTTATTAATTTTCTTTTTTGTTTCACTTTTATTTACTCCTTTTGCAATATATATTGGAAAAAAATTCAATATTATAAGTAAACCTCAAGAAAAAAGGGGGGATAAGAAAAAAATTAAAAAAGAGGAGATGCCAAGAACAGGTGGTATTGGAATATATTTATCTTTTCTTGTTCTTTTTCTATATATCTATTTAAGATTTCATTCAAAAGAATTTTTATCAATTTTTCTTGGAGGAAGTGTAATTTTTATTGTTGGTCTCATCGATGATAAATTTAAACTAAGACCATGGATGAAATTTTTGGGTGAAATTTTAGGAGCTTTGATACCAATTATATATGGCGTTAAAATAAATTTTATTACAAATCCTAAGGGCGGATATTTTTATCTTAAAGAATTAAGCATACCTTTTACTCTTTTCTGGGTAACAGGAATCACAAATGCAATAAACATAATTGATGGACTCGATGGACTTGCATCTGGAATTATATCCATTGTATCTACCACATTGGGTCTTGTTGCAATCTTAAAAGGAAATATTATTGTATCCCTTATCTGTTTTGCAATTGCAGGAATTGCAATTGGATTTTTAGTTTTTAACTTTCCTCCTGCTAAAATTTATCTTGGAGATTCTGGTGCTCTTCTTTTAGGTTTTGTTCTTGGAGAAATTGCTGTTTGGGGAGCACTTAAAACAACAACTTCAGTTATTCTTCTTGTTGCAATTTTAGCACTTGGGTTTCCAATTTTAGATACTTTCACAGCAATTTTAAGAAGAATTTTAAGAAGAAAGAGCATTTTTGAAGCAGATATGGATCACATTCATTACAAACTTCTTTATAGTGGATTTAAAGAAAGAGAGGTCATTATTATTTTATATATATTAACACTTTTCTTTTCAATTCTCTCATTTCTTTTGATTAAGGGATTTTCTCTATGAAAAAAATAAAAGCACTTATTGTATTTGGAACTCGGCCTGAAGTTATAAAACTTTATCCTTTGATTTATGAACTTAAAGAAGATAAGGCATTTGAAGTAAAAATTGTAAACACAGGACAACACAAAGAGATGGTTGATGAACTCCTTGAAATTTTTAAAATAAAAGTAGATTTTTCACTTAAAATTATGATTGAAAAACAAACTCTTGAATATATAACAGAAAAAATTCTTGAGAAACTCTCTTCAATTTTAAAAAGTGAATCACCGAATGTAACAATTGTTCAGGGAGACACAACAACCGCTTTTGTTGCATCTCTTGTCTCTTTTTACAATAAAATTCCAGTTGCTCATGTTGAGGCAGGTTTAAGAACAAAAAATATCTATTATCCATTTCCTGAAGAGATGAATAGAACTTTAATTGGAAAACTTGCAACTTTCCACTTTGCACCAACAGAAGAAGCAAGGAAAAATTTATTAAATGAGGGAATAAGAGAGGAGAATATTTTTTTAACAGGTAACACAATTGTTGATGCACTCCATAAAATTTTAAATCTTAAACCTATAAATGATTTACCACTTCCTCAAGATAAAAAAATTGCTGTTGTCACAGCACATAGAAGGGAAAATTGGGAAAATGGAATTTCAAACATAGCGAGTGCAATAAAAAGTTTAAGTGAAAATTATAATGAACTATTTTTTGTTATTCCGGTTCATAAAAATCCGATTGTTAGAGAAAAATTTATGAAAATATTAAAGGGAGTAAAAAATGTTTTACTAATTGAACCACTAAACTATATTGATTTTATACATCTACTTAAAAAATCTTTTCTTATTTTATCAGATTCTGGTGGTATTCAAGAAGAGATTCCGACTCTCAAAAAACCTCTACTTCTTTTAAGAAATGAAACAGAAAGAGAAGAAGCAATTAAATATGGTTTTGTTAAACTTGTTGGAACAAATGAAGAGAAAATAATTAAGGGAGTTATAGAAATTTTGAATGAGGGATTTAAACCTAAAATTGATTTTAATCCTTTTGGTGATGGAAAAGCATCTGAGAGAATAAAACTTATTCTAAAGGAGAAACTCTATGGAAGTATATAAGATAAGAGGCGGAAAAAAACTTAAAGGTGAAGTTAATGTACAAGGTTCAAAAAATGGCTGTTTACCTTTAATTGCAGCATCACTTTTAACAGATGAACCAGTAATTATAAAAAATGTCCCGAAACTTCTTGATATTGTAACTTTACTCGATGTAATAAAATCAATTGGTGTTAAGGCTAAATTTATCGATGAAGATACTATTGTTATTGAAGCAACAAACCTTAATCATGAAATTATAAATGAAAATGCAAGTAAGTTAAGAGGTAGTTTAACCCTTGTTGGTGCTCTTCTTGGAAGAGTTGGAAAAGTAAGACTTCCCTATCCAGGAGGATGTCATATTGGTTCAAGGCCAATTGATCTTCATTTAAAAGGTTTCTCATCTCTTGGTGCGGATGTGAATGCAATCGGTTCAATCATAGAAGGAAGTGTCAAGAAACTAAAAGGAGAAAAAATATATCTCGATTATCCTTCAGTTGGAGCAACAGAAAATATTATGATTCTTGCATCAGTATCACCTGGAGAAACAATAATTGAAAACGCTGCTCAAGAACCAGAGATTGTTGAACTTGCTGAATTTTTAAATTCAATGGGTGCAAAAATCGAAGGCGCAGGAACAAGGTGTATTAGAATTGAAGGTCAGAAAAAACTTCATGGTACAACACACACTCTTTACCCTGATAGAGTTGAGGCAGGAACATTTATAATTGCTGTTGCAGTTAATGGTGGAGATGTCACTCTTAAACCAGTAATTTTTGACCATCTTGTTCCATTAATTTTTAAACTGAGAGAAATTGGTGTTGACTTAAGAATTGAAAATGGAAAAAGACTAAGAGTAATTTCAAAAAGGAGAACAAAAAGTTTTGAAATAAGAACAATGCCATTCCCTGGTTTTCCGACAGATCTTCAATCTCAAATGGTAACCCTTGCATCTGTATCAGATGGTGTTAGTTTAATAACTGAAACTGTTTTTGAAAATAGATTTAACGTTGTACCAGAACTTAGAAAAATGGGGGCAAAAATTAAAGTTGAAGGAAATACACTTTTTATAGAAGGAGTAAATAAATTGTATGGAACAGATATTGTAGCACCAGATTTAAGAGCAGGTGCGGCACTTGTTATTGCAGGTCTTTTTGCAGAAAATGAAACAGTTGTTAAAAAGATATATCATATAGAAAGAGGTTATTTTAAGTTTGATGAAAAATTAAAATCAATAGGAGGAGATATATGGAAAGAAGTGAAAGAGGACTGAGAAGTTTCAAATTATTTGGACTTTTTAACTTATTTGATATAGCTGTTTTCTTGTTAATAATTGTTGTTTTGTTTTATTTTTTAAGGCCTCTTTTTGTTAAAAAAGAGGTTTCTTATAAAAACTACACTATAACAGTAAAACTAACTGAAGTACCACCAGATATGGCAAGTGCTGTAAAAAAAGGAGATAGAATTGTTGATAAGAGTGGAAGATTTTATGGAATAATTTTAGAAGAACCTATAGTTGAACCATCTAAAAAATGGGTAGAAACTTCAGATGGAAGAGTTGTCATAGCAGAACAACCTGTATTGAAAGATATTTTGATAAAATTCTCCTTTAATTCTACAAATTTAAAATATGGAACAGATGTTTTTAAAATAGGATATGAACTAGTTGTTGAATCAGACCTTTGGGCTTTAAAAGGAGTTGTTATTTCTATAAATTAAAATTTAAAACATTTGGAGGAGGGTTTCTTAAAATTTCAGATTTTATATAAGCATCATATAAATTTTCAACAGATTCTTTTGATATATTTAATTCTTCACTTATTTTTTCAAAAGGGGTGTTATTTAAAAATCTAAAAAGGACTCTATCTATTTCTAAATAACTCAAGCCTATTGAAAACTCATCTTCAATACCTGGAAGTAAATCTGGAGTTGGTTTCTTTTTTAAAAAAACATGAGGTAAATGTAAATATTCTCCTAATTTAAAAATTTGTGATTTATATAAGTGAATTATAGGTTCAAAATCTGATGCATAATCTCCATGTTTTACAAAAAATCCTAGAAGATACTCTGTTTTGTTTGTTGTTCCAGCAACAACTCCATTGATGAGTTCTGCATTGTAATAAAGAGTTACCATTCTTATTCTGTGTTTAATTCTTAAATAAGATATTCCTTTAAAAAACCACCTATTTTTTAAAAGCTCCTCTGGTATATCATATTGAAGATAGAAAGGTGTTTTTCCATATAATTCTTTGTATTTTTCATAAAGTTTTCTTGTGTAATTCTCTCTTAATTTTTTACTTGGAAGTATAAAATATGGAACTGAGAGATATATTCCAAATTTCGAGAGAATTTTTGTTATGTTTATTATCTTGAATTTTACACCTAAATCTTTTGCAAAAATCACTGCATCATAAACATTTTTTTTATCAGTGTCCCTCTCTGGTAAAATTAAAGCCAATATATTCTCTTTAGGAATTGAAAGGGTTAATAATTTTAAAACTATTGATGAATCAATTCCTCCAGATAAACCCAAAACAACATTCTTTTTATTAACTTTATTTAGAAAAGAATTAATTAAATGTTTGATTCTTGATACTTCAAATTCCAAATCAAATTCAAGTTCTTCAGGTAAATTAAACTCAGTCATAAAATAACCTCAATAGAATATTTTTTCTTTATATACTCAAAATTTTCTTTTATCTCTTTAAGTGCTATAGGTAAAAACTCAATCATTTGAGTCGCAACAACCCCATTTTCTCCAAATTTTTCCTTAAGAAGATCTCCACAAAATCCATGAACAAAAACACCCATTTTTATGCCTTCCTCTATGCTAAAATTAAGACCATACATTGCTGGAATTAAGCCATCAAGAACATCACCCATTCCTGCAGTTGCCATGCACGGATTCCCTGATAAATTTATAAAAATTTTTCCATCTGGAGTTGAGATAAGAGAATGATATCCTTTTAATACAACATATGAGTTAAATTCTTGTGAAAAATCTTTTATCATATTGATTTTATTTTTTCTTATCTCTTCTTTATCAACTTGAGTTAATCTTGAAAACTCTCCTAAATGTGGCGTTAAAATAGTTGGTGCTTTTCTCTCTTTAAGAATAACTTTATTTTTTGAAATAAGTGTTAATCCATCTCCATCAATTAAAATTGGTTTATTTATTTTTTTAACTAAATTTATTACTAATTCTTCCAAATCTTCATTTAAACCAATTCCAGGACCAATAACAACAAATTTTACCTCTTCTGATAAATTAATCAAAAATTCCTCATTTTCTTTTGAAATTGTTCCATGTTGATTTTCTTTTAAAGTGTAATATATAACCTCTTTAGCTTGTGAACTTATTGATTTTATAACATCTTCAACCGTTGCAAGTCGAGAATAACCTCCTCCACTTTTTAAAAAAGAGTAGGAGCAAAAGAAGGGGGCACCAAAATATTTTTTTGAACCAGAAATAAACAAAGCATCACCAAAATCTTTTTTATGTGAATTCTTTTTTCTATTCTCTATTTTTAATGGTTCATTTATAAAAATTTGTGAATCAACAGATTCATATAAAACTTTTGGATATGAGATATATGACAAATAAAGCTCATCAGTTTTTTCAGCACCATCTTCAATTAAATTTCCAATCTTTGGAAGACCAAAAGTTATAACAGCATTTGCATTAACTGAAACACCCATCTCGATTCCTTTATCTCCATTTATTCCAGATGGAATATCAACACTTATAATAAATTTTTTTGATGAGTTTACTAAATTTATAACTTCTTTTATATATCCTTCAATCTCTCTTTTTAAACCAGTTCCAAAAATTGCATCAATTATCACTTCATAATTTTCTAATTCTTTTTTAATAATTTCTAATTGAGGATTATTTAAAATCTCAATTCCTATTTTTTTAACCCTTTCATAATTTAATTTTGAGTCTTGAGTGAGTTTATTCTCGTCTCCAACTAAAATATATTTTACATTTCCACCAAGAGAATGAATCTTTCTTCCAATTGCAAAACCATCTCCTCCATTGTTTCCAGTTCCACAGAATATTAAGAAATTTTTATTCTCAACTAAAGAAAATTTTTTTAAAATGTATGAGACAACACTTAAAGATGCGTTTTCCATTAAAATCTCTGAACTTATACCAAACTCTTCTTGTGCTCTTTTATCTAACTCTTTTATTTTTTCAGTATCAACAACTTTCATAAATTCCTCCATATTAATTTTATCTTAATATATTAGTTATAATTAAATTATGAAAAAAATTCTATTCTTTACTGATACACATCTTCAAGAAGAGAGAATCTCATCAAGAAAAGATGATTATCTTACATCAATTTTAACAAAAATAGAAGAGATTTCAGATATTGCAAATAGAGAAGAAGTTAATTATGTTTTGTTTGGTGGAGATTTTTTTACAAGACCTTCTCCAAGTTATGAAGTTACAATTCGCCTAACTCAAGTTTTAAAAAAATTTAATTCTAAGCCTATCATAGGAATTTTAGGAAATCATGACATTGAAGGAAGAAACCCAGAAACATACAATAAAAAAGCAGTTAAAATGCTTGAGGAGGCAAAAGTTTTAAAAATTTTAAGCGATTCAGAAATTTTTCCATTATTTGATACAGAAATTGAAATAAGAGGAATAAATTACAAGGATGGAGTTGATTATAATATTGAGTACCACAAAATAAAAAAGCATGATAAAAATAAAATTTTAATTGTTCTTGTTCATGCATATTTACTTCCATTCAGAGCAAATTTTCCTCATTTATCAATTGAAGAGGTATCAAGAGAAAGCGAAGGAGATATATTTCTTGTTGGACACTATCATGATGGGTATGGAATAAGGAAGATTAATGGAAAAACTTTTGTATCTCCTGGAAGCATAGCAAGAGACTCAAAAACTCAATTTGATAGAATTCCACAAGTTGCTCTTTTAAAAATTAATGGAGGAGAGGTTGAGGTTGAATTAATTAAATTAAAGAATGTTAAAAAAAGAGAAGAAATAGAAATTAAAGATGAATCAATTTTAAATTCTGATGTCTCATTTCTTGAATATTTTAAAGCACTCAAAGATGGAAATTTAGGAAATTTAATTGACCCTGAAAAAATTTTAAATGAGATATTAAATGATGAAAGTATTGAAGATGAACTAAAAGAAGAAGTTAAAAGAAGATATTATGAAGCAAAAGAAAGAATATATAAAGAATATTGATAATTTTAAAGAAAAATTTCAGAAATTAAATTTTAAGATAGAGGTCCTATTTAATGAAGAAAATAATGAAATTTTTATTGAATACATTTTAAAAAATAAAGAGAAAATTTCTATTGATGAAAGGGATTTTAAATTTAACACTTTTTTTATTGATGGCTCGATGTCTAAAATTGGAAATGCCTTTCCAAACTATTATTATATCTTTAGAGCACTCTCTTATTCACCAAACTTTGAAATAAAAATTTATCTTTATGACCTGTTTTCTCCTTTAATCGATGAAGATAGAACTATCTTTGAAGAAAAGTTAAAATCTGTTGTTAAAAATCAGGAAGAGAATATTAATTTAAATTTTACAAACATAAATTATGTTGAAGAATATTTAAGATATGTTTTAATGGCAAAACTTGAAATAGATGTAGCAAATGAATCAATGAATTATTTAAATGAAGGTGATATAATCTTTATGGATGGCTCTCTCACTCATTTTAGAGGAGAGTGTCCTCAGGAATTTAACTCTCTTCTTAAAAAAAGTTTTGAGAAAAAAATTTTGTTATGTGGAATAATTGAAGATATAGGAAGCATGGTTATCTCAAATATTTTTGAAGATAATAATGTATCAAAATTAGGAGATAAAGAATTGCTAATTGGTAATCTTCAAGAAGGTGAGATGCTACATATCAAAGAACCTTATAGAAAAGAAGGATTTTCAACAACATTTTTAAGGCTCTCTAAAGACCCAACCCCTATTTCATTTGAACTTCCAAATAAATATAGTGATAAATATAAAGAAATTGCATCATATTTACTTTTTATTACAGAAAGATATGGAAGAGGTATTCCAATTTTTAGAGATATGTCCCACGAAGATGTAAAATTAACTGATGAAGAAAGTTTCCTGATTTCAAAAAATTTTATTAAGAGTGAATTTCTTGAAAAACTTTTTAAATTAAAAAGGTGGTTAAGATGAAAGATATATATGTTGTGGGAGAAAGTAGTCAATTTGAAATTTATATTGCTTCAAGAGAAGAAAGATTTTCTCTAAGAGATTATTTTTTTGTAATTGATGAAAAAGAGTATCTTGGGGAAGTTGTTGAATCATACACAATAAACAAATTTTTTCCAAGACCAGATTTAGGAAGAGAAAGAGACGAAAAAATTATAGAGCACCTGAGACTTCTTGGATTTGATATTGAAAAAGAGGATGTAAATATAGCAAAACTTAAACTCCTTGATGAATCCCCATATCCAATTAGAGTCGGAAGCAGAGCAAGAAGAGCAAATTTCTCTGAAATTAAAAATATTTTTAAAGTCGAAGAAAAAGGTTTAATCTTGGGTGGAATTAAAAATAGTGAGAGATTTTATGATGAACTCCCTTTAAAATTAAAAAATTTATACAAAATTGTTGAAGATGGTGAAGAAAGTGAGCAAAAAGAAATTCCCTTTGTTTTTACAATTGAGGAGATGATTCAATATCCACATATTGGCATTTTCGGAGGTTCTGGTTCAGGTAAATCTTTTCTTGTAAGAGTTTTAACTGAGGAAATTGCAAAATTTGGTTATCCTGCAATTATTTTTGATCCACATTTTGAAATGAGTTTCACAAGTTTAAATAAAGAAGATTTAGGGCTTTCTGAAATAATAAAAAATATAAAAGTTTTTACAGTTGGAGAAAATACAGGAATAGATTTTTCAGAAATCTCAGAAAGAGAGCTAGAAAACCTTTTTAAATCAATAGGTGAAGTTGAAATTCCACAAGAAGATGTAATTTACAACGCATACTATATGATGGGAAATGAAAAAAGTTTTAGTGCTTTCAGGAATAATTTAATAGAACTCTCTCAGAAAAAAGGAGAAGAGAGCGACAAAACTATTGTAAGTAGAACAAGTGCAAGAGCAGTTTTAAGAAAATTAAGTCATCTTGAAAGATTAAATATTTTTGGAAAAAGCGATAGAGAACTTTTAGGTTGGATTAAAGATGAAAAAATAGCAATAATTCAAGGATCTCTTGAAACTCTCAAAACCTTTGCCTCATTTTTCCTTGATAAGGTTGTTGAAAAAAGAAGGGATTATAAAGATGGGGAAAAGAAAGGAGAAAGAAAAGAATATTTTCCTCCATTTTTTGTTATTTTAGATGAAGCGCACAATTTTGCTCCAAAAGAGTCAATTTATTTTATACCTTCAAAAAGAGTTTTAAAAACTATTTCACAAGAGGGAAGAAAGTATGGAATATTCTTGGTTCTTTCAACTCAAAGACCTTCGCTTCTTGATGACACAATATTGGCACAACTTTCGACAAAATTTATCTTAAGAACTGTTAGAGAAACAGATCTTGATACAATAAGAAAAGAAACAGATCTTTCAAGTGTTGATATTGCAAGACTTCCTTATTTAAAAACAGGTGATGCTTTTGTTTCATCTGCAATTTTTCAAAGATCAATTCCAATAAGAGTAAGGAAAACATTTACAAATCCACCACCATCTAAAAATCCATTTTTAGAACTAAGGGAGAAAAAAGAAGATAAAAAAGAATCTGTTTTATCTTATCTTAAAAAAGAGGGAGTAATTGAAGAGATTTTTCTTGAAAGAATATTGATGGATTTTGAAAGTGAAGGGATAATTTTTAAAGATATAAATGAAATAAAAATTATATTAAATGAAATTTATTCCGAGGGTTTGATAGAAAAAGAGGAAAATCCTATAACTACTATTTGGAGATTAAAAAATGCACATTAAAGAGATTGTAATAAAAAACTTTCAATCGCATAAATACACAAAAATCAATTTATCAGATAAAATAAATGTTTTTTTGGGAAAAGGGAATAGTGGCAAAAGCGCAATTATAAGGGCACTAATTTGGGTATTTTTCAATGAACCACAGGGAACTGGTTTCATTAGAAAAAATGAACAGAGTGCTTTTGTTTCAATAACACTTGATAATGGATTTAAGGTTATAAGAGAAAGAGGAGTAAATATTAATAAATATGTACTCATCTTTCCAGATGGAGAAAAAAAAGAATTCTCAAATTTTGGAAGAGATGTTCCTGAGGAGATAAGAAAAGTTTTTGGAATGAAAACACTTCCACTTGAAAATGGAAAAAAGTTAAATCCACAAATCAAAGATCAGATGGAAAATATTTATCTTCTTGATGAATCTCCTTCAACAATTCACTCAACTCTTCTCACAATTTCAGGGGGTCAAGTTTTTGATGAAGCAATAAATTCAATTCTAGTTGATCTTCAAAGATTAGATAGAAAAGAGAAAGACATAAAAAAAGATATTGAAGAGAGAGAAAATCTTCTTAAAAATTATGAGGGAATAGATGAAAAGAAAGATAAATTATTAAAAATAAAAAATGAAATAGATACTTTTAAAAAAATAGAAGATAAAAAAAGAACATTAGAGAAATTAAAAAATGAATTAGTAAATATTAAAAAAGAAAAAAACATCTTAAACCTTTATTTGAATTCTTTGAAAAAAGTTGAACCAATTGAAAAAGAATCGAATTTCCTTCTTGAACATAAGGAAAAAATTTTAAATTTAAAAAACTTAAAAATCTCTTTGGAAAAAGTTAAAGAAAACATAGAAAAAATTTCAAAAGATTTAGTTTTGATACAGAAAAGTGATTTAAGTGAAGATGTATATTTTGAACTTAAAAATAAAATAGAAAACCTTGATAATCTTAAAAATATAAAAAATTCAATTTTGAAAGTAAAAAATGAAATTTTTTCACTTGTTAATAATTTAGATGAAACTAAAAAGAAAATAGATTCAAATATTGATGAATATTTTAGTTTAATTTTTAATAATAAAGTCTGTCCTGTATGCAATAGAGAAATTGATGAAAGTATAAAAGAAACAATAAAAGATAATTTGAATAAAATGTGGAGGTAATTTATGGGAAGCGATTATGTTATTTCAAGAATAGATTTGATTCATCAAAAAATAAAGCAACTAATAAAAAGAAGAGATGAACTAACTGGAAAACTTGAAGCACTTAAAAAAAGGGAAGAGGAAATTTTAACAGAACTTAAGGAAAAATATGGAATAGAAACAATTGAAAATTTAGAAGAAGTGATCAAAAAGTTAGAAGGTGAAATAAAAGAAAAGATGGTTAGCATTGAAAATTCTATAAGGGAGATAGAATATGAACTCAATAGAGATTATAGAGAATAACTTTTTTAAACTATATCAAACAGTTGAGAGAAAAATTGGAGAAAGAGAAAGAATAAAAAAAGAAATTTCTGAAAAAGAGAGTGAACTTAAAAAAATTGAAAAAGAAAGAGATATTTTAAAGAAAAGTAGTGAAATTTTAAAAAATGCATATGAGAAAGTTAGAAAAAATACAATTGAAGGGATTGAATCTCTTGTAAATAAAGCGCTTCAGAAAATTTTTGATGATCTTATATTTAAAATCGAACTTGAGGATGAGAGAAATAAAAAGGTTGCAAAACCTCTTATTAAAAAAATAACTCAAGATTTTGAATTTGAAGGAGATCCATTAAATACAAGTGGAGGAACTGTGAGTCAAATAATTTCTCTTGCATTAAGAATAAGTATTCTTGAAAAAAGTCTAAATCCAAGATTTGAAGGACCTCTAATTTTAGATGAACCTTTAACTTTTCTTGATGAGGGAAGCAAAAGAAAAATAGGGGATTTTATAAAATCAATAAGTGAATACTTGAAAAGGCAAATTATTTTAATCACACATGACAGAATTTTAATGGAAATTGGGGATAAAATTTTCTATGTAACTCAAGAAGAAGGAGAAAGTAAAGTTCAAGAAATAGAAAGTTTTGAAGAAATTGGAGAAATTTAAAAAACCTGAAACTTTTTTTGTTTTGAATTGTTTGATATAATTAGGAAGTAAATAAAGGAGGAAATATGAAGGCTTTAAAAATTCTAATTTTATTAACTCTATTGTTGAGTTCAACTTTTACATTAATTTCATGTACTCAAAAAGAAAAAGTTGTTAAACTTTATTATTACAACCCAGAACTTGATAGAGACGCTCAAGGAAATATTCTTTGTAGTGAAAAAGGACTTGTTCCAGTTGAAAGAAAAATAAAAAGTGAAAATATAATTGAAGATACAATCAAACTTCTTATAGAAGGAAAATTAACTGATGAAGAAAAAAGCAAAGGAATAACAACTGAATACCCACTTGAAGGATTTAAATTAGTTAAAAGTGAACTTAAAAATGGAGTTCTTACTTTAACTTTTGATGACCCATATTTCAAATCTTCTGGTGGTGCTTGTAGATCAAGGATACTTTGGCTTCAGATTGAATATACAGCAAAACAATTTAGTGAAGTCAAAGAGGTAAAATTTTATCCTGAACAGCTTTTCCAGCCATAATTTAAATTTGATTTTATAAAGGAGTTTTGCATGAGGTATACCAAAAAAAATTATTTTAATACTAATTATTTTAATAATTCTAATTTTTGTATTTAACTTTTATCAGAGATATTTAACTCTTAAAAAAATAAAAGATGCGAAAAATTTAATAATAATTGAATCTCCTAAGCCTTATGAAAAAGTAGAAAATCCTTTATTAATTAAAGGTAAAGCAAGAGGGCAATTCTTCTTTGAAGCAACTTTTCCTATAAAAATTGTTAATGAAAATGGAAATGTTTTGCAAAGAGATTACATTGAAACAATAGAAGATTGGATGACAGAAAATTTTGTTTCTTTCGAAAAAAGTATAAAGCTAGATTTTGGAAACATAAAAAGAGGTTTTATAATTTTTGAAAAAGCAAATCCCTCAGGTTTAAAAGAAGATCAATTTGAAATTTCTATACCAGTCTATTTTCCTTAAAATGTAAAATTAGTTTCGGGGGTCAAAGTAAAACAAAAAGGGACCCAAAATTTGAGCCCCTTTTTGTTTTTTCTAATTCCTAAATTAATCCTATGGATAGTAAGTTATTGTTACTTTTTGAAGAACTGGATTCCAGTCAACTTTTGCGCCGAATGCTTCTGCAATGAACCTTATTGGTACAACTGTTCTTCCTTGTGGCTCAACAGTAAATGGAGCAACATCAAGAACATATGGTTTACCATTTACATAAGCAATTTTGTTTCTAAGTTGCATATCAATTATAATCATTGTTCCATCGCTCTTTTTAAGTTCAATATGAATTCCTTCTGTCTTTGGATCCCAATCAACCCTTGCTCCAAATGTTTCTGCAATAAATCTTAATGGGACCATAGTTCTTCCAGGAGGCATGGTAAATGGAGCAATTTCGTATATAACTGTTGTTGAAACTCCATCTTTTGTTACCTTAATAACAGGAGAATCTATTATCATTTCAATTATTATTTCTCTTCTATATTTTACCGTTTTAGAAACAGTTGAAGTGTTTCCTGCCTTATCTTGTGCTTTAACAATAACTCTAAGTTCTTTTTCTCCTACGGGGATTGTTAGAACATAAGAGAAGGATCCATCTGGATTTACTAAAACCGGCTCATCATTTATTGTTACTGTTGCACCAACTTCAGTTGTTCCCTTAACTTCAAATATTCTTTCTAAAACATTTTCAGGAATTGTAACCTGTAATTTTGGAGGAGTTGTATCAAGAGTAACTGAAATTCTTCTAGTTCTTGTAAGTGTTCCTTTCTCTGATCTAATAACAATCGTATTTAATCCTTCAATTAAGGTATATGGTATTTCAAATTTTCCTTCTGAATTTACATCAATTTCTTCATCATTTACATAAACTATTGCGCCTTTATCAGTTGAACCTTTAATTTTTATAATAGGTGTATTAACAAATGAAGGAATTGGATCAATAATAAGTGTTAATGTTGGTGTTTTATAGATAACATAAATCTCCTTTGTTCCTATATTTCCAAACTCATCGACTGCAATAACTCTTATTCTATTTGTTCCATCATCAAGAGTTACATAGGTCATAAATGTTCCATCTGGAAGCAAATCAACTCTCATTCCATTTACATAAACAGCAGTAACTTTTGAATCATCAGAAACTTTTCCAATAACCTCAATTTTTGCTTTTTGAGAAGTGCTACCATCTTCTGGCTCAATTATTAAAATCTGAGGTGGTGTTGTATCTTCAGTTACTTCTCTTGCATAGAAGTAATCATAGAAAACATATTCTTTGTCTTGCTTCTTAACAACAATATCATATCCACCTGCATATTTTGGAACAAAGTTTGGTGAAGAAGCGACTCCTGAATTATCTGTATATAATTTCAAATCATAAGTTGTTAGAGCATAATTATAAGCAAATGCTATTATAACCTCTGCATTTGCAACAGGGCTATTATGAGCATCAACAACTGTTATCTTAATTCTATTTGGCTTATTAACAATTGCTTTATCAATTATTGTACCTTGAGGAGTTGAAATTTCAACAGTCACCTTTACAGAGATAAGATCGAATTCATTTAAAACTACAAATTTTCCAACTGGTGTATCATTTGTTGTGTAATATAAAATAACTTTTGGAGAATCAGGTAAGGTTGGGTTCTTGTTATCTCTTCCATTTACAGTGAGTGTTCCAGATGAAACACCACTCACTGAAACTTTATTCATAATTACTGTTCTAAATCCAAATGGTGCTCCATTAGAGTCAACTTTTCCATCTACTCCAACCTCTTTTGCATAGAATGGAGCATTTGTTATTGGATCAAATAGTGAGAAGGTTATTGTTTCATTTATTTCTGCAGAAAGTATATTATCAGATGGAGTTATTACTAATTTTGGTTTAACAATTGGAACATCAATATCACCATATGTATCTCTATTTGGACCTATTGCTACAATTCTTGCATTACCTTCTTCAAGATATGGCTCACCAAGGGTTAATGTGAAAGTTCCATTCATATTATTTACAAAAGTTGATCCCTTTGAACCAATAGCTATTATTTCAGAACCAGCAGGAACACCTGGAGCATTTATCAAAAGTTGATGTATTCTTCCTGCAAGAATCTTGTTATAAGTTGTCATTCCATCAATTGAAAGAAGTGATATATTAAGCGCTTTCTTAGGTTTAATTACAAAAGCATAAGGTATATAACCCATAATCTTTGAAGTTGGAATACTTGGGTCTCCTGTATAAACTTTAACAAGTGTATATCTTCTTACTTCAAATGGTACTCTATCTTTTTCAGGATCTGATGCATGATTGAATCCAATGTTAAGTTGGGTGTAAATTCCATTGAGAATGTTTTGATTTAGTGGATTAAGGTGAGAAGCATCTATTATAATTTTTGGAGTTGGTCCACCAACATTAAACATATCAGAAACTGGTGAACCATCTTTGTTATAACCCCAAATCTCAACCCAAGCGTTGTTTCTTGGAACATCATTCATATCTAAAACAGTTATTCTTAGTGCACCAACGCTACCCTGAATAATTTCTTGAGGCGTGGTCTCAACTTTGATTTTAAATCCTAAAATATTTTGGAATTTACCAAATAATTTGAATTTAATTTCACTATCAGACACTCTTCCATTTTCTTCATCGCTTCTATTATCAACTCCTCTTAAACCAAATTTAAGATTTACTGGCAATTCAGTGTACATTGTTGGAATAAATTTTAGTTTTATTTCTGTATCACTTCTTGAAATTTCTTCAACAAAAATCGTGTCATCTTTATCAATTTCAAACTCCTCTGCTGGATCAAAAACAACAAGTCCAGGAGTTGGTGGCTGATGGAATCCAAAGACAAGGACATATTCTTCTCCAACAACAGGTGGAATCATTTCTCTATCTAATCTTACAGATGTTAAATCAATGTAAGCATATGGATTATAGAGGGACAAGGGTTGAATTGGAAGTGAAAGAAGCACTGCGCCAGCAACCTTAACAACCATTGAACCACTTCCAGTTCCTACAGGTGTTCCAGAAATAAGGTATGTTCCTTTTGTTATTGGTTTAACCATTCTATTTTGAAGAGTCCATCCTGGAGGAAGTTCAAATGTAAATTTATCTTTAAGGTTAAGTGATAACTCATCTATTGGATTTCCAGATGGATCTGTTACAAAAATTGTAAAGTAATTCAACTTATTAGCGTAAAGAACAGTTGGTTCAACAAGTAGAGTTGCTTTGTAATTTGGCGCTGCAATTGAAAATGGTCTATAAGGAGTTGGGCTTCCTACCTGATCATAATATCTTCCATATAGATAATCTCCTTGAGAGCTTTTTTCATTTCCAACTCTTGTAAATAGTGCATAACTTCCAAGTTCATCTATTATTGCATAAATTTTAAAGTATCCATTTGCGCCAAGTTTAACAGGTGCATATGTTTGTGGTGGAAGATTAGGTCTTACAATTTCATTAATAGGTCCACTTGAAATATTTATTCTTTCATAACCTTTAACAGGATCAACCTTCCATAGTTCCACATATACATCATTATTTCCTGGAGTGAGATTATTTGGAAGTTGTAATGTACCTTCAATAATCTGTAGGTTATTTAAATCTACTGTGATATTTGCAAGATTTGTTGTTATTGTATCTTTATATTTAAGATAAATATACTTATAACTTGGTGGAGAAGATAATGCTTCAATTTTATATATTCCATCATATTTTGCACCATGATAACCAAGTGAATCAACCCAACCTGTTCCAAGATTAAATTTGCCATTTAGGTCTGTTTGTACATCAACAACAGAAGTTGAGCCCCAAGGTTCAAGAATTAAATCTTCTGTATAAGGACCTGATAATACAATTTTTATAAATGGTAATGGATCAAGAGAGCCATCGCTATTCAAATCAGAAAGTGATGTTAGTGAACCTGAAATTGAAGTTCCTATTGTAAAACTATCACCACTTATCGTAAGAAGTGGTGTTGTTGTAAAGTTAAATGTATAAAGGTCAAATGTGCACCACTTTGAAGATGGATATGATGGTATAACATCCCCTCTAATTGTAACAGATACAGTAGTTCCGATCGTTGTTATTCCAAGTTCTATTATTGGAACTGATACAAAAATATTCTGCCATGTTCCAACACTTGCTGTTGGTGGGGTGAAATAAAGTTCTTTTGAAGTTCCTAAACTTGTAGTTATGGTTACCTTTAGCTTATCTCCGCTTTGATCAACAAACCATTTTAGATTTGCGCTTATTTCTGCACCAGAGAATGTAATTGATTGTTCAAGTACATCGACTAAACCATTAATTTTTATTTTTGCGGAAGTTCTATTTTCTTCTGGAGGAGGTAGTGTTGAAGATATATCACCACAACATGTGGTATGAATTGTTGCTATAGCATATCCCTCAACACATCTGTCAGATGATGCAGTAAATAATCCTGTCGAAGAATCAATTGTTCCAACTGGATACATAGGATCCATGTTTAATAAACTCCATACTGGTTTCGAAGTTATAACAACATGATCAAGAGGGTCAAGAGCAACTGCTGTAAATTTAACTCTTTCACCTGAAATTAAAGTAATATTTCTTGGAGAAACTTCAACCCTAACTGCTGTTGTAACTATTGCGTATGTTGGTATTGAATTATAAACAACTGCACCACCACAGGTGCCATCAACACATGTACTATTATAAGTAAATGAAGCCCATATGCTATATTCACCACCTGCACAGGAAGATGAAGTAAATTTTCCAGTTTTATCTATTATTGCTCCAGGCATAGCAACATCAGAAAGTCTTATATCATCTTTAGTAACATAAGAATCTCCATTTTTATCCCAATATAATGGCTCTGTTAAATAATCCCAAGAACCATTTGAGTTTCTATCAACAAATTTAATTTTTTCATCAATATTAGGATCTGCTTTTAAACTGTAATTCTGATCATGATCTGTTGCTAAAACATAACCAGGTTTAAGACCCATAGGTCCACATATTGAGCAGTTTAAAAGGCAACTACAAGATATTATTCTATAATCACCAGGACCTACAACACCAATAGTACCAATATCTATATATAACCATTCACCAGGGAAATAATACCAATCATTATTACTCTGGAACCAGTATCCATTATCAAAAACTCCATTACCATTCAAGTCAACAAATTTAACATCTACACCCGCTGGTGCATCATCACTAAATTGCCTTAAGGCATCACCAATATCTTTATCATTTACTTTAGTTCCTGCTGCATAAAATACAGAACCTCTTTTAACATCACTAAGCCTTATATCTCCATAGGATACAGCAAAATTTGAATCTTCATCTGAATAAATATATTCACCAACATCATATGCAGGTGGGAATGGAGCATTTGAATTAATATGTTGAGTGTGTCTTTCTTTTAAATTATTAAAGGCTATAAGTGCAGTACCAGCATCCCAATCACCTAATTGCACTATTGTTCCAGGTGCATAGGTTTTTCCTGCTTTATATACTTTAGTTAATCTTAGGTCACCAGGAGAAACTGAATTAGATAAATCATTATCTCTATAAATCCACTCACCATAATCAAATTTTCCATTATTAGCAGGAACATTTATTAAAACATTATCAGCATGTTTTTCAAAATTTGAAAATTCAACGAGTTGCATACCCAGATCTTCTGGATAAGTACCTGTAAATCCAAATGAATATGGCATTGGATAATTATTTGTAGCTGTATTTTTTGGATAACCAACACCAAAATTTACATTATTTTCCGCATATGGTATTGGATTACCTGAAACATCAGTAACTAATGCTTTGTACTGATACTCTGTGCAAGGAGTGAGCCACTGTGTCTGAGGTGATAAAGTAACTTTCGGAGGTCCTCTAAATAAAACTATTTTTGATGAACCAGTTCTTGATATTCCACCAAATGTTAAAGTAACATTTAAAGTAACTTCATATGGTGGGTCAGCACTTCCCATAACTGGTGCTGTATAAAATCCATTTATATCTACAACTCCTGGATTTATTCCAACTAAACTTGAATTAATTAAAAAGTTAGTTGAAATTCTTAAATCACCTGGAGAGACAACATACTTTTGAATTCCATTAATCAATTTATAATTCCATACAAAATCTATAACAAAATTAACAGGTTCATTATCATCCCATACTTTATTTGAATTATAATCACCAAAATGGTAATCAAAGAATAGTCTATCAGAAGGGTTTGAATATTGTTTTAGCATCATAAATGGCCAGATAACTTGAAGTGGATCTAATTTTGAAGCGTCGAGATCTGTTATTTTTACCTTACTCCCTGCTTCATAATGAGCAAAAGCATTTGTTGTCCATATATTGACTGGTGTCAATCTCACATCACATTCAGATGGTGTCAATGAGTTATCAAGGTCAAGATAAACAAAATCACAGGAATCAAGGCCTTTATCTTTACTTGTATCAGTATTATAAAATCTTAAAGATGGAGTTCTAATTCTTGTATCGCCACTGTCAATTGTTCCACTACCATTAACATCATTATAAATTCTTTCAAAAGGAGAGTATGTGCCTGAATTATCAGAATCAATATATCTAAAAATTGGCGCTGGTGCAACACTATCAATTGGACTTAAAACTAACCCAACATCAGTATCGGAAGCTAATACAATTGAACCAGCAGGATATGATTTATTTCCAATTGTTACATTCGATAATCTTTTATCACCTGCATTTACAGTTCCATTACCGGTTGGAAATAATGGTTCAGGATGATCATAATAAATCCAATCTTCAGTTGAAAATGCGGTATCAAAATCATAATCATAATATTTTTCAGTAATTACAAAATTTGATAGGGCAAAACCAGAGGTAACAATAGAACCAGCTGGATAGGTTGTAGTTCCAATTGTAACTGATGTTAATCTTATATCACCTGTATCAACAATAGCATTAACTGACCAGTAAATCCATTCTGCAGGGTTATATTTTGTATCAGCAGTTACATTTTCAGCGTGTTTTTCATTTGCGACAAAAGGTGTCAGTGGTTCGCCTAAATCAAGATCGCCAAATGGAATAAGTGCTCTACCTAAATCTAAATCTCCCAGAGATACAGTAGACCCAGCAGGGTATGTCGTAACTCCAATAGTAACACTTGTTAATCTTGTATCTAGTGGTGAAACAACTTTGTTATTATCATTGTCTCTATAAATCCATTCTCCAATATCATAAATTAAATTAACATTTGCATCTACAAATTTTTCAGGGGTTAGAGTTGGAAAATCAAACAAAATTAAAGCTCTTCCAATATCGCCTTCTCCTGCTGAAACAGTAGAACCCGCTGGATATGGTCCAACATCAGTAACAGTTGTAAGTCGAGTATCTCCAATAGAAACTTGATTATTATTATCATTATCCATATAAATATTCTCTCCAGGTTCATAGAAAATATTTATACTAATATTATTGGTATGTTTAACAAAAGGAGAGCTTACTAAACTATTTACAGGATAAGTAGTTGATCCAATTGTTACTGTTGTTAATCTTTTATCACCTGGGGAAACCCAATTTGCTGTTGTTAAGTCTTCATAAATCCATTCATTTGGGTCAAAAAGAGCATTTATATTTATATTTTCAGCATGTTTTTCTGCTGCAAGAAAGTTAATTAAACTAGTTCCAATGTCAAGTGCAGGGCCACCTATATCTTCATCACCTGCTCTAACTGTTGAAGGATTCAAAAAGACATTCAATGTTCTTAAAGAAATACCAATATCAGAATCACCTGTTTTTACAATACTTCCTGGTCCATAACTTCCACCACATGTTGAAGCAGTTATTCTAATGTCTCCTCTTGTAACTGAAAATGAGTTATCAAGATCAAGATATACACAATCCATACAATCATAAACTCCATTACTATTTGAATCGCAATATCTGAAGTTTGCATCAACTCCACCATTTGGTGGATCATTTGGTGCTGCTATTTTAGTTTCAAAATTATCAAAGAATAGAATTGATCCTGTTGATGACTTAATATAAAAATCATCCCACGCTGTACCTCTTGCGGTTGCATCTCCGCCATACTGCCATACACCAAATATACCTGATTTAAAAGTTGTATCTGTTGCATTAATTATTGGTGTTGTTGGAATTGGTAATGAAGGATCATACCAGAAAACCTGAATATTTGAACTAGATACAACTATTTTTAATGTATACCATGTATTAATAGTAATAGCAGCAGGTAAGGGACTTGACGTTATTAATGTTTCCACTCCATTAACTGTCTTTAATAATCTAATATTAGGTCCCCATATATCAACATAGTAACCATTTGCTTTTGTATTATATCTTGTAAGGTAATCATTAAATCTAAATTTTACACCACCATGGTAACCAGCAGCACTATCAAAGGCAATTTTTGTTTCAAGTATAAAATCAGAAAGGTTTTTATTATAAAGTGGATGAATAAATAAGGTTGTATCATCTGGTCCTACACTAGCTGGATGCATTAGAAAAATTGAATTACCTGTTCCAAAGGGTGCACCCCAATACCAATTTGCTGATGTACCTGCATCACTTATTCTAAACCACCTTGCAGTTGGTATATCATAAGTATCGTATCCACAATCTTTATCCTCTGGTCTTACAAAATTGCCAAAAGTATATGTATATCCTTCAAATAGAGTGTTTCCATACATATCTGATGGTAGTAAATACATAATTCCAGAAGAACCGTATCTTGCAAGATAAAATTCTGAAGTTGGTCCTACTGCATATCTATTTGAAGTAAAAAACGCAGGGCTTGGGATGATTTTAACATGATCAAATGGTCCTGGATAAATATAAAAAGATGGTGAAGTAGCTGGTGTTGTTTCCTGTGATGTATTGAATTTTAATGAGTAAAAGCCTGATTTTGTAGGATTTTTAATTCCTGAGGTAGTTAAAAAAGTTAAAACATGTTCATTTGCTGCTTGTAAATTTATTGAAGTAATAACTGCAACTTTTCTATTTAGTAAATCCACCTGAACATCAGTTATATTATTACTTCCATTAATTAATACTGCTGTTTTTGGAATTATTGAAGGCAATGTAAATTCTTTAGAAGTATTACCGCCTATATCTTTTGGAAAAGTAACAACAATATTGTCTGAATTTGCAAAAATTTGTGAAGTTAAAGTAAATTTAATATCTATTCTAACAAGTTCTCCAACAATGTTTGGAGTTAATTGTACATCAAGTACATTTGCAACAGAAGTTATTGAGTAACCCAATTTAAAATAAGGAAATAGGGTTAAATTAAGAGATAAAATAATTAGAATAATTAAAAATTTTTTCATTCTTTCCTCTCCTTTCATTCTTTTTTTAATTAACATACTCCCTATAGCACCTCTCTATTTATAAAAATTTTTTATATATTAAAAAATAATTTAATTTTCGTTTATATTTTCAATGTTTTCTATGGTTATATTATAATCCCTAATTTTATTAAATAAAGATTTTCTCGAAATCCCCAAAAGTTTTGCAGCTTTAGTTTTATTGCCTTTGCACTGTTTTAATGCTTTAATAATCATATCTTTCTCCACTTTAGCAACAACTTCGCTAAGTGGTAAAACCTTATCACCATTTATGTTATTAGATATGACTTCTACTTTTTTGTTCCCTAAAATTATTTGAGGAAGATATTCTTTTAAAATAATTTGTCCATGTGATGCAACAATTGCGTGTGCAATTGCATTTTCGAGTTCTCTTACATTTCCTGGCCATGAGTAATTCATAAAAATTTCCATGACTTCAGGTGCGACACCTGTAACAAACTTTTGATATTTATGAGAATATTTGAAAATAAAATATTCAACTAATTCTGGGATATCTTCTTTTCTTTCTCTTAATGGAGGAAGAATTATTGTAAAAACATTCAATCTATAATAAAGATCTTCTCTAAATTTTCTCTCTTCAACAAGTTTTAATAAATTTTTATTTGTTGCTGCAATTATTCTTGCATTTGTATAGATTGTTTCTGTTCCTCCAACTCTTTCAAAAGATCTTTCTTGTAAGACCCTTAAAATTTTTGCTTGAAGTGGTAAACTCATGTCACCAATCTCATCTAAAAAGATTGTCCCATCTTTTGCCTGTTCAAATTTTCCAATATGTCTTTCTTTTGCATCAGTAAATGCGCCTTTTTCATGACCAAAGAGTTCTGACTCGAGAAGCCCCTCTGGTATAGCAGCACAATTAACTGTAACAAATGGTTTATCTCTTCTTGAAGAATTTTTATAGATCGATTTTGCAACAAGTTCTTTTCCTGTTCCACTCTCCCCTAAAATTAAAACTGTAACATCAGATGATGCTGCTTTTCCAATTTGCTTGTAAACTTCTTGCATAACTTGTGTTTTTCCAATTAACCCCTCTGCCTGGAAACCACCTTCATAATGAACTTCTTTTTTCTTAATTTTTTCTGAAAGTTTTTTAAGTTCTATTGCTCTTTTGAGAGTTACTCTTATTTCCTCAAGATCAAGTGGTTTTGTAACATAATCATATGCACCCTCTTTCATCGCTTGAATAGCAACGGAACTTGTTCCATATGCAGTCATTAAAATTACCGGAAGGTCTTTATCAATCTCTTTAATTTTTAAAAAAGTCTCCATCCCATCCATTCCAGGCATTTTATAATCCATTAAAATAACATCTGGATAAAATTCACTAACTTTTTTTAGAGCCTCCTTCCCATTTTTTGCTTTAATTATAATATAATCTTGTTTAAGTGCTTCATTTAAAAATTCAAGTATATTTTCTTCATCGTCAACAATTAAGACTGTTACTCTATCATTTTTATTCATACTCATAAAACAATTATACCATTTAAATTAATGGTAAATACACAAAAAAACTTGTACCATTTTGGTCAGAATTAAACCATATCCTTCCATTATGCATCTCGACTAACTTTTGTGAGATAGGAAGTCCTAAACCTGTTCCTTTTTCTTTTGTTGTAAAAAATGGAGTAAAAATTTTTTCTTTATCTTCTTCTTTTATTCCAAAGCCAAAATCTTTAACTTCTAACAGAATTCCTTCTTCAAATTTTTTTGTTTTTATAATTATTTTTCCATTATAATCAGAACTTTCAATTGCATTTAAAATTAAATTGAGTAAAACTTGCTCCATTTGTTTTGGATCAATATTAAATTTTGGATCATAATTTATATCTAAATCAACACTTATATTTTTTTCACTTATTTTTTCTTGAAGAAGAGAAATTGAATCTTTTATTACACTTGATATATTTGATAAAACTTTATTTGGAGGCGATGGTCTTCCATACATAAGTAAATCTTTAACAATTTCTTCTAATCTTTTAACTTCATTTAAAATTGTTCTTGTATATTTTAATTCATCTCCATCATTTTCAAATTTCTTCTCAAGAATTTGAGCAAAACCTTTTATTGCAGTTAAAGGATTCCTTATTTCATGAGCAACACCAGTTGTGAAAATTCCTAGTGTTTTTAATGCTTCAGTTTTTCTCTTCTCTTCAAGAAGTTTAATCTCTTCGGTAACATCTTCAACTGTTATTAAAATCTCATCTGTGTTAAAAGGAGTTGAAAATATATTAAATATTTTTTCTTCTTTTCCAATTTTTACTCTTTTTTCTGTTAATGTCCCTTTTTCAAATATATCTAAAAGAAGTTCCTTTAGAATTGGGATTGAGTTAAAATTTTTCTCAAGAATATCTTTTTTCTTTAAATCTAAAAGTTTTTCAAATGCCCTATTTAGGTCTTTTATCTTTCCATCTTTTGTAATTACAAGAACTCCTGAATTTATTGTTTCAAGTATTTTTTCTGAATTACTTCTTGTTATAAGAAGAGTTTGAGCAAGGTCATTTATTGCAAAACTAATTTCACCCATCTCACCAGACATTTTAGGAAGTTTATAAGAGAGATCTCCTTTTAAATTTTCAAGACCTTTTTTGATAACTGTTACTTTTCTTACAAAAATTGTTGAAATGTAAATTGCAAAGAGACCAGAAATTAAAACAACAATATAAAGTATATTTCTTTGAGTTAATTTTAGTTGATTAATTTTTGAATAAACAACCTCTTTAGGTTCCTCTACCCAAACATACCCTGTCTCTTCTCCAAATTCATAAAGAGGTAAAACAACTCTATATTTTTCTGAAAATGTGGATGTTGATTCATAAAAAGCAACAGGTCTATTAAAATAATCTCCATAGATAAAATATCCAACACCATAAAGAGTGTTCTGTTCATGAATTGTATATGTATAATCTTCTAAAGACCTTTCAAGATATAACCTTTTTGCTGTTTTTAAATCTATCTTTTGAATTGAAGCAGTTGTTATTAATCTTTCAATTATTCTTGTGTAAGCAATCTCAAGTTGTTTTGCTATTGTTGTTAATTTTTCTTCTTCGGCTTTCCAAAGATTTTCCTCCATAGTTCTAATCATAATTGAACCGAGAAGGAAGGTTGAAATAATCACAACAACAAAGAATGAAACAATTACTTGAAAACTTAATGAATTAAAAAATTTCATCTATATCTCAAAAACATTTTTAATTAATATCCAATAATCATCAACTCTTTTTGTTTTATTTAAAACATCTTTAAGTGGAATTGATGTTATTTCACCATTTAAAAGTGTTGCCATTCTTCCAAATTCACTATTTTTAACCATATCAACTGCCTTAATTCCTAATCTTATTGTAAGAATTCTATCAAAAAGAGTTGGTGCTCCACCTCTCTGAACATGACCAATTTGAGCAACTCTTGTATTTATATCTAACTCATCTTTTATTATTTTCCCAAGATAATTCCCAACTCCTCTCTCTTGAAGTAGTTTATGTCCAAAGGCATCAACTTCAACATCTTCCCTCTCAGCAAATTCAACACCCTCAGATACACAAATTAGGGCATATCCTTTTCTTTCAAATGCTCTTTTAACCTTTTCAATAAATTTATCTTTTTCAAATTTTTCTTCTGGTATTACTGTCACATCTGCACCACCTGCAAGACCTGTAAATAGAGCAACCCATCCTGCTTCTCTTCCCATGACCTCAAGAATTAAAATTCTTTTCATTGCTTTTGCAGTATCTTTTAACTTTTCAAGAGCATCCATTGAAATTGTTGTTGCAGAATCAAAACCAAAAGTATAATCTGTACCAAAAACATCATTGTCCATTGTTTTAGGTACTCCGACTGTATTAACTTTATATCCTTCATATAGTTTTGCTGCAACACTTAAAGTATCATCTCCACCAATTGCAATTAAAGCATCTATTTTTTCTTTTTTTAATGTCTCTAAAATTCTTTCGACTCCATTTTCCTCTTTAAATGGATTTGTTCTTGAAGAGTATAAAATTGTTCCACCTAAATTTAAAATATCTTCAACATCTTGAAGAGAAAGAAATTTTCCACTATCTTCAATTAACCCTTTCCATCCATCAAAGAAACCAAAAACTTCAAATCCATAATTCAAACTTCTATAAAAAACCGCTCTTATTGTTGAATTTAAACCTGGACAATCTCCTCCACCAGTTAAAACTCCGATTCTCATATATATTACCTCCTTATTTTTTAAGATATCTCTTTATAATAAAAGTTCTCGATTCCAATTATTTTAGATAAATTTGAAAGAAGTGATGGTGAAAGATTAACCATAAATTTTTCTGAAAGAGAAACCTCAACTTTTTTTCCATTTATTTGTAAATATATTGTAACAAGTGTATTGCCTCTATTCTCTTTTAATGAATTTGATAACTTTTCAAGAATCTCATCTTTCAAATGATCTTTCTTTAAATTTATATAAAGATGAAAGATTGTTTTATTTTCTTCTTTTATATCAAGATCTTTTATTTTCTCATCAAGTTCACTTTTATGTATAAATTCAATAAATTTTGTTAGTCTAATTGAAATTCTTTCATCTTCAATTTTAAGTTCACCTTCAATTTTAATTAACCCCTCTTTTCTTAAATAATTTTCAATTGTATCAATTTGAGAATTAAAAACTAAAACATCTATTTTTCCACTCTCATCTTCAATAACAAATTTTAAAAATCCCTCACCCTTTTTTGTTGAATGGTGCTTAAAGGAAACAATAGTTCCTATTATATTAACAATTTTTCCACTTTCTAAAAGTGGTAAATCTGAAATTTTAACTTCACTCTTTCTTAATTTTTCAAGATAAAATTTTAATGGGTGACCATTAAAATAAAAACCAAAAGCCTCTTTTTCCCATTCAAGAATTTTACTCTGATCTATTTTTCTCTTTTTTTGCGGAACCTCATTAAATAACATTGGCTTTGATTTCTCCTCACTTTGAAGTTCTTCAAAAAGAGCTGCTCTATCTTTTGAAAATTCATCAAATGCGCCACTCTTTATGAGTGCCTCAATGACTTTTTTATTAATTCTTGTATTCTTGCATCTTGATAAAAAGTCATAAAAAGACCTAAATTCACTTTTTTTTCTCTCATTAATAATTTCAACTGCTGCATTTTCACCAACATTTTTAATTGCTGCAAAACCAAATCTTATTCCCTCATCTTCAAGTGTAAAATAGATTTGAGATTTATTTATATGTGGAGGTAAAATTTTTAATCCAAAACTTTCAGCATCCTTTATATAAACCTCTTCTTTGTCTTCATTTCCTGCAACAGAAGAGAGAAGAGAAACAAAATATTCATGAGGATAATTTGCTTTAAGGTATGCTGTTTGATAAGAAATCATAGCATATGCTGTACTATGAGATTTGTTAAATCCATATTCTGCAAATTTTTCAATATAATTGAAGATTTTCTCTGCTGTTATTTTGTCTATCTTATTATTTATACATCTTGAGATAAAATCTTCTTTTATTTTCTCCATTAAATCTTTTTTCTTTTTTCCAATTGCTTTTCTTAATAAATCCGCTTCAGCAAGAGTGTAACCTGCTAACTTTTGAGCAACCTGCATTACCTGCTCCTGATATACCATAATTCCATATGTTGGTTTTAAAATATCCTCAACTAATTGATGAAGTACCTCATATTTTTCATTTGAATTTTTTCTTTTTATATACTCTTCAACTTGACCAGATTTAAGAGTTCCAGGTCTATATAATGATAAAACTGCAATAATATCTTCAATATTTGTTGGTTTCAAACTTGAAAGCACTCTTCTCATTCCAAAAGATTCAAGTTGGAAAACCCCAACTGTTTTTCCTTCTCTTAAAAGAGAAAAAGTTTTTTCATCATCAAGAGGAAGTTTTTCAATATTGATATCAAATCCTTTTCTCTCTTTGATTAATTTGATTGTTTCATCAATTACAGTTAAAGTTCTTAAACCAAGGAAGTCTATTTTTAAAAGTCCTAAATCTTCTAATGAATCTTTATCATATTGAGTTGTTATGCCTCTATCTTTTGTTAATTGAAGTGGAACAATTTGGGAGAGTGGTCCTTCACCAATAACAACTCCTGCTGCGTGAGTTGAAAAGTTTCTATTTATTCCTTCAAGTTTCATAGCAATTTCAAAAAGTTCCTTCTTTTTATCATCAACATTCATCTCTTTTAGTAATAGTGGCTCTTTTTCAAGCGCTTCTTTGAAACTTAAACCAAATGGAATAAGTTTTGCTATTCTATCCATTTCTGAAACAGGATAATTTAAAACTCTACCAACATCTCTAATTGTACCCCTTGCTTCCATTTTTCCAAATGTCGCAATTTGTGCTACTCTATCTTCACCATATTTTCTTCTTACATAATTTATAACTTCATCTCTTCTATCATCGGCAAAATCTATATCAATATCAGGCAAAGAAATTCTTTGTGGATTCAAAAATCTTTCAAAAAGAAGATTATATTCAAGTGGATTAACATCTGTAATTCCAAGAAGATAAGACACAATACTTCCAGCAGCACTACCTCTTCCAGGACCAACTCTTATTCCATTTTTTTTAGCATAACATACAAAATCACTAACAATTAGAAAATAATCTGAAAATCCCATATCATGAATTGTTTTTAGTTCCATAGAAAGTCTATCTCTTATCTCATCGGTTATTTTTTCGTATCTTTCAGGAAGTGCTTTTTCACATAAATTTTTTAATACTTCAAAAGGATTTTCTCCTTCTTTTAGAGGAAATTTTGGAAGTTTTGGAACTTGAAGTGGTATTTCTAAATTACATTTATCTTTTATTTCAATTGTATTATAAATTGCTTCTGGAATTTCTTTAAATAGAGACCACATCTCCTCAAAAGATTTCAAATAAAATTCATCTGTTTCAAATTTTAATCTATCAGGGTTATCAATTGTTGTTTGAGTTTGAACACAAAGAAGTATTCCATGAACTTTTGCATCTTCTCTGTTTAAATAATGAACATCATTTGAGGCAAAAATTTTAGTGTTAGTCTCTTTTGCAAGTTGTATAAGTTTTGGTAAAACCTCTTTTTCTTCTCTTAAGTTGTGATCTTGTAATTCAATATAAAAATCATCACCAAATATATATTTAAATTCATAAACTCTTTTTTTAGCATCTTCATATCTTCCTTCAAGAATATAGGAAGGTATTTCACCTTTAACACAAGAAGTTGTAAGAATTAAACCTTTGTTATAATTTTTTAAAACCTCTATATCTATTCTTGGTTTGTAATAAAATCCTTCAAGATGAGATATTGTTACTATTTTTGATAAATTTGAGTATCCTTCATAATCTTTTGCAAAAAGAAGTATGTGATAATTTTCTCTATCTTCTTTGCCTTTTTTCTCATGTCTTGATGTTGGAGAAAAATAAAGTTCAACTCCAATTATAGGTTTAATTCCCAACTCTCTTGCTTTTTTATAAAATGGAATGACTCCATAAAGACCACCATGGTCTGTTATTCCCACAGAATCCATATTTAGTTTTTTTAATTTTTCAAAAAGGTCATCAAATTTTATTAATCCATCAAGAAGTGAATATTCAGTGTGGAGGTGAAGATGGACAAAACTACTCATTTTTTCAACTCCTCAATAAAAATTTCTTTTAATAAATCTGGATCTAACCTTCCTTTGCTTTTAGCCATTGCTTGACCTATTAAAAATTGCAAAACTTTCTCTTTCCCTTTTTTATAATCTTCAACTACTTTAATATTTTCTTTCATAACCTCCAAAACATATTTTCTTATTTCTTCTTTTGAGGTTATCGGCATTATATTTTCATTTTTAATTATATACTCAAGTGATTTTCCTTCGAAAAGAAGTTCAATTATTCTTTTTAATATTTTTGATGAAATCTTTTTTTCATTAAACAACTTAAGAGATTCTGCAAAATCTTCTGGTTTAAATGGAATAGTTTCCAAACTTTTCTCATTCATATAACCTAAAATATCTGTCAATAGCCAATTTGAAATTACTTTTGGTTCATTAAAAAAAGAAAGAGTTTTAAAGAAAAATTCTTTTATATTTAAATTTGATACAAGAGTTTCAATTTCAGTTTCACTAAGAGAAAAAACTTTTAATTTTTCTCTTATATTTTGTGGTAACTCTTTTATATTTTCTTTTGCTTTCATTAAAATTTTATCATCTATAACTAGTGGTGGAAGATCTGGATCTGGAAAATACCTATAATCTTCTGCCTCTTCTTTTCCTCTCATTGAATATGTTTTACCATCACTCTCATTAAAGTGCCTTGTTTCTTGAATAACCTCTTCTCCCTTTTCTATTAACTCTCCTTGTCTTTCTATCTCATATAAAAGCGCCCTTTTTACAGATCTAAATGAGTTCATATTTTTTACTTCACATCTTGAATGTCCTTTTATAGAAATATTTGCATCACACCTTAAGGCTCCCTCCTCCATATTTCCAGTTGAAACCCCAAGATAAATTAAAATTAATCTTAACTCTTCAAGAAATTCAACTGCTTCCTCTGGTGATGATAAATCAGGATATGTAACAATTTCAACAAGTGGAACTCCTGATCTATTATAATCAACATAAGAATATCCTGCCTCAATTATATCTTCTGGATGAATGAGTTTACCAGCATCTTCTTCTAGATGGACTCTTTTAATTCTTACTTTTTTACAACTTTTAGGAAGATAAAGATAACCCTCTTCAGCAAGAGGAGTATCATATTGAGAAATTTGATATCCTTTTGGAAGATCTGGATAAAAATAGTTTTTTCTATGAAATAGAGATTTTCTATTTATATTACAATTTAAAGTTAAAGCAATCATGAGTGAATATAAAAGTGCTTTCTCATTTAAAGTTGGAAGGGCTCCTGGAAGACCAAGACAAACTGGACATATGTTTGTATTTGGAGGTGAATTAAAATCAATTTTACATGAACAGAAAAGTTTTGTTTCTGTGTTAAGTTGTGCATGTATTTCAAGGCCAATAATTACATCATCCATTCTTACATCTCCTCAGGTGTAGATACACCCATTAAATTTAACAAAATATTTAATATAATTTCAACACATTTAACAATAGTATATCTCCTATTCCTAATTTTTTCATTCTCTTCTGAAAGAACTGGGAAATCATGATAAAATGTGTGGAATCTCTTTGAAATTTCAAGCGAATGAAATGGTAAAAGGTGAGGTGCATATTTATTTATAACTTGATATAAAATTTCTTCTGTATAGATTAATCTGTTAATAATTTCTCTTTCAATATCTATTAAAGAAAAATCTAAATCTTCATAGTTAATTTCTATTCTTTTTTCTAATCTTTTTCTTTCTATTGCCCTTCCTCTTGTATAAGCATACTGAATGTAATAAACTGGATTTTCCATGCTTTTCTTTTTTGCTATTTCAATATCGAAATCAAGTGGACTTTCAGATGCTCTTGATAAAAATATAAATCTTACAGTGTCTTTTCCAATTTCATCCAAAAGTTCTCTTAATAAAACAAATTCGCCACTTGTTTTACTCATTTTTATCTCTTTGCCACCTGATTTAAGATGTACTATTTGATAAAGAATAACTTTAAGAAAATCTTTTGGAATTCCAAAAATAGAGAGTGCATTCTTAAGTGGTTCAATATGACCAATATGATCCCATCCCCAGATATCAATTACAAGTTCAAAACCTCTTCTCCACTTATTTATGTGATATGCAATATCAGTAAGAAAATATGTATATTCACCATCGCTTTTAACTAAAACTCTATCTTTCTCATCTCCAAATAGAGTTGATTTAAACCAAATAGCTTCATCTTTTTCATAACTCATCTCTTTTTCTTTTAAAATTTTCAAAACCTCTTCCACTTCGCCCCTTCTTCTCATTTCATTTTCTGAGAAAAAGTTATCAAAGTGAACTCCAAAAGCAGAAAGATCTTTTTTAATCCAACCAATTATTATATTTAAAACTTCTTCTTTTAATTTTTCTCTATCATTTAATAAATCTCTCTTACCATTATCTATTAAATCTTTAGCAATTTGAATTATATATTCTCCTCTATATCCATCCTCTGGAAAGACAAAATTTTCGCCCAAAATTTCTTTCATTCTCGAATAAACTGAATCAACAAGAAGTTCAACCTTTTTTCCTGCATCATTAAAATAGTACTCTCTTTGAACATTAAAACCAAGATAAGAAAAAGTATTTGCAAGAACATCACCTATAACAGCATTTCTTCCATTTCCAAGAGTAAGGGGTCCTGTTGGATTTGCAGATACAAATTCAATTTGAATTTTTTTGTTTGATTTCAAAGAATCTTTTAAATAATTTACTCCTTCATTTAAAAGTTTTTCTATGAAATATTTATAAAAATCTTCAGAAAAAAACAAATTAAGAAAACCTGGTTCAACCAGTTCAACTTTTTTAAAAAATTTATCTTTCTCAAACTCTTTTTTAATCTCTTCTTTTAAGGATTTATCTTTTATGTTTATCAAAAAATCTGTTGAAATATCTCCATAATTTTTGTTTTTCGGTATGGTCAAATTTAAATTTTCTAAAGGAAGATTAAATTTTTTAAATTTTTCCTCAAAAATAGGCCTTAAAATCATCTATCTTACAACTCCAATAATTCTATTAATGACTCTTTTAACATTCTTTATTTTACTAACTTTTTCCTCTATTGAATAAAGTGTATTTGGATTATATGCTTCTCCATCGAGAAAAACATTTCCTGAGATTGATATGAAATTGATTTTATCACTTGTATATTCTGGTTCTTTTAAAATTTCTCTTATCTTGTTCTCAATCTCAATATCTATACTTTTTTCATCTCTTAATGTTATTCCATTTATAATTTCAATTACACCTGGAACTTCTGATGCTTTATCTAAAATCTCTTCTTTTTCTTTTTCATTCTCAACGTTTCCTCTTAGATACAAAACTCTATTCAAAACTTTTATTCTTAAATTAAAAATTTTACTTTTCTTTAAATTATCATAAACCAAACTCTCAATTATAAAATCATTAACATTAAAATTTGGCTTTATTTTTATAAAACTATAGATTTTAGAAATATTTAAATTAGAAAGAATTTTTTCAACAAGTTTTCTTTCTCTTAAATTATTAACATTTCCATAAACATTTAATATGCCCCCCTTATATGTTAAATTAAAATTTTTAAAACCTTTTTCCTCAAGAAGTTTTAATCCCTGCTCAACAATATTTAAATCAATACTTCTTTTTACATCAAAAGAAATGTTATTAATTACTTTTTTAATGCTTTTAATCTCTTTTATTAATCTTTCAATTTCATTAATCACTTTTTCATTTGATACAGTTCCATCAAGAAAAACTTCTCCATTCTTTACAGTTATATTTATTTTTTCATTTTTAAGATTTTCATTTTTATTTATTAGGTTTTTTATTTTTTTTAATATATTCAAATCCTTTAACTTCAAACCCTTCTCATCAGAAGGTGCTATTTTTCTATCCATTAAATTCCCTCCTTTCTTTTATTTAAATTACTCATCTTCTATATTCTCTTCAACTCTTTCTACTTTACCATCAAAAAATTTAAAAAGTGTTTGTAATTCCTGAGATTTTTCAATTTCTTCTTTTTCCTTTATATAATCCTCTTCGCTTTGAAGTGTAAATACAACATCATTCACTCTGTATCCTAAATTTAATAAAATCTTTTTAATCTCCTCTTTTTTCTCTTCAACTCTATCTCTATGAAATTTATAAGGAAATGGATATTCAATAAAAATTTTCTCATCCTCAAATTTTATAAATTTTCCAAATCTTAACATCGCATAAAGTGGTCTATTAGATTTTTTTAACTCTTCAAGAAAATTACTCCATAAAAAACTTCTTTTTTCTTCTTTTTTAACCTCAACACTTTCAGGAATTATTACTTGTTGCTGTCTTATATAAACTTTTTCACCAACTTTCTCTTTGGAGAATTTCAATAAAAGTTTTAATAATTTAACTTCAAAAAGAAATCTTGGATAATGAGAATATCTTAATTCAGAACTAAGATTTATAAGAGTATCGAGAGTTTCAACAAGAAAATCTTTTTTAAAAAGATTGAGTGTTTCATCTTCACTTTTCTCATCAAATATTTTTAAAAAAAGTACTTTTCTTCCAAAATTTATTAGACCTCTTAAAATTTCATTTATCTCTTTTCCCTCTTCTATTAAATTATGTATTAATGTGAGAAAATTTGAATCGTCTCCTTGTAAAATTGAAAGAAAAACCTTTTTATAAACTTCATCTTCACTCTCTCCAAATAGAGAAAGAAGATCTTTTAAACTGATTTTGTTTCCGCTAAATAAAACTATTTCTTCAAGAGTAGAAATAAAATCTCTCAATGAACCATCAGAATAATTTGCAATTCTTTCTAAAACTTCATCTTCTATTTTAATTTTTTCATTTGCTACAATCATCTTTCCTGTATCTATAAGATCTTTTATGCTTATTCTTTTGAAATTAAATCTTATACACCTTGATATTATTGTTAATGGAAGTTTTTGAGGGTCAGTTGTTGCAAGTATAAAAACAGTTCTTTCTGGTGGTTCCTCAAGAGTTTTCAAAAGAGCATTAAATGCTTCTTGAGTCAACATATGTGCTTCATCTATTATGAAAACTCTATATCTTCCAAAGGCTGGTGCAAGATTTACCCTTTCCTTTAAACTTCTCACTTCATCAATTCCTCTATTTGATGCTCCGTCTATTTCAATTACATCAATATGTGTTCCTTCATTTATACCTACACAATTTCTACAAATGTTACATGGTTTAGATGTTATCCCTGTCTCACAATTTAACCCTTTTGAAAATATTCTTGCGATTGTTGTTTTTCCAGTTCCTTTAGGACCTGAAAATAGATATGCATGGGAAATTTTTTTCATTTCAAGAGAATTAACAAGAACTTTAACAATATGCTCTTGTCCTTTTATTTCACTGAAATCTTTGGGTCTATATTTTCTGTATAGTGTGAGATATTCCATTTTCCCTCTGCCTCAAAAAAATTAGTTTCATAATAAAATTATAATAGAAATTTCTTCATTTTTTTATATAATTTTTTTGGAGGAGATATGAAAAGAATAAGAATTTTAATTGCAAAACCAGGGCTTGATGGACATGACAGAGGAGCAAAAGTAATTTCAAGAGCACTAATGGATGAAGGATATGAAGTAATATACACCGGAATAAGAAGAACTCCTGAAGAGATTGTTAAAATGGCAATAGAAGAGGATGTTGATGCTATAGGTTTGTCTTGTCTTTCTGGTGCACATCTTGAGCTTTTTAAAAGAGTTAGTGAACTTTTAAAAGAGAAAGGCAAAGAAGTGCTTCTTTTTGGAGGTGGCATTATTCCAAAAGAAGATATTGAATTTCTTAAATCTTATGGATTTAAAAAGATATTCACTCCAGATTCAAGTATAAAAGAGATAATTGAATTTTTAAATAATGAATTCAAAAATAGAGTCCTTAGTTAATGGAATAATTGAGGGGGATAGATTAAAAATTGGTCAGGCAATAACACTAATTGAGAATTTTGAAGAAGAGGGGTTTGAAATTCTTAAGAAAGTTTTTCCACTAAGAAAAAAGTTTTTTATTATTGGTATAACAGGACCACTCGGTGTTGGAAAATCAACACTGATTGATAGAGTGCTTTCATCTTTTGAGGAAGAAAAAATTGCTTGTCTTCTTTGTGATCCATCAAGTCCAATTAGTGGTGGTGCATTTTTAGGTGATAGATTAAGAATGAAGGCTAAAAGCGAAAATTTTTTCATTAGATCGATGGCAACAAGAAACTTTCCTTTTGGAATATCACCATCACTACCATTTGTTCTTGATCTTTTATCCATATCTCCATTTAATACAATTATTGTTGAAACTGCAGGAATTGGTCAGGGTGATTCAAGTATTAAAAATTTCTCACATCTTACTATTGTTCTTCTTGCACCATATCTTGGTGATGAAATTCAATTTTTAAAAGGTGGAATAATGGAAATAGGCGATATATTTGTTGTGACAAAAGGTGACTATGAAAATGCTGAAGTTTTCTACATCACTCTTAAAGGGAGTTTTAACTTCTTTTTCAAAGAGGTCCCTCAAACATTTCTTGTGAGTGCAATAAATGGAAAAGGAATTGATGAGTTTGTTGAAAATATAAAAAGAAAAAGAGATGAAATTTTATATGGAGAGATTTTTGAAAAAAGAGAAAAAATAAGAAGAAAGGAAACTTTTAAATATTTAATAAGGGAGAGATTTATAAATAAATACATCCAAAAATTGGAAGATGAAAAATTAAAAAAGATAGAAGAAGGAGAAATAAATATATACGAATTTGACTTTGAGAGTCATTAAAGAATTTGATCCCTGGAAAGGAAAATTTTGCACTTGCCCTAAAAAATTTACTCTTAATCCATATACAGGTTGCTCTTTTAATTGTATTTATTGTTACATTACATCATATATTAAAAATCCATATAAAGTTAGATTAAAAGAAGATTTAATAGAAAAAACAAAAAAGGATTTAAAAAATTTTGATAAAAATCAATATATAATGCTTTCAAATTCATCTGATCCATATCCATACATTGAAAAATATTTAAATATAACAAGAGAAATACTTAAAATATTTTTGGAAAATAAAATAAAAGTATTAATTGTTACTAAAAGCGACATTTTATTAAAGGACATTGACATTTTAAAGGAGATGAATGTTGTTGTAACTGTTACTATTACAACTCTTGATGAGAATTATAAAAAAATTGAACCATTTGCACCATCACCCGAAAGAAGGATAAGAATGCTTAGAATTTTAAGGGAAAACGAAATTCCATCTGCAGTTAGAATTGATCCCATTATTCCATTCTTTAATGATGATTTGAAAAAAATAGAAAATTTAATTAAAGAAGTTTCGAAATATACAAATCAAATTATCTCTTCAACTTTGAAATTAAGGTATGATTCAATGAAAAGATTTAAAGAGAAATTAGGAGATATATACAACAAATTTATACCCCTTTATAAAGAGAAATATGGAAATTCTTTATATATTGAACCTTCTCAGAGAAAAAAAATTTTAAGCGGTGTTAGAGATATCGCTATCTCATATGGACAACATTTCTCAACATGTAGAGAAAATCTTTCTAATCTTAATACAAATGTTTGTGATGGAAGTGGTTTGTTTAAAAATATTATATAATTTATAAATCATGGAAGATAGATTCAAGATAAAAAGAAAAAAAGAGTTTAAAATTCCTAAAAAAAACCTCCAAAACTTAATATTTTTAATTTTTGTAGTATTATATGTTTTATTTTTATTTATTTTTTCACAAAAAGGTTTTTATCTTAATGATGGAACAGATGTTCTACCGTTGAGTTTTAAAATAGGGAAAATTGAAAATTCTTACTTTTACACAACATCAAAATCAATATATTTTTTAGATGTTGAGAAATTTACCTCCTTTACTTTTTTTATAAGAAATTTTGAGGTTGATCAAGATAAAATTTTTATTATTTCAGATAATTTATTTATTTTAAATAAAGATTTAAAAGTAATAAAAGAGATAAAAAAAGATGGATTTTATCCATATGAATTATATATATTTGATGATTATTTTGCTGTTAAATATTTAAAAAAAGATTCTCTTTCAATTCTTTTTTCACTTTTTGATAAAAAAAATTTTAAGGAATTAAAAAATCTTAAATTTGAAAATTTAACAAGCATGCCTTATTCAATTGTTTTTTCAAATGGAGAGAAGGTTTTGGTTTTTCAAAATGATGGAGATCTTTTAATTGTGAATTTTAATGGAGAAATTATTTTACAAAAAAATGTGAGGCCTCAGAATGAAATTTTATTTAATCCAAAGGGGTTGATTGATTGCGAAAAAGAAGAGATAGTTCTTTATTGGCAAAGTTATTCATATACATCAAATTCAATACTCTTTTTAAATTTTAATGGGGATATAAAAATAAAATTTGATATCAGAAATGATATAAATGAAATTGTTAAAATAGGTGATAAATTTTATCTATTGTTAAATGATAAAATTCTTATAGTTCAAAATGAAAAAATAGTTGGTGAAATTTATTATCCATTTTTAAAACCATCAATAATATATAGTGTGAATGGGAAATTAATATCAATTTGGGAATTTGAAAATTTTCAGAGTGAATATAAAATTTTAAAGATAAATGGAAAATGTTTTATTTTTAAAGGAAAGTTTAAAGACATAATTTTTAACAGTGAAAGTTATTTAATTTTAATAGATTCGAAAATTTATAAATTAAGTTATGAATGAAAAAGAATTAATAAAAGATATTTTAAAGGGAGATAGTGAAAAGTTCTCTTATTTTTTAAAAGAATTTCAAAATGAAATTTTTAATTTATGCTTTTCAATTGTAAAAAATAGGGATGATGCTCTTGATTTAACTCAAGAAGCATTTTTTCTTGCATATAAAAATTTAAAAAAATTCAAAGGAGAATCATCTTTTTCGACATGGATCTATAGAATTGCTTATAATCTTTCGATTAACTTTGTAAAGAAAAAAGGTCAAGTTTTAACAATTTTAGATAAAGAAGAAGATGAGATGGAATTTCAAATTGAAGATACAAAATCTTCAGTTTGGGAAGAAATAGAAAAAGAGGAAAGAATAAAAATAGTAAATGAGTGTCTAAACAAACTTAAAGATTTTGATAGATTAATAATTGAATTAAGGGAAATCAATAATCTAACATATGAAGAATTGTCTAAAATTCTTTCACTTCCAATTGGAACAATAAAATCAAGACTCTTTAGGGCAAGAGAAAAACTGAAAAAGGAGATAGAAAAGAAACTGAGCGGAAAAGATAAGAATCGCGAAACAAAAATTTGATTTTTTTCTCTAAAAAGTGATGGAAAAAACAAAGAAAGATTTAATAAACAGATATTTTGAAGATGAGCTTTCTCAAGAAGAAAAAGAAGAACTTTTAAAAGTTATAAAAGAGGATGAAGAATTATTTAATTATTTTAGAAAGATAGAGATTTTAAAGGAAGATTTAAGAGAAATTAAAAATATTAGGGAGAAAGTTAATTTAGAAAATAGAGTTTTAGAAAAAATAAGAAATTATAAAATTAAGAAAAAATTTTCTTTATCATTAGGATTCGCATTAACCTTTGTTTTGGTTTTACTAATGATATTTCCATTTCATCAAAGGGAGAATTTTATAAAGGTTGCTAACATAAATAAAACAAATCATAAATATTTAATTTCAAATGTTAAGGATAATTTAAACATAAAAGAAATAGAGATAACTCTTTTTGTAAAAGATGAAAAAATAGAAGAGAAAACAGGAAATTTAAAAATTCCAAAAGAAGAATTTAATCTTTTATTTGAGACACTTTCTGATAAAGGAGATGTAGTGGTTGAAAAAATTGAAGGTGGAGGAGAAAAAAGCGATTATATTTCAATTAAAATAAACTATAAAAATTATCCTCGTAAAAATTTCTCATATTATTTAGGGGTCTTTTTACCATATTTTATAATTGCAATCTTTCTTCTAGTACCTTTCTTTTTTGTTATAAATAGAAAGAGTAAAATATTAACATGAAAAAATTTTTATTAATTTTATTCCTTTTAACATTTTTTTCTTTAGGATTTAAAGAATTTAAAGTTGATAGTATAGTTGATATATTAAATGTTTTTGATGAAGGGGAAAGGCTTGGTTTGGTAAAAATTGAAAATATCTCTTTTAAGAGGGACGAAAATAAAATAAATGGTTTTATTGATTTCATTGTTGAAGAAAAAAATATAAGTTCTTTTGAAAATTTTTTAAAAGATAAAGGAATAAATTTTATTGAGATAAAGGAGGGGTTTCAGAAAATTTATTTAAAGGAATTTATTAAAAATTATTTATCTAATGACTTTAAAACAATTTTTCTTTTAAAGTTTTCTGAAATCTTTTCATCAAAAAATTTTTATTTTATTATTCTTATTACAATAATCTTTTATCTTTTAATTTTACCTAACGTCTAAATTTTTATATAATTTGAAATATGAGAGTTATTTGGGCTCCATGGAGAATAAAATATATTTTATCATCAAAGAAAAAGAGTGGTTGTTTTATATGTGAAATTATAAATAATAAAAAGGATGAAGAAAATCTTGTTTTAAAGAGAGGAAAATATTCAATAATTATTATGAATAGATATCCGTATAATTCTGCTCATCTTATGATATCTCCCTTGAGACACATAAAAAATATTTATGAATTAAATGATGATGAAATAGAAGAGATTATGAAATATTTAAGTTTATCACAAAAGATTATTGAAAAATTATATAATCCAGATGGCTTTAACATAGGAGTAAACATTGGAAAAGCAGCAGGTGCAGGCGAGGAGCATCTTCATTTTCATATTGTACCTCGATGGTTTGGAGATACAAATTTTATGACTCTCTTTGGTGAAACAAGAGTTATACCAGATAGTTTATTTGAAATATATAAAAAACTAAAGGAGGGATTTATTGAAAATAATTGCTGATTTTCACATACATTCAAAATATTCAAGAGCAACAAGTAAGGATATGGAAATTCCAACTCTCTCAAAATGGGCAAAGATAAAAGGAATAAACCTTCTTGGAACAGGCGACTCTACTCATACTGAATGGGAAAAAGAAATTAAGATGTATCTAAAAGAGAAAAATGATGGGATTTATGAATACGATGGAACAAATTTTATAATAAGTGGAGAAGTTGCTTTAATTTTTTCTCAAGGTGGAAAAACAAGAAGAATTCATATTTGTCTCTTAATTAAGACAATTGAAGATATGGAGAAAATAAATAAAATTCTTTCGAGATATTCTGATTTAAGTATAGATGGAAGGCCAATTCTCCCCTTAAGTTGCAGTGAATTTGTGAAAATTGTAAAAGATATAACACCCGATACTTTTATATATCCAGCACATGCATGGACCCCTTGGTTTGGGATTTTTGGTTCTGAAACTGGTTTTGATTCTTTAGAGGAGGCATTTCAGAGTGAATTAGAAAATATTTATGCTATTGAAACAGGACTATCATCTGATCCACCAATGAATCACTTTGTTTCAAAATTAGATGAAATTACTCTTCTTTCTAACTCTGATGCACATTCACCTTCAAATATAGGAAGAGAAGCAAATATTTTTGATTGTGAACCAAAATATGATGATATAGTTGATGCAATTAAAAAGAGAGATAAGAATAGATTTCTTTTTACAATAGAATTTTTCCCAGAAGAGGGAAAATATCACTTTGATGGACATAGAAATTGTGGAGTATCTCTTAGTCCAGAGGAATCAATAAAAATTAAAAATATATGTCCTGTATGTAAAAAACCACTAACTCTTGGAGTACTTCATAGAGTTTATAGATTAAAAGATAGGGATAATTTTGATGAAAATAACTTTATTCCATATAAAAATTTGGTTCCTCTAATGGAAATCATTTCTCAAGCACTTCAAAAAAGTAAAAGCACAAAGTTTGTTGAAGATGAATATATGAAAATAGTTCAAAAATTTGGAAATGAAATGAATGTTCTTCTTTTTCTTCCTTTAAATGAATTATCTGGAAGGGTTGATGATAGAGTTTATAAATTAATAAAAAATATGAGAGAGGGAAAAGTTAAGAAAAAACCTGGATTTGATGGAGAGTATGGAGTTATAGAAGTTATAGAAGATTTTGAAAAAGAGTCACCTCCTTCCTTATTTTAAATATTTTATTGAATAGATTTAATTTGATTGATAAAATTTTAAAGAGGAGGTTTTTATGATAAAAAATAAAATCATTTTGCTTGTTTTAATTTTATCTTTGAGTTTAGGTTTTTTAATTTCCTGTAAAAAAGAGCCAAAAGTTCTAAATGTTGGAACATCAGCAGATTACCCTCCATTTGAGTATGTTGACGAAAAAACCGGAGAGTTTGTTGGCTTTGATTTAGATTTAATTAGGTTATTAGGAAAAAAGTTAGGTTATGAAGTAAAAATTGTTAATATGGATTTTGACTCAATTATACCTTCACTTGAAAAGAAAAAAATCGATGTTGCAATTGCATGTATAACAATTACAGAAGAAAGAACTAAAGTTGCTCCAGCAATTCCATATTGGGACACAGGTCAATCTATCATAGTTAATGCAAAAAGTGCATTTAAACCTCAAGGCCTTTCTGATCTCTCAAACAAAAAGGTTGGTGTACAAAAAGGAACAACCGGAGAACAAATTCTTGATGAACGAATTGAAAACAAAGAAGCGGTTAATGTTGATGTAAGAAGATATACCTCTGTTATTCTTGGGATGCTTGACCTTCAAAATGGAGTAATTGATGCAATGATAATTGATACACCAGTAGCAAAACTATATGAACAAAAATATGGATATGTTGTTGCAACAGAACTTGCTCCAGAAACCGCAGGAATATTTGTTCAAAAGGATAATCAAAAACTATTTAATGATTTGAAAAAAGCATTAGATGAAGTTAAAAATAGTAAAGATTGGCAAGATTTAATCCAGAAATATTTCTCAGGTGAATAATAAATTTTAATGAAAATTTTTGACATAACAATTTTTTATAATGTTAGAGCAATTACATATATCCTTTCAGGTATTTTTAACACAATTTTATTAACCTTAACAGGGATAGGATTAGGTTTTATAGCTGGCTCTCTTTTAACTTTTGGGGAGGTTTATCTTGCCTCCCCATTTAATTTTATTTTTAGAATCATTGGCGAAATCATTAGAGGCATACCTTTAATGGTTCTTTTTTTAATTTTATATCTTGGTTTTAATCTTGATCCTCTTCCTTCTGCTATTCTTGGTCTTGGAATAAGAAGTGCAGCATATCAAAGTCAAATTTTTAGATCTTCACTTGAAGCAATTCCAACGGGTCAAATACTTGCTGCTTTAAGTATAGGAATGAATAAAACTCTAGTTTTTTTAAATATACTTTTACCACAAGCAATAAGAATAATGATTCCATCATGGACAAACGAATTCATAACACTCCTCAAGGATACCTCCATTGCCTTTGTACTTGGAATAACTGAAATTATGACAAAAGCAGAACTTATTTCAAGATCAATTGGAAGATATTTTGAAATTTATATCTTTATTGCAATTTTATATTTTATTATGGTTAGGTTTTCAAATTATATTTTTTATTCTATTTATGAGAAAAACAGAATTCCTGGTTTAGGAGAAAAAAGGTGAAAGAGGTATTAAAAGTTGAAGATTTAAGAAAAAGTTTTGGAAAACATGAAGTTTTAAAAGGAGTTTCATTTTCAATAAATGAAAATGAGATAAAGGTTATAATCGGACCAAGTGGTGGAGGAAAAAGCACACTTCTTTATTGTATAAATTTTCTAACAAAACCAGATTCAGGAAAAATTTTTCTTGATAACGAAGAGATAACAAAAAGTGGAATAAATTTGTCAAAAATCAGAGAAAAAATTGGTTTTGTTTTTCAACACTTCAATCTTTTCATGCATTTAAATGCAATTGAAAATGTAATGATAGGACTTCTTAAAGTGAAGGGAATGAAAAGAGATGAGGCAGAAGGTATTGCAGAAAAGGCTTTAAATTTAGTTGGAATTGATAAAAGACTCTGGAAACTTTTTCCTGCTCAACTTTCAGGAGGTCAACAACAAAGAGTTGCAATTGCAAGAGCAATTGCTATGAATCCAAGAATAATTTTATTTGATGAACCAACAAGCGCTCTTGATGTTGAGTTAATAGGAGAAGTTTTAAAAGCAATAAAAAATTTGGCGGAAAAGGGGATGACTATGCTTCTAGTTACTCATGAACTTGATTTTGCAAAAGATATTGCAGATGAAATTATGTTTCTTGATGAGGGAAAAATAATCGAAAGAGGATCACCTGAAGAGATAATATTTAATCCTAAGAGTGAGAGAATTAAAAAATTCCTTGGGATAATAACTAAAGAGGAAAAAGGATAAATGGATGCATATTTAGTAATTTTTGATAGATATGGAAATTTACTTTTAAGTGGTTTTTATCTAACACTTTATATAACTTTTGTCTCAATAATTTTTGGTTTAATTTTTGGACTTCTTCTTGCAATCTTTAAACTTTATGGTCCAAAAATTCTTAAAACCCTCTCAACTTTTTATATAGAAATAATAAGAGGAACTCCAATGGTTGTGCAACTTTTTATAATTTATTTTGGTTTACCTTCCACTGGACTTATTAGATTCACACCTCTTACAGCGGCAATTTTAGGGATGGGACTAAATAGTGCAGCATATCAAGCAGAATATTTTAGAACTGCTTTTTTAGCAATTCCAACAGGTCAAACTGATGCAGCATTAAGCATTGGAATGAATAGATTTAAAATAATTAGATATATCCTTCTTCCCCAAGTTTTAAGAATTGTAATTCCGGCATGGACAAATGAGCTTATAGCAATAACTCAATATTCAAGTTTAGCAATGATCCTTACTGTTATGGAACTAACAAGTGTTGCTAAATTTATTGGAAGTAAAACTTTTTATTATATTCAATCCTTCACAATTATTGCATTTATTTATGTTGCTATTTCTATAATTTTGACAAGATTTATGATATTTTTTGAGAAAAAACTAGAAATCCCTGGAGTATCAGCAGTAAAAGGAAGAGGATTTACTTTTTAAAATTTATTCACTAAAAATTTTATATTCTATAACTTTATCAGAAGGAAGTTCTGGTAATTTTAAATAAAAAGAAAATGTATCAAGAACTGCCTTCAAAGGGATTAAACCAACAAGTTCACTCTCTTTTATATATGTTCCATATCTCTCTGCTTCCATTTTTACAATTTCATAAATTCTATATATTGGTGCTTTTTTAAAGTTCAAAATATTCATAGACACCTGCGCACACTCTTTATCTTCAAGATAAAAACCTTTTGCTTGAACAAACATAAGACCTCCAGAAGATTCTCTAATGGACTTTGCAATTTTTTCTGCAATCTCAACATTCTTAGTTCCAAGATTAATGTTATATGCAATTAAAAATTCTCTAACACCAATTACTGTTGCACCAGCAGTGATATGTGGTTTTGGTTCACCAATATCAGGATACCAATTTGGATCTTTCATTTTTTCTTCTAAACCCTCAAATTCACCTTTTCTTATGTTTGGAAGTTTTTTTCTTTCTTCATTTGTCGCAGAATCTGCATAAAAATAAATTGGAACTTTAAGTTCATTCCAAATTCTCTCTCCAAGTTTCTTTGCATACTCATTTAATTCTTTTTTATCTATTCCAGAAATTGGAACAAGAGGTATAACATCAACTGCACCAATTCGAGGGTGTTCTCCTTTGTGATTTCTCAGGTCAATCAATTCAACTGCCTTTTTTGTAAAATAAAAAAGAGCATCAATTACCTCTTCAACCTCGCCAGCAATAGTTACGACAGTTCTATTGTGTGATTCATCAGAAGATACTTCCAAAAGTTTTACATATTGCCTATTAATTACTTCTTTTACGATTTCATCTATAACTTCTTTTCTTCTTCCCTCACTAATGTTTGGAACAGATTCAATTAATTTTGCCATAAGAATACCTCCAGTTAGATTTATTATAACATCTCTGTTATACTTTATTTTGATGAGAAAAATAGGTCTGTTTAAGAGAAAATTAGGTGTTGTTCTTATGGGTGGAGGAGCAAGAGGTCTTGCACATATTGGAGTTCTTGAAGCACTGTTGAATAATGGAGTTGAGTTTGATTTAATATGTGGAACTTCTATGGGTGGAATAGTTGGTGGATTATTCGCTTATGGATACACTCCTCAGGAAATTAAAAATATGGCTATAAACTTTGATTATTCAAAACTATTAAAAATTCCAAAAATCTCTATTTTTAAAAATTTAAATAATCTTTTTGAAATTATATTACTTTCAACTTATGGAAGGTTTTTTGAAAAAGATGAAGAAGATAAAGTAGAAGAAATTTTAAAAAATCTTACAAATGATACCTTAATAGAAAATTTAAAAATTAAATTTTTCTGCACAGGTGTAGATTTACTCTCAGGAAAAGAGGTAATTTTTGATAAAGGTCCACTTTACAAGGCACTAAGAGCAACAATGTCCTATCCATTTATTTTTAAACCAGTTAACTACAATAAAATGCTTCTTGTTGATGGAGGAGTTCTTGATAATGCACCAGTTATTAAAGCCAAAGAATTTGGAGCAAAGAAAGTGTTAGTTGTTGATATTCATAGAGGGTTAAAAAAAGAAAGTATAAAAAATCTCAACTCTGACATAGCAATATTAAAAAGAGTATTCGATATAATGACTGAGAAACTTGTTGAAATAAATTTAAATGAAGCAGATTATATTTTAAAAATTGATATTGAGAAGAGTACATTTGATTTTACAAATACTCAAGAAATTATAGAAATTGGTAAAGAGAAAACTTTAAATGAAATTAAAAAAATAAAAAAGGCACTTCGTTCAATTTAGGGTTTTAAACTTTCGATCATTTTTATTATCTCATCTATTTTTTTCAACTCTTTACCTGCTAATTCAAAATTTCCTTCTCCAGAGTATTTTTTATAATTTTCAAAAGCATCCTTTAAGGATTTTATAAGTTCTTCTAAATTTGTCTCTTTTTCAAACCCTTTTTCATATTTTAAAAGTTCAGATAATGCATCTTTTACACTATCTCCCCAAGTTAACCTATCAAGTGTTGCACATATAACCTTTTTAAGTTGGGGAATCTTTCCTTGTGTTGCTTGAAGATAAACTGGCTCAATATATAAAATTGAACCATCAATAAGTAAAAGTAGAGTATTACCTCTTATTACTTGAGAACCCTGTTGATTCCAGAGTGTTAATGTTTTTGAAATTTCCTCATCCTGATCAATTCTTGCTTCAATTTGTTGTGGTCCATAAATTAAAGTTTCTTTTAAAAATTGATAAATTATTACCTCACCATAATTTTCTCTATCACACCTTCCAACAAAAAGGGAGATTAAATTACTCTTACCAACTGGTGTCATTGGGAGAATATTAACAAATTCAACTCTTCCATCAATGTTCATAAAAATAAAATAGGGAATTATGGGTTGGATATCTTGAATATACTTTTCTTTTGCTTTATCCCATCTATCCTCTCTGTTATAAAAAACTTGAACATCTTTCATATGATAGTCTCTTAAAATAAATGATTGTATTTCAACTAAATCATCTGGGTATCTTAAATGATTCTTTATATCTTTTGGCATATCATTAAAAGACTTAAATAAATCTTTATAGATTTTTCTATAAACTTTAATTAATGGATCCTCTTCATCTACCACATAAAAATTCACTTCTCCATTATAAGCATTTACAGTGAACTTTACTGAATTTCTAATGTAATTAAGTGTTATATCTCCATATTTTAACTCTTCTGAATAAGGAAAAGTTTTTGAAATTGTAAATCCATCGCCAATCCAAATTAAATTTCCCTCTTTATCTATAACAATATAAGGGTCATAGCCATAAAGAAGAAATGGTACAATTTTATCGACTCTTTCAAGAATATTTCTATAATAAAGAATTCTTGATCCTTTAGTTAAATATCTTGAAAGTATGATATTTATGTCTCCATAATGCATAGCAAAAATTATTTTTTTAAAAAAATTATCAATTTTAACTCCACTTTCACTTTGATATTTTGTGTATACATTTTCATTTCCTTTTGGATAATCAAACTCCTCTGTTGAAGTGTTAACAAAAACATAATCATTTGTTAATTCACCGAAATAAATTTCAGGTCTTGTGATTTTTATTCCTTGTGCCTCAATTTTTGGAGGAATATCTTTAATTATAAGAACAGGTAATCCCTCGGCTGTACTTTCATCCACAGCACTAAGACATACTCCATATCCGTGTGTAAATTTAAGATGAAGGTTAACCCAACTTCTTGAATCTGACGGAAGAAGATTTTTGTCTAGTTCTCTTGCAGACAACATAACTTCTCTCAATGAATCATTAATAATATATCTATCAATGTCAACATCATTAAATCTATAATATGGTCTTATACCTTGAATTTCCTTATATGTATCTTTGAGTGCTCTCGGATCCCAAATTCTTGCGCTATTTATAACAGTTTGATTTTTCTCAACAATATCTTTTGTAATATTTGAAACTTTTCCTATCTCAACAAAATTAAATTCTTCTATTCCATAAGCATATCTTGTGTATTTTATGTTATATTCTAAAAAAGTTGACTCTCTTGAAAGTTCATTTGGATTAACAATAAATCTCTGATATATAAAAGGAAGTATTGAATATAAAAAAAGGATTATTATTAAAGAAAATGATATTAACAAAACAAATGTTCTTTTTTTCCTTAGAAACATTCTTGTGTTAAAAAAGAGTAATAAAATTCCAAGTAATATTAGGATTATTATTAAAATATAATAAATTGGAATTCTTATATAATAATCTGTATAACCAATTCCATAAACTGCTCCTCTTTTTGAAAACATCAGATTAAAAATTGCAAGGTATGTTTTTAATGCAATGCCAAAAACTATAAAAGACACAACTCTTAAAAGTTTTCTCTGTATATCTTCATCTTTTAATTTAATTGATAGAGCATATTTTAATCTAGAAAGTATATAAAAGAAAAGAATAGAAGCAAGAAAAATAAAAATTAAAATTGCAATAATAATATTTGAAAGATCATTTAGAAATGGTAGAGTAAATAGATAAAAGGAGAGGTCTTTATTTAAAATTTCAGTTTTTATTCCTGTTGGAACTCTGTTAAAAAACATTAAAAAATTATTGTAATTAAAATTAATTAGTGAAGTGAAAACAATTGAAGAAATTAATATTATAATAAAATGAATTATTTTAAAAACTATTTTTTCTCTTTTTCTTTCAGGTGTCTCAAAAGGTGTTAGTATATATTCAAATTTTGTTATAAAATAAAGAATTAAAAAAGTAATTAAAAATATTGCGCTATTTGCTCCTAAATTCACAAAAAATCTTATTAAAAATACACTTTTATAATTTACACTATCAAAGAAATAATAGTCAACAAAGAGTCCAGAAAGAAGATTTAAAATCACCAAAATAACAAAAGGAAGAAATATTAAAATAACAAATTGAGGTTTAACTCTTGATTTTGATTTTGACAGTACATAAAGAAGAAAAGCAAGAAGTAGTGATAAAACAATTAATTGTCCCATTAATACACTCCTAACTCTCTCAATTTTTCTTCACTTAGTCCTAAATAATGTCCAATTTCATGAAGTAAAACTTTTTTTATCTTTTCTCCAATTGGAATATTTTCGAACTCTGCTGCATTTTCAATTTCCTCTTTATATAAAACTATTTTATCTGGTAATACAAAATTATAATGAGGTCCTCTGTGTTTATATGGAACACCTCTATAGAAACCTAGTAATAGACCTTTGTCTTTCTCTTCAACTGTTATTTCAATATTTTCTAAAGATTGTCTTATATCTTCAGGCAGATTGTCATATATCTCTTCAACAAGGTCTATGAATTCATGAAGTTCCATGTAATAATTATATATCAAATAAATTTTTCCATCTCTTTTCTTTTCTTAAATATTCTATAAAAAATATAAACAATTATACTTAAAAGAATCAAAGAAAAAAAGGCAATATAAATTTCATCCAAATATTGTCTAACTATGTGTCTATATTCACCAAAAAAGTATCCAATAAAGGTCATAAAGGAAACAACAAAGACATCCCCAATAAATGAAAAAATTATAAAATTAAAGATATTCATTTTTAATATTCCAGGTAAAATTGTTATGTATTGCCTAATAGTTGGAATGAATTTTGTGAAAAAGACTGCATAAATTCCATATTGTCTGAACCACTCTTCTCCTTTTAAAATTGATTCATTTTTGATTCTTAAGAATTTTCCATATTTTTCTATAAATGGCCTTCCTACTTTATAACCAATAAAATAATTTATTAGAGACCCACATAAACTTCCAAGTGAACCAGATATTATAACAAGAAAAAGATTAAACTCTCCTTTTGAAGCAAGATATCCTGCTGGAATTATAAATATCTCTGAGGATATTGGTATAAAAGAGCCATTTAATAACATTGCAAAAAATAATCCTAAATAACCTAATTTATCTATCAAATTTAAAATATAGTGAAAAATCTCAGTCATCCATTTAATTATATATTGTGATAAAATTTTTATGAAATTCATTTATGGAGGAAAAAAGAATGAAGATAATTAAAAACATAAACATTTTTACTGGGGGAGAGCGCCCAAAATATATTGAGAATGGAGGAATTATTTTTAATGATAGAATTATAAAAATTATTGAAAATGAAAAAGAGTATAAAAATTTTAGTGGCGAAATTATAGATGGAAATGGGAAATTATTAATTCCAGGACTAATTATATCTCATGATCATCTATATTCTTCACTTGCAAGAGGGATGGGAATTAATTGTGATTCACCAAGAAATTTTTATGAAATTCTTGATAAACTTTGGTGGAAACTTGATTTAGCACTTGATGGAGAATCAATTTACTATTCAGCAGTGATAGGATTAATTGATGCAATAAAATGTGGTGTCACAACAATTATAGACCATCATGCAAGTTTTGGTTATATCAAAAATAGTTTAGATGAAATTGAAAATGCTCAAAATCAAATAAAAGTGAGGCTTTCAACTTGCTTTGAAGTTTCAGATAGATGGGGAGAAGAAAAGGCAAAAGAGAGTGTTCAAGAAAATTTAAGATTTATAGAAAAAAATAAAAATAGAAAAAATAAAATGGTTGTTCCAACTTTTGGTCTTCATGCTCTTTTTACAATAAGTGAAAAAACTCTTAAAATGTGTAGTGAAATCGGCAATGAATTCGAAACACCTTTTCATGTTCATCTTTCAGAAGATAGATTTGATAGAGATTATAACTTAAGATTTTTTGGCTTGTCTCCAGTTGAAAGATTATATAAAGAGAATATGCTGAATGAAAAAACTCTTTTAATTCACTGTGTTATCATAGATGAAAAGGATAGAAATTTAATTAAAGAGACAAATTCTATTGTTGTTCATAATCCAGAATCAAATATGAATAATGCAGTTGGATTACCTGATATATTTTCTTTAATAGACAAAAGAGTTCTTGTTGGTCTTGGCACAGATGGATTCACTCAAGATATGTTTAGAGAAACTCAAGTCTTATATATTGCACATAAACATGAGAAAAAAAATTCAAACTTAGGCTTTGTTGAATCTTATAAACTTCTTTTTGAAAATAATCCGAGGATTGCATCTTCTCTTTTTGATGAAAAAATTGGTGAGATTAAAGAAGATTATAAAAGTGATTTTGTTGTTTTAGATTATGATCCTCCAACTCCTTTAAATGAAAATAACTTTTTTGGTCATTTCATTTTTGGGTTATCAAGTAGATTTGTAAAAAATGTTTTTGTTAATGGAGAATTAGTGCTTAAGGATAAAGAAATTTTAGGAATTGATGAAGAAAAGATTTTAAGTGAGAGTAAGAAAGTTACTAAAAAACTTTGGGATAGGTTTGAGTTATTATAAATGGTTATATTAAAAATTGCTATATCTTTTATTCTTATTGTTTTTCTTATACAGAAAAAAGTTAAACCAGGAATATCACTTATAATTGGTGCATTCCTCCTTGGATTAATATACCCGTTTAATATAACTCAAATTATAGAAAAATTTTATAATGCGTTAAAACAAAAAGATACAATTGAATTAATAATAACTCTTGTTTTAATCTATTTTCTCTCTTACCTTCTTCAAGGGAAAGAAATCCTTTCAAAAATGATTAAAAACCTTGATTCTCTATTTCCAAAAAGAAAAATCACAATATTTTTATCTTCAATGCTTATTGGTCTTTTACCAATGCCAGGTGGTGCTCTTTTTTCTGCTCCTCTTGTTGATGGTTTAACAAAAGACATAAAAACAACAAATGAAAGAAAAGCATATATGAACTATTGGTTTAGACATGTACTTGAGGGAGCATTTCCAACATATCCAGGAATAATTCTTGCTGCAAAATTTTTAAATGTTTCAATAAGAAGTGCACTTATTGCACATATTTTCATTCCACTTGTGCTTGTTTTAGTTGGTGTAACTCTTGGATTTAAAGGAGTTTATGTTCCAGAAAACAAAAAAGATGGTGGAAGTTTTAAAGATTTCATAAAATATTTTTCTCCTATTCTTTTGATTTTAATACTTATTCTTGTTTTCAACTTTGATGTTATTTTTGCAATCTTAATTTCTCTTATTTTATCAATTTTATTTATCAAACCGAATAAAGAAGAGTTGATTTATTACACTAAAAAATCAATAAATTTAGACAATATATTCTTACCAATTGGTGTATATTTCTTTAGAAATCTTTTAAGTTCTGGTATTGCAAATGATATTTCAGTTTCACTCTCTTCTCTTTATATCTCTCCTATTCTTTTAATATTTTTTATGCCATTTTTAAGTGCATTTTTAACTGGACTTACATCAATGGGTGTTGCAATCTCTTACCCAATAATTTTAAATCTCTTTTATCCAAAAGGAGCTCTTTCTTTTGCATTAATGGGACTTGCATATAGTGGTGCGGTATGTGGAATTCTTTTTTCTCCACTTCACCTTTGCTTGATAGTTACAATGAATTACTTTAAATGTGAACTTTCAAAAATTTATAAAAGTTTAACAACATCAGTTGCTTTTTCTTCTTTTCTTTTAATACTAATTTATTATGTTCTTTTTAAACTAAATTTTTAAGGAATTTTAAAACCTGTATCCAAAATCTCTATCTCAACCTCTCTTAAATCCTCGTATAAAAATGGAATTGATGCCTTTACTTTATCTCCTGATTTAAGAATCTTTATATATGAATTTTCTTTCTCAATAAATATAGGAATATTTTTTGTTCCCACTTTTATATCTTTATACTTTTGTGGATTTATCAAAATATGAGGTATAGTTGCTTCAAGAATATATTTAAATGCCCAATGGTTTTTATTTATATCTTTAAATTTATTTATCTCACCTAAATAACCCTCTCTCTCAATAGCTTTTAAAAGCATAACTATGAACTCTCCTCTTGTTACACTTCTTTCGCCTTTAAATGTTTTATCTTGATATCCTGATATAATTCCACTTTTATAAACTGCTCCAATTATTCCCTTTGCCCAATAGTTTTTAGATATATCTTTAAAATAATCTCCATAATCTTCATTTAAAGAGAGGATTTTAAAAATAATTGCTGCTGCTTCAGATCTTTTTAGTGGTTCATCTGGTTTGAAGGTTCCATCATTATATCCACTCATTAAACCACTTGATATAACATTTAATATATAATCTTTACCCCAATAAGTTTCTTTTAAATCTTTAGGCAAAGCGCCTGAATCACTTCTGCTTAAAAGAAATGTATTTGAAAGTATTGCAGCAACTTCAACTCTTTTTATTGGATTATCAGGTTTAAATGTTCCATCAGGATATCCTGAAATAATTGGATTATGAAAAATTTTCAAACATTTTGTTAAAACATCTTTTTTAAGAGTTATATTATCAAGGTAAAATTCAAAACTACCAATTGAATCACATGAAGAAAATGATTTAAACTCTAAATTTATTTTAATCTCTTCATTTATTCCAATTTTATCTATCTTTATTTCAAGAAAACCGCCTCTCAAATCATAGTTACCCAAAACTTTAAAATTGTCTGGAACTTTTATTATAAGAACTTTTTCTTTTGCTTCTTTTGTTCCACTATTTTTAATTAATGCTTGAATATTTAAGTTTGAATTTAAATATACCTCTCCTTCTCCTTCAACCCTTATCGAAATAGACTCTTTTCCCTCTCCCTTTATAAAAACATCTATATCTTTTTTAATTTCATTTACATCACTTTTATAAGAAACTCCAATTTTCTCTTTTTTATCAGAGATTACCTCTTTTACCTTAAGTTCAAGATCAATTTTTATAATCTCGCCTTCTTTTATTGAATCTAAATTTAGATAATATAAGCTCTCTTCTTTTTTAAATTGACCTAAATTTGAAGATAAATATTCAAATGAATTAGGAATAGATATTTTAATATTAATGTTTTTGTCAAGATAATTTCCTACATTTTTAATAATTAAACTCAATTTAAAAGTTGAGTTAGAATTAACATTTATGGTTTGTTGTAAATCAATAACAATTTGTGGCTTACCAGTAACTATAAATTCAGTTGGCTCATCTAAAATAAAACTTCCAGGATAACCATCATCTATTCCATTTTCATCGCTTTTTTCAACTATTTTAACTTTTCCATATAAAGTATATTCAATCTCTCCTTGAAGCGAAAATTTTGAATTGATTTCAATATTTTTACCTATTAAAAATGAAAATTTAATTGATTCAGCTGAATTTTTGCCTAATTTTATATTTTCAATTAAAATTTGATTATCCTCTATTTTATAATTAGAGCCCTTTGGATTTGATAAAATTTTTATATCTTTAAACTCTTTTGGAATTTTAATTTTAAAACTTACTCCCTCTATATCTTCATCACCACTATTCTTAATTTCAGATAAAAATTCAACACTTTTCCCATTCTCAGGAGGAGTTACTCTTTTTAAGGTAAGATCAAGAAAAGGTGCTTTACTCTCAACAAAAACTATCCCAAATTCAGATGTATTTAAAGATGTATCTGTAAATGTAAATAACACATATTTGCCTAAAAGTGTATCATCAGTAAATATATAAAAAACCTCTTCTTCTTTTTCTATATTTTTCTCTCCTAAAAATGAAACCGCATTTTTACCTAAAATATCTGATGAAAAAACCTCAATCTTTCCTCTCTTTTCACTTTTAACTGAAAGAAGAATGCTTTTTCCAAAAATTTTAGCAAAAGAGATTTTTGGTGAACTTACTCCATCATTTCCACCATTTAAAACTATTTTTTCATCATTATCAATAAAAATGTTTTTTGAAAAAATATTGTATCTACTGCTTTTATCTTCAAAAAATATACCTTTTTTATTTTTTTCAAAATTATTTTCTTTTATTGAGTTTCTTTCACAGGAATTTAAAAATTTAACTGAAGTATTGTTTTCTTTAAAAATATTATTAAAAATTGAGTTATCGGATGAGAAAAACTCAACATTTAAACCAACATCATTTTTGTTGAATTCATTTTTATAAATTAATGAAGCGTTTCCATAATAAAGATGAATCCCATTTAAATTTTCTGAAAAAGTGTTTTCAAAAATATCATTTTTCTCACCAAAACTATCTCTTAAAAAAATACCATCTTCATTTTTTATAAAAATATTTTTATGTATTTTATTCCTCAATGAATTATAAAAAACCCTTATTCCAGTTTGATTATTCTTAAAAATCGAATTTTTAATCTCATCAGAAGAAGAAAAATAAAATCTTACTCCAAATGAGCAATTTTCAACATTAACACCATCAATTAAATTATAATTTGAATAATAAAAGTAAGCCCCATAGTTTAAATTTTTAAAAGTTGAATTTAAGATTTTTATATTACTTGATTTGAAAAGATGAACTCCTGTATCTCCATTATCTATAGATATATTTTTAATTGTTCCTCTTGTAGTTTCAATTCTTATATAATCCTTATTTTTGAAATTTTTTAAATTTAAACCCGAAATTTCAAATTCATATTTAAAAGTGAAAAGTGAACCAGAAGTTAAAAGAGAAGCATCAATTGTTATAAGTGGTATATTTTTTTCTAATTCAGGATATTTTTCATTTTGAGACAAACCATCTATTATAATCTTTTTTTCAATGATTGGTAAATTGTCTCTTAAGTAAATTGTCCAACCTTTTCCATCAAAATTTTTATCTTCTTTTGGTATATCAAATTTTATGATTCCACCATCTTTGTTTGCCTCTAAGATTGCCCATAAAAAAGAGTTTTCGCCTGATGGATTTGTATTTTTAACTATAAAAATATTTTCTCCTTTAACAATCTTTATTTGTAAAATTAAAAAAATTAGAATTATAGAAATAAAAATTTTTTTCATACTTTGTCTCCTTTCTTTTCACATAATTTATATTTTATAATAGTTCCCATAAAAATAAAAAAAGCCCCGGATATTCCGGGGCTAGTTTTCTAGAAACCTCTTAAATCCTTATCTATTAAGAAAGTTTCTTAACATTCTTTGCCTGTGGTCCTTTTTTTCCATCTTGTACTTCAAATTCAACTGCATCGCCTTCTTTTAATGTTTTAAACCCTGAACCCTCGATAGCTGTGTAATGCACAAAAACATCTTCACCACCATCATCTCTTGTAATAAAACCGTAACCCTTTGAAGAGTCAAACCACTTTACTTTACCTTTAATCATACTAATGCTTCCTCCTAAAAAAATTTGTTTAGTACCTGTAAGGTACGAATTGAGTTTAACAGAAATTAATGTTTTGTCAAGTATGTAAATTTTCTTGCCCTTTTTGTTTCAAGTGTAAAGTAAAATGCTTCTTTATCAAATTCTTTTATAAGGTTTTCGAATTTTTTGATATCCTTTCTTTTGAGTGTTACATACAGAACATCTTTTTCTCCCTTTAATCCCTCGCCCTTAACTTTTGTAACAATATAACCTTCATTTCTTAAAAGTTTAGTTATTTCACCATCACATTTTGTTGGTATAACAATAAATGTTTCATAACCAATTCCAAGTTTTTCATCAATAACCATACCAATATAATTTCCAACTGCAAAACCAAGAGAATAAATTGATAAATTTAAAAAGTTATCAAGATGCTGCAATACTAGATTTAATCCAATAACATAAAGAACAGTTTCAAAAAAAGAGGTTATAAATGTTAAAAGTTTTTCACCCTTAACCATCAAAATAGTTCGGAAACTTGAAATAGTAATTCCTACAACTCTTATCAAAAAAATTATGAAAGCGATCTTAATAACTTCGTAATTCATACCTCTAACTCCTAAAAAAATTATATCGCTAAATTATAGCACAAAATTCTGTTATAATGTTAATAATTATGAAAAAAATTATTGTTATTGTAATTTTTATTATAATTTTTTATATTTTTCTATTTTACATATCAAAAATTGTTGATAAAAATTATATTTTAGGATTTGGATGGAAAGCATACTTAAAAGAGAGTAAAACTATTACAAAAAATTTAAAATTTGGAGAAATAAAAGAGGGTAATGAGATTTTCATAAAAAACATAAAAATTCCAATTGAGACAAGTGGAGTTTTATCTTCGGATTTAAAAAAAGAATTAACCAAAATTAATCTTGATAATTATTTCTCAGATTTAATCAAAGTTATTTCAAAAAAGAGTGGAAGTGTTTATATTAAAGTTCAATTTGAAGAAAAAATTTATGATTTTATAAATTATGCTTTTGGACTCCCTATAAGAATTGATGAAATAAAAATAAAAATTCCAATAAATATTTTAGAAATTTTAGTTGAATAAGGAGGTGGAATATTTATGGAAATTAAAGTTGTTAAAATTAAAAATCCTGAAAATTTTAATGTTATAATTGGTCAATCACATTTTATAAAAACTGTTGAGGATTTATATGAAACCTTAATTACAAGTTCAACTTCTATAAAATTTGGAATTGCTTTTAATGAATCATCTGGTCCAAGACTCATTAGGTTTGCTGGAAATGATAATTATTTAGTTGAACTTGCGAAAGAAAATGCTATGAATATCGGAGCAGGTCATATTTTTGTAATATTTCTAAAAGATGCTTATCCAATAAATGTATTAAATAGAATCAAAATGGTTGAAGAAGTTGTGAGAATTTTTGCTGCAAGTGCAAATCCAATTGAAGTTATAGTTGCAGAAACAGAACAAGGAAGAGGCATTTTGGGTGTTGTTGATGGTGAATCACCTCTTGGATTTGAAACTGAAGAGGATAAGATTAAAAGAAAGGAATTTTTAAGAAAAATTGGTTATAAATTATGAGAATAGAATCTTATGAATTTGGTGAAATAATTATAGATGGTAAAGTATATAGAAGAGATTTAATTATTTTAGAAGATAAAATAATTGAAAATTGGTGGAGAGAAGAAGGGCATTTACTTCAAACTTTAGACCTATATGAGGTTTTTGAGTTTAAACCTCAAGTTTTAATAATTGGAACAGGTGCAAGTGGATTAATGAAAGTAAGTGAAGAAGTGATTAAAAAACTTCAAGAAGAGAAAATTGAATATTTTATTTTAAAAACAAAGGATGCAGTAAAAAAATTCAATGAAATAGAAAACAAAAAGAAAGCAGGAGTATTTCATTTAACCTGTTAGATTTGAAAAATAATATAAAAAATGGATAATTAAAATAGAGAGATAAAAATTAAAAGGAGGTGTTTTAAAATGTATTACATCATTTACAAGGACAAATTAAGAGAAGGAAAAACAATTGATGATTTTAAAGCATGGCTTAATGAATTTATGCCTATTCAAAGAGAGTGGGGAGCAAAAGATTATGACGTTTATAAACCCCTTTATGGAGAAGCAAACATATTTTATGTAAGATATACTGTTGAATCACTCGATAAATGGAAAAAAGGTCTTGAATCTGAAATGGGAAAGGCACTTATTGAGGCAATAAGCAAAATAATAGATATTGCACATGTTGAAGTTGAGGTGATGGAGAAAATAGAGATATAATTTAAAAATATATGGCAAAATATATATTCATAACCGGAGGAGTAATGTCCTCCTTAGGAAAAGGAATTATTGCATCTTCTCTTGGTCTCATAATAAAAAGTATGGGTTATAAAGTTTCCATGCTAAAATTTGACCCATATTTAAATGTTGATGCAGGTTCAATGAATCCATATCAACATGGTGAAGTTTTTGTAACAAAAGATGGGGGTGAGGTTGATCTTGATATAGGTCATTATGAGAGATTTTTAAATCAGAATCTCTCGAAATATAATAATATAACCAGTGGATACCTATTTAAAACAATAATTGAAAAAGAAAGAAAAGGCGATTTTTTAGGTCAAACAATTCAAGTTATTCCACATTTAACAAAGGAAATAATTAATTTTATAAAAGATGTAATAAAGAAAGATAATAGTGAAATAATAATAACTGAAATTGGTGGAACTGTTGGGGATATAGAATCTTTACCATTTATTGAAGCTTCATCCGAATTAAAAATAGAAGAGAAGGATGTTTTCTTTTTTCATGTTACTTATGTTCCATATCTTGAAACAACAGAAGAATTAAAAACAAAACCTACTCAACATTCGGTTAAAGAGTTGAGAAGTTTAGGTATTTACCCAGATATATTATTTTTAAGAAGTAAAAAGGATGTAGGAATTCAAGAAAGAGAAAAACTTTCTTATTATTTAGGAATTCCTTTTGAAAAAATAATTCCAGTTAAAGATCTTGAATCACATTACTTTGTTCCAGAAGTTCTTTTAAAATCTAACATAAAAGATATTTTAGAAAATTTGTTTAATGAAAAAGGGAAATTAGAAATTTCAGATTGGTTGAATTTCACATCAAAAATAAATAAAGGTAATAAAACAAAAAAAATTGGTATTTTAGGGAAATATATTGAATTAAAGGATGCCTATTTATCTTTAAAGGAAGCCCTAATTCACTCAAGTGTTAATTTAGGAATAAATATAGAAATTGAATGGATTTCATCTGAAGATATTGATAATTTATCTAGAAACCTTGAGAAAGTAGATGGAATTATAATTCCAGGTGGTTTTGGAAAAAGAGGAATTGAGGGTATGATTGAAGGCACTAAATATGCAAGAGAAAATAAAAAGCCACTCTTAGGAATCTGCCTCGGCCTTCAAATCATTCTAATTGAATTTTTCAGAAATGTCATTGGATATAAAGAGGCGAATTCAACAGAGTTTGAAAAAGAAACACCATATCCTGTAATTGACCTTCTTTCATCACAAAGAGATACAAAACTTTTGGGCGGAACAATGAGATTGGGCGAAAGTGAAATAATAATAAAAGAAAATTCAAAAGCCCACTCAATCTATAAACAGGGTTTTATTAAAGAGAGACATAGACATAGATATACATTCAATCTTGATTTTATAAATGAATTAACTCAAAGTGGATTTATAGTTTCTGGTAGAAGTAAAGATGGAGAAGTTGAAATTGTTGAACTTACTGATCATCCATTTTATATTGGAGTTCAATATCATCCAGAATTTTCATCTAAACCACTTTATCCAAATAATTTATTTACTGAATTCTTGAAGGCTCTTTAAAAAGTTCTCAAAATAATCTGGAAACGGGGACTCAAATTCTAATCTCTCTCCTGTTCTTGGGTGATTTAAAATTAATTTTTTTGCATGAAGAAGTTGACCTTTTAATTGGGACATAGGAATTCCATAGACTTTATCACCAATTATTGGATAACCAATAAAACTTAAATGAACTCTTATTTGATGAGTTCTACCTGTTTTAAGAGAAATCTCAAGAAGTGTATAACCTTTATATCTTTTTATAACTTTGAAATGAGTTTCTGCTTCTTTTCCAAGAAGAGAAGGTTTAACAAATTTTTTTGATTTAAAATTTTTGGTTAATGGAATTGAAATAGAACCTTCATTTTGATTTAATTCTCCTTTAACAAGAGCATAATATATTCTTTTAATTTTTCTTTCTTTTAAATCTCTTGAAAGTACTTGATGAGCAAAATCATTTTTTGCAACTACAAGAAGGCCGGATGTGTCTTTATCCAATCTATGAACTATTCCAGGTCTTAAAACTCCTCCAATTTGAGAAAGATTTTTTAAGTGATATAGAAGAGCATTTACAAGAGTACCCTCTCTTTTTTTACCTGCAGGATGAGTCAACATACCTTGAGGTTTATTTACAATTGCAATGTCATTATCTTCATATAAAATTTCAATTTTTAAATCTTCAGGTTTCAAAGATAACTCTTTTGGTTCAGGAATTTTAATTACTATAATATCTTTTTCTTTTATTTTGTATGAAGGTTTTTTAATTTCTCCATTAACTAAAACATTTCCCTCTTTTATAAAATTTTTAATAAATTCTCTACTATAATCAGTTAAATTTTTCTTAATAAATGAGTCTAATCTCTCCCCTTTTTCACTTGAAACAAATTTTATAACTCTTTTTTCCATAAATAAAGGACTGTTAGAATAACTCCAATAGTAATATATGAATCTGATAGGTTAAAAACTGGAAAATTTTTTACACTTATAAAATCAATCACATATCCATAAAGAGCTCTGTCAATTAAATTACCTACTATTCCTGAAAAAATAAGAGATAAAAGGAAAATTAAAAATATTGAGTTAAATTTAAATTTAGCTAAAAATATAAAGATAATTATAAGAGCAATTATCGAAAGAACGATGAAAATTATTTTGCCATTAGGAAAAAGTCCGAAAATTCCTCCTCTATTATCGACTCTTTCAAATTTTAAAAAATCTCCCAAAATTTTTAGAGTGTCTCCATATTTTATATTTTTTATAACAAAATTTTTTGATAATCTATCAAAGAATACAAAAATTAATGAAAAAATGAAAAAATAAATAAACTTCATAAAATATATATTATCAAAATTTTAAATTAAAATTTCTCTTAATTTTTCAAAAAACAATTTTTCATCAATAGGAATTTCAACTAATTTATCTTTCCCTCTTTCTCCATAAACAATTTTTATTCCTTTAACCGAAAATGTTTCTTCAAGAAATTTAATAAGTTCTAAATTTGCTTTATTATGAATTGGTGGTTTTGAAATTTTTATAAATAAAATACTTTCTTTAAATGAAATAATTTTATTAACTTTAGAACTAGGGGCAACTTTGACTTTTATCTTCATAAAAATTTTAAAGGGGCTCCGAAGAGCCCCTTATATATTTATTTAACTGCGTGACATGAAACAAAGTGTCCTGGTTTTATTTCTCTTTGTTCAGGCACTACTTCCCTACAAACAGGCATTGCAATTGGACATCTTGTATGGAAAACACAACCTTTTGGAGGATTAATTGGTGATGGTATATCTCCTTGAAGTACTGCTCTTTCTTTTTTAATTTCAGGATCTGGTATTGGTACTGCTGAAAGAAGAGCCTGAGTGTATGGATGAAGAGGATTATCAAAAAGTTCATCATTTGGAGCAATTTCCATAATTTTTCCAAGATACATTACAACAATTCTATCGCACATGTGTCTTATGACCGCCATATCATGTGCAACAAAAAGATATGTTAATTTTAATTTTTCTTGTAATTCATTTAAAAGATTAATTACTTGGGATTGAATTGAAACATCAAGAGCACTAACTGGCTCATCACAGACAACAAATTTAGGATTTAAAATTATTGCTCTTGCTATTCCAATTCTTTGTCTCTGTCCTCCAGAAAATTCATGAGGATATCTATTTATATACTCTGGTCTTAAACCAACCATTTCCATAACTTCTACAACTCTATCAACCATCTCCTTTTTATTTTTCACAAGATTATGTACAATAAGTGGCTCTCCAATTATTTCTGAAATTGGCATTCTTGGATTAAGTGAACCATATGGATCTTGGAATATAATCTGCATATTCCTTCTCATTCTTCTTAACTCTTCACCTTTGAGTTTATTTATGACTTGACCTTGAAATCTTATTTCACCCGATGTTGGTGGATAAAGCATTAGAATTGTTTTTCCAACTGTTGTTTTACCAGATCCAGATTCACCTACAAGACCAAGTGTCTCACCTTCATATATATCAAAAGATATATCATCAACTGCTTTTACATGTGCAATTACTCCACCAAGTATTCCACCATGAATTGGGAAATACTTTTTTAAATTTTTTACACTCAATAATGGTTCAGCCATCTTATACCCCCATATTTGGCTTTAAATAATTCCAACATTTAACAAAGTGGTTTGGAGAAATTTCTTCAAGACGAGGTTCTTCTTCTCTACAAATTTTTGTTGCATAAGGACATCTTGGATGGAAATAACACCCTTTTGGAAGGTGATATGGATTTGGAACAACTCCTTCAATTATTGGTAATTTTTCTCCTTTTTTTCTTCTTTTTGTAACAAGTGGAATTGAATTTAAAAGTCCATAAGTATAAGGATGTTGAGGTGATTTAAAAATTGTTTTAACATCAGAGTATTCAACAATTTTTCCAGAGTACATAACTGCAACATTATCTGCCATTTCAGCAATTATTGCAAGGTTATGAGTTATCATAAGTATTGCCATTCCAATTTTTCTCTTAAGATCTTTCATAAGTTCAAGAATTTGTGCCTGAATTGTAACATCAAGGGCGGTTGTTGCTTCATCTGAGATAAGTAAATCTGGATTACATGAGAGAGCCATAGCAATCATTACTCTCTGCCTCATTCCGCCTGAGAGTTGATGTGGATATTCATTATATCTTTTCTCTGGATCTGGAATTCCAACAAGACTTAACATTTCAATTGCTCTCTTTTTTGCCTCTTCTTCAGTTACATCTTGATGTATAAGAATTGCTTCACTTATTTGATATCCAACTGTAAAAACAGGATTTAAAGATGTCATTGGTTCCTGGAAAATCATAGAGATTTGGCTTCCTCTGATTCTTCTCATCTCTTCTTCTGATTTTTTAAGAAGGTCTTCTCCCTTAAAGATTATCTCTCCATCAACAATTTTTCCAGGAGGCCAGGGAACAAGGCGCATGATTGAAAGCGAGGTTACAGATTTTCCACAACCAGATTCACCAACAAGACCGAGTGTTTCTCCAACATTAATTTTAATATCGACTCCATCAACTGCTCTAACTATTCCCTCATCAGTATAAAAATAGGTTTTAAGATCTTTTGTTTCTAACAAGACTTCATTCTTCATTTAATACTCCTTAAATTTATATCTTTAATCTTGGGTCAAGAGCATCTCTTAACCCATCTCCAAGAAAGTTAAATGCGAGTACTGTTATAAAAAGTGAAATTCCCGGGAACCATAT
>FMJZ01007284.1_pt1 | contig 102584 bp, 82 predicted proteins | sample 1987881 | NCBI WGS metagenome assembly FMJZ01 (sample SAMEA4378227, study PRJEB15110) | soil metagenome | biome: soil; feature: Field; material: Soil | place: India | collected 2015-03-11 | depth 0 m
TATTGAGCAAAAGGGTCACCAACCATATTTAAAACTAAAAAAGTAACTAAAGCAACCCCTATTGCAAGAGGTATCATTTGTAAGATTCTTCTGATAATAAAATTCCTCAAAGTTTTATCCTCCTCTTTGTAAAAATTCCCCCAGAGAAATGTCTGGGGGAATTAAACAAAAATTAATTATTAATAAATCTAACTACTTCTCCCAATACCAGAGTTCTGAGTTATATGTATAACCGATTGATGATGAAATTGAATAATCAAATCCTGCCATTGCAAGATTTGCTTTTGGTGTGTAGATATCTGTCCACCAGTTTAGAGGTACTTGTGGAACAAGTGCTGTGATTCTTTCTTGTGCTTTTTGGTATGCTTTCTTTCTTATTTCTGGGTCAATCTCAGTTGTTGCTGTCCTAATTGCTTCATCTAATTCCGGATCAGAGATACCTGTATAATTTTGTCCTTGCCAGTTATTCTCTTCAGTTGGAATTTGTGATGAATGGAATATGGTATATCCACCTGGATCGAGTGGATCACCACCCCAAGCAAACATTGCTATTTGGAACATTCTACGTGTTGTATATGTTCCAAAGAAGTATGATGAAGCAAGGAATTTAAGTGATAATTCAATTCCAATATCTTTTAAATTCTTTTGGATTATAGTTGCCTGATCTTTTCTATCCTGCCTTGTAGTTGTAGAAAGTTCAAGAGTTAGCTTCTTTCCATCTTTATATCTATATCCATCTGCGCCAAGTCTCCATCCTGCTTCATCAAGTAATCTTGCTGCCTCTTTTGGATTATAATCTGGGACAAGATGAATTGGTTTAGTTAAGTCAACATCTAAGAAGAATATATTTCTTGAAATATTTCTTGCATTTCTGTGAACCTTTCTAACAATTTCTGCTCTGTCTATCGCAAGAAGAATTGCCTTTCTAACTCTTACATCACTTAAAATTGGATCGGTACAATTTAAATCAAGATGCTCCCAAAATGTTGATGGAATATATTGGAATTTAACATTCTTTGCAGCTCTCTTCGCGTTTTCTGCTTCTGTTGCACCAAGTCCAATAAGAGAAACGTCAACTGCACCAGAAATAATATTCATCATAAGAGTGTTTGTATCTGGAAACCACTTATATTGAAATTCCTTAATGAGTGGCTTTGAACCAGCCCAACCAAACCAATATGGGTTAGGTTCAAGAGTTATATATGCACCTTCAACCCATGCTTTAATTCTATATGGACCAGCATGAACTGGTTTCTTTACTGCTTCTGATGCAGTGAGTTGTTCTGTTGGTATCTTTGAATAAATATGGGATGGATAAATTGGAAGGCCTAAATTTGCATATGGAGTTTTTTCTTTCCAATATACAACCATTGTATATGGATCTGGCCATTCAATCTTTGTAATCTTATCATATGGGTCTGTTGTTGGAATTTGAGCAACTTTTCCAGAGAGATAAATTTCATAAACAGAATATTCAACATCTGCTTTATAATTTACAGGTGTTCCGTCGCTCCACTTTACACCTTTTTTCAAGTAATATGTTGTAACCATTGTTCCATCAGTATTAACTTTCCATGTTCCATCCTTTAAACTTGGAACATTTAAAGCCATTCTTGGGAATGGAGTTCCATCTGGCCATAGACCAATCATTCCATCTTCATATTGCATTGCAATATTTCTCTGAGCCATCATTGATGTTGCAAAAGTTACAAGAGCATCTGGCTCCTGTGTTTGTGCAACAATTACTCTTTGACCTTCTGTTGGAGGAGAAATGATTCCTCTGTAAATTGCATATGCACATTCTGCTCTTGTTCCAGGCGATTTTGGAGCAACAAGTACACCTCTTCTATATGTTAAAACCTGAACATCTGGTCTATATGCAACTGTTACTGCTCCAATTGCCCAATTTGAAATCTGTTTCCAGTCATTGCCCCAAACAATTGGTTCTGTAATTTTTGCTGCTTCTGCTGCAAGACCTCTAACATTAACCATAACTGCAGCAATTTCTTCACGAGTAATTGTTCTTGAAGGACCAAATGTTCCATCTGGATAACCCTTAAGATATCCTGCTCTAACTGCTGTTTCAACATATTTGTATGCCCAGTGTGTTGTTGGCACATCCTTAAATGATGGTGTTGCAGGAGAAACAAGTGTTAATTTCTTCGCTAAAACAACCATTGTAGCAAATTCTGCTCTTGTTACGTTATTTTCTGGTTTAAAAGTCCCATCAGGATAACCTTTTAAAATTCCAAGTTCAACCAGTTTTACAATCTGGTCATAAGCCCAATAATCACTTGGTACATCGGGGAATTTTGCTTGTGAAAAAACTTTACCCCATGCACCAAAACCAACCAAAAGTAGCAGTACTAATAAAACTGCCAAAATCTTTTTTAACATCTAAACCCTCCTTTGTAAGGTTTTTGATTTTTAAAGTTTTTTAAAATATCTTCTCACCTCCCTTTTTTCTTTTAAATTTTAAAATTTATTTTTAATCTTGTCAATATAACTCTGAAATCTAATTCTAAACTTTAATTTTTAATTTTTTTATCACATCTTTATAAACTTCTTTACCTCTATCACACTTAAGGCATCTTCTTGATTCTTCAATTGCCTCTTCTAAAAGAAGACCTTTATTTACTTCAATAAAAGATTTAATCCTCTCTTCTATTTCAACTATTCTTGGATTTTTTCTACTTATTGACTTCAAATATTTTTCTTCATCATAATTAGTTTCAACCACATTTCTTTCAGGGAATGAAAATTCTCCATCATATCCAAAATATTTATCAATTTCAATAGCAGCTTTTCTACCTTGTGATACTGATTCTATAATAGTTGAAGGACCAAGAACTGCATCTCCTCCTGCAAAAACATAATCTAAAGATGTTTTAAGTGTTCTATTATCTACCTTAATTGTTCCATCATTATTTATATCAATCTCATCTTTAAATTTTGATGTTACTGGTCTTTGTCCTAAGCACAAAAGAACTAAATCTGCATCAATTTCGAATTCTGAACCTTCTATTGGAACAGGTCTTCTTCTACCACTTTTATCAAAACCTTTAAATTCCATTCTAATACATTTAATCTTTTTAACTTTATTTTCTCCAATAAATTCAACTGGATTGGTTAGAAAGAGAAACTCTATACCTTCTTCTTCAGCTTCATTAACCTCAATTTTCTGTGCTGGCATTTCATCTTTTGTTCTTCTATAAATAACTTTAACACTTTTAGCTCCAAGTCTTAATGCAACTCTTGCTGCATCCATTGCTGTTGAACCACCGCCAACTACAACAACATTTTTATCTTTTATATCAAAGTTTTTATCAATAGTTATTTGTCTTAAAAATTCAACACCGCCAATAACTCCATTCAAATCCTCTCTTTTTACTCCCATTTTCTGAGATTCATGTGCTCCAACTGCAATAAAAATCGCGTCAAATCCTTTTTCTTTAAGTTCAGATATACTCTTTATTTCACTATTTAAAACAAGTTCAACACCAGCGTTTATTATTCTATCTATTTCTTTTTTAAGAATATCTTTAGGCAAACGATAATCAGGAATACCATACATCATCATTCCACCAGGGAAGGGTAATGCCTCAAACACAGTTGGTTTATACCCTAATCTTGTCAAATAAAATGCACAACTTAAACCTGCTGGTCCTGAACCTATTATTGCAACTTTTTCCCTTTTCGGATTTTCTGGAGGAGGGAATTGAAAATCTACTTCATTGGCCCAATCTGAAAACAATCTCTTAACCTCTCTTATTGCAATAGGCTCATCAAATTTTCCTCTCTCACATGGTCCCTCACAGAATGCTGGACAAACTCTCGCACAAACACTTGGAAATGGATTATTTTCCATATGTACAAGATATGCATCTTTAAGTTTACCTTCTCCCATATAAGCAAGATAACGAGGCACATCAACTTCTGAAGGGCATGCATTTACACAAGGAGCATAAAATAGTGAAGCACAAACACCAGCTCTACACTTTTTATCGATTATATGTTCAAGAAATTCATCTCTAAAATATTTAAGACCAGTAAGAACTGGATTTGGTGCTGTGCCACCTAGAGCACAAAGAGAAGTTGCTTTTATAGTTGCTGCCAATCTTTCAAGTTCATCAAGATCTTCTAATTCACCATAACCTTTTGTTATTTTATTTAATATTTCTTTCATTCTTATTAATCCAACTCTACATGGTGTACATTTTCCACAAGATTCACTTAATGTAAAATCAACAAAGAATTTAGCCATATCAACCATACAGTTATTTTCATCAAGGACTATCATGCCAGCAGAACCAATAATAGCACCAAGTTTTTCTATCTCTTTATAATCCATTGGTGTGTTTAAATATTCACAAGTAATATAACCACCAGATGGTCCTCCCATTTGAATTGCTTTAAATTTTTTGTTATTTGGAATTCCATCACCAATATCAAAAACTATTTCACCGAGTGTCAATCCAAAGGGTATTTCTATTAAACCAGTATTTTTTACTTTACCTGTTAGACAAAAGAGTTTTGTTCCCTTACTGTTTTCTGTTCCCATAGAACCATATGTTTCACCACCATTTAGAATAATATGTCTTATATTCGCAAGTGTCTCAACATTGTTAATGAGTGTTGGTTGTCCCCAGAGACCTTTTTGCGCTGGATAAGGTGGTTTCTGTTTTGGCATACCTCTTTTACCTTCAATCGAAGATATAAGTGCTGTTTCTTCTCCTGCAACAAAAGCACCTGCTCCCATCCTTAATTCAATATCAAAATTAAATCCTGTTCCAAGAATGTTTTTTCCTAGTAATCCATACTGTCTCGCCTGCTCTAATGCAATTGTTAATCTATTAATAGCAAGTGGGTATTCTGCTCTTACATAAATAAAACCAGTTTCAGCACCTATAACATATCCAGCAATTGCCATCGCTTCAATTACACAATGAGGATCACCTTCAAGAATTGCTCTATCTTTAAAAGCACCTGGGTCTCCTTCATCAGCATTACAAACTACATATTTCTCACTACCTTTTGCCTCTCTAGCAAATTTCCATTTAAGACCTGTTGGAAAGCCAGCGCCACCTCTACCAATTAGGCCTGATTTAGTAATTTCATCGATCACTTGTTCTGGTGTCATCTCTGTTAAAACTTTCGCCAATGCTTCATATCCACCTACAGCAATGTATTCTTCTATATTTTCTGGATCAATCTTTCCACAATTTGTAGTTATTATTTTTTGTTGTTTTTTATAAAATTTTTCTACATTTGGAGGTTCCCATTGTAATCTTTTAACAATTCTTCCTTTCAAAAAATGTGTTTCAACTAATTCTTTGACATCGTCTTCCTTTACTCTTATATAACGAACTTCATCAGGATATACAACTATATTTGGTCCAAGTTGGCATAATCCCATGCATCCCGAAATTACGACGTTAACCTCTCCTTTTAAATTATATCTTTCTAACTCTTCTTCTATTTTTTCTTTTATAACTATACTATTTGAGGAAGTGCAATTTGTGCCACCACAGATTACAATATCCAATCTTTTTGGCATATTATCCTCCTATTTATGTATCTGAATAATATACTCTAAAATGGGATTACCTTTTATTATATGTTCCTCAACAATTCTTTTTGCTATATCAACATTTACATCGCCATATATAACTCGTGGTTTTCCTGATTCTTCAACAATAACTATTGGTTGATGTGTTATCAAGCCTTTCTCACCAGTTTGTGTTACAATAACATCTTTCAAATTTCTTTTTTCTATTTCCTCAAGAAATGTCTTTAAAACCTCTCTTGCGCCTGAAGAAATGCCGGTTGTTCCCATTTCAACGATAATTTTAATTCTCGCTTTTTCTTCTCTTAATCTCATTTCATTAAAAGCTTTCTCTCTTATTTTTCTTAAATCCTCAAGTTTCAATTTAAACCTCCTTTAATTAAATTCAGAATTAATATAATTTTTTAAAAATTTTATAATCTCAGGATGAGACATTGGTGCTTCGCCTATTATTTCTTTTATTTTATTTGATTCAATGTTCTTTTCAATATTGTTTTTAATATATGTAATTTTTACATTTGAATCTTCTATAAACAATAAACTTAAAATAGTATCTTTTAAATTTCCTAAAGGTGGAACATCTGGATTAGATTTTGTCAATGACAACTTAACTTTTGTGCCTTCGCCCTTTTTACTTTTAATTTCAAAAAATCCACCAGTAGACTCAGCAAGTTGTTTTAATAATGGAATTCCTAAACCAACTTTTTTATTTCTTGTAGTAAAAAATGGATCTACTACTTTTTTTAATGTCTCTTCATCCATTCCTCTTCCATCATCTATTATTTCAAATGATATTATATCTTCTTTATCATCGTCAACAATTTTTATTTCAATATTTTTTGCTCCTGCGGATACAGAATTATGAACAATATCTAAAATATGCAATGAAAGTTCATCCATTTTCTATTTTATTTTTCTCTAATTCTTTCGCTCTTATTTCTCTTATTACATTTATAGCTTTTTGTGCATTTAATCTACCATAAATATTTGTACCAATTGACATAACAGGAGCTAACCCACATGCACCAAAACATCTTGATGTTGTTAGAGTGAATAATCCATCACTGGTTGTTTCTCCTGTTTTAATATTTAATTCTTTAGAAAGCGCTTTTAAAACATCTTCTGATCCTTTTACATAACAAGCAGTTCCAAGGCATATATTTATTAAGTGCTTACCAATAGGTTGAGTTCTAAAAAAATGATAAAAGGTTATGACACCATAAATTTGAGAGAGAGGAATTTTCATTTCCTTTGAAATGAATGCTTGAACTTCATAAGGTAAGTAACCAAAGAGTTCTTGTGCTTTATAAAGTACAAAAAGAATTGCGCCTTTTTTCCCTTTTAGAGAATTAATGTACTCTTTTAATTCTCTATACTCCTTATTATCTGGAATGTGAAGAGTTTTTAACATTTAAACCTCCTTAAGATTGATATTTTATTTTCTTTATTGAAAATTGTTTTAAGTATTGTTTCATTTTTAGATACACATGTAAAAATAGTTATACTTCTACCAATATCTTCTAAAAAATGAGCATCTGAAAATGAAACAAATTCAAACTTATTATAATATGGAAAATCAGATAAAAATTCTTCTTTATCTTTTATATATGAAATTTCTAAATATTTTACATCAATATTTTCAGGAATAAAGCCAATCTGTGAAACAATACTAAATGTTTCTCTATCAATATGTGCAGGTATAAAAATTCCATCTCTTTCTTTTACAAGATTAAAAAGTTCACCCAAGGAGATTTGAGAAGAATTTAATAATAACTTATCTTCATATCCGATAATGTTTTCATCCTCATCAACAATAACTTGATCTCCAAAAATATCGGGATTATTTTTTATATCTGGTAATTTCTCGTATACTATTTTCCATAAATCATATAAATTATTAAAATTATCAAAATAAACTAAAACATGTATCTCTTCGGCAGTTTGTACCTCCATTCCGAATAGATAATCTATTTCATATTTTTTTGAAAGATTATATGCAGGAAGTGAATTTGATATAGAGTTATGGTCTGTAATTGAAATTATATTTAAATTCAATTCTTTTGCTTTTTCAAATATTTTTTTAGGAGACATCTCTAAACTTCCACATGTTGAAAGGGTTGAATGAATATGTAAATCTGCTTTAAATTTATCCATTTTTTAAAAGTTTATATAATTCACCAGAAATAGTAAAAGCATCTAATTCGGTTCCTAATAGCCATATACCTTCTTCTTTTGATTTTTTAATTACCTCTTCATCAGGAATTAAATTATTACAAATTATTATTCCTGTTATTTCTTTAATCGTTGCAACTGCAACAACATTCAGATGTTTTTGGACTGTTATCCAAAGTGATTTTTTTGGTGCTTTCGCAAGTACAACTGATAATAAATCTGAAGTAAATCCATTTTCAACAACTTTTTCTTTACCAGATGAGAAAATCTTCAAATTAAGGTTTTTGATTATAGAATTTATATCCATAACAAATTTCATTATATTTATTTATCCTTAGTTGTCAATAGTAATTTTATAATTTTTTGTTAAAATTTTGATAATTAATAATATATTAATGAGAGAATCAATGGAAGATTTAAAGCCAAAAGAAATTTTTGAAAAGTTGGCTGAAATTGGTAAAAATAAAATGAATCTTTCAGTTTTCAAAATGTTAATTCTTTCATTTCTTACTGGTATTTACATTTCAATTGGTGGAGAAATTTATACTATGATAACTCAAGATATAAAAATTGGAACAGGGTTTTCACAATTTTTAGGAGGTTCTGTTTTTTTCTGTTGGATTAATTTTAGTTGTTATAATTGGTGCTGAACTTTTTACTTGAAATAATTTAATATTAGTGACTGTTTTAAATGAAGAAAAATTAATTAACTTAATTTAAAATTGGTTTTTTGTTTTTATTGGAAATTTAATTGGAAGTATTTTTTATGCATATTTAATTTATGTAAGTAGAATATACCAATTTAACTCATATTCATGTGTCATAAAAGCAATTACAATTGCTAATAACAAAGTTAATATGAATTTTCGGAAGGATTTTCAAGAGGTATTTTGTGTAATATTCTTTTTTGTCTTGCTGTATTAATGACAATAGGGGCAAAAAATTATGTATCAAAAATATTTTCTATTTATTTTCCGATAATGGAATTTGTAGCATCAGGTTTTGAACATTCTGTTGCAAATATGTATTTCATTCCTGTTGGTATATTCCTTAAAAATGACATAAATTTAATAAAACTTATAAATATTGATATATCAAATTTAAATTTTATAAACTTCTTTATTAAAAATTTAATTCCTGTTACTCTTGGAAACATAGTTGGTGGTTTAATATTAATAGGTTTACTCTATTATTTTGCCTATTTAAAAGAATAACTATCTTTCAATAAATTTACAATCTGTTATATTTGCTTTATTTAAAACTACATCCTCTGCAAATGCTCTGCAACTTGGAGCACCACAAGATCCACAATCAAGTTTAGGCAAGATTTCATATAGAAGATTTATCTCTTGTAAAATTTTAGCTGCTGTATCCATATTTTCAGAAAGAATAAATGTAGGCCTTGGTTTAATTTCTTCATTTAGAAAAACTATATCATCGGTTAATAATTCATCAACTTTTTTTGAATCAAAAAACAAACTAAACTCTTTTTCTCTTGATTTTTCATTTTCTTTTAAAGAATAGATATTTAAATTAATATTTTGGTTTGATAAAAGAAATCCATTAATACATCCATATTGACATACTCTACATTCTATGTAATCAAAATTTGGGATTCTCTCCTCCTCGAGTTCTTCAAAAAATTTTTTTAGATTCCAAACTTCATCGATATATAAGACTTTAAAGTTATTTAAAAACTCTTCTTCACCACCAGTTCTTGTCATTCTGGTGCCAATTCTACCACCTTTAAAAAAAGGTCCTTCTTTTATATTTTTTTCAATTATTAATTTTTTATAAATTGAATTTAAGAAAAAAACACCATCAAAAGGAGATCTTTTTAGACCAAGTGGATTTTTAATTGCCGTTACTTTACAAGGATAGGTTGCGAGATAAAAAACTCCTAAACCTTCTTTATCTTTATGAACTTTTTTTAAATAATTTCCCAAAATATCAATTGGAAGGTTTATTTTTGAAAGATTGTCAATTAAAGATGGGTAACTAACTTGAACTAATCGTACACATGAAGGACAAGAAGTAGAAATTATTGGTTTTTTGATATTTTTATTATCTTTTAGAAATTTCTCTGTAGCTAATAAATACATCTCATTTGCAATACTCTCTTCCCATATTTCATCAAATCCATAAGAGAATAGTTTTTTAATAATTTCATCATAAGTTATTCTTCCAAAATTAATTGAATTTATATTATCAGAAACTACAAGAATTTTGTATTTAAAATTTTTTAAAATGTCAAATGTGTCCCAATTAACATAAATTGATTCTACTGGACAAACTCTAAAACATTCACCACAATCTATACATTTAAGGTCATAAATTTCACTTTTTCTATTTCTTACTCTAATTGCTTCTGTTGGGCATGCTCTTAAGCAATGTGTGCATCCTATACAAATATCTAAATTTAATCTAATTGAATGAAGATACATTTTGTCTTTCATTTGTTTAAATCCAATTCAATTGTTACTTTTGTTCCCTTGTTGACTTCTGTTTCTATTGTCATTCTATCAGAATTGTTTTTCATATTTGGTAACCCCATTCCTGCTCCAAATCCTAACTCTATTGCCTCTGGAGGAGCAGTTGAATATCCTTCTTTCATTGCAAGTTCTACATCAGGAATACCAGGACCAATATCATCTGCCTCTAATTTAATCATATCATTATAAATATACAATGTTAATGATCCTTCATAAGCATATATAATTATATTCATTTCAGCCTCATACGCACATATACAAACTCTTTTTATAATATTAGAATCTAAACCAAGTCTTTTCAAAATCAGTTTTATTTTGGATGATGCTTCACCTCCATGTTCATAATCTTTTCCTTTAATTATAAATTTTTCAGTTAGAAGAGGTGTCTTCTCCAATTATTCTTAATCTCGCAGGTTTTATTCCATTCATATATAAAATTCCTGAAGTAGTGAAAACAAGATTTTTTGTATTTATTAAAATAATTCCTTTTTCTTCGGCAAGTTTGATTGTTTCAATAGGTACTTTTTTTCCTTGAGCAACTATTACGACTGGAATATCTAACATTTCAGCAGTTCTTACTATTTGTGGGTTTGTAATTCCTGTAATTAAAATTAAATCATTTTTTTCAGACTCCACATATGCAAGAACATCACTCATAAGATCTGCAGCAAAAGCAGTATTAACTTCTATCTTATCAATTAAATCCTTAGCTGATAAAACTTCGCCATCGATAAGTTCTGCAACTTTTCTTGCTTTCATTTTTATATTTAAAATTTTAAAATTTAATAATGGATTTGTCAAATTTAAAATTTGGATTTTTGTGTTATAATAAACTATAATTTTGTTTTTTATTTAAGGAGTTGTTATGGTATTCAAAAAATTTGAGATAAATATTAATATACCAAAAAGAGAAGAGGAAATTCTATCATTCTGGAAAGAAAATAAAATTTTTGAAAAAAGCATATTACAAAGAGATAAATCTCCTAGATTTGTTTTCTATGAAGGACCTCCGACAGCGAATGGAAAACCAGGTGTCCATCATGTACTTGCAAGAATTTTTAAAGATTCAGTTTGTAGATATAAAGCAATGCAAGGATACCTTGTTGAGAGAAAAGGTGGATGGGATACGCACGGTCTTCCAGTTGAAATTGAAGTTGAAAAAAGTTTAGGACTTAAAAATAAAAGAGACATAGAAAAATTTGGAATAGAGAACTTTATTAAAAAATGTAAAGAAAGTGTTTTTACATATAAAATCGAGTGGGAAAAATTAACAGAGAGAATAGCATTTTGGCTTGATATGGAAAATCCTTATATAACATATGAGAATTACTATATTGAAACAATATTTTGGATTCTTAAAGAAATTTATAATAAAGGGCTTTTATATAAAGGTTATAAAACTGTTCCATATTGTCCTAGATGTGGAACAACTCTCTCATCACATGAAGTATCTTTAGGTTATAAAGATGTTTATGATCCAAGTGTTTTTGTAAAATTTAAAATAAAAAATAGTTATAATACATATTTACTTGTTTGGACAACTACTCCATGGACTCTCCCTTCAAACCTTCTTTTAGCAGTAAATAAAGATTTTGATTATGTAAAAGTTAAATTAAATAATGAATTTTTAATATTAGCAAAAGAAAGAATGAATGAAGCATTAAAAGATATAAATTATGAAATTGTTGAAGAGTTTAAAGGTGAAAAATTAATTGATTTAGAATATAAACCACTATTTAATTTTGCAAAAGTTGATAAAAAGGTTCATTTTATTGCTCATGGAGATTTTGTAAGTTTAGAAGAAGGAACAGGAATTGTACACATAGCACCTGGTTATGGTGCAGATGACCTTGAACTTGGAATGAAATTTAATCTTCCTGTTGTTCAACTTGTTAACGATTCAGGATATTTTGTTGAAGAGAGTGGATTTATAGGGGGAAAGTGGTTTAAAGATGCTGATAAATTAATAATAAAAGATTTAAAAGAAAGAAATATTTTATTCAAAGAAGAGAAATATCTACACTCATATCCTCATTGCTGGAGGTGTGATACACCACTTCTTTATTTTACTAAATCGAGTTGGTTTATAAGAACAACAGAAGTTAAAGAAAATTTAATTAAAAATAATCAAAAAATTAATTGGTATCCAGATCACATAAAAGATGGAAGATTTGGGAATTGGCTAGAAAATCTTGTTGATTGGGCTCTATCAAGAGAAAGATATTGGGGAACTCCTTTACCAATTTGGGAATGCAAAAATTGTGAACATATTGAAGTTATTGGAAGTATTGAAGAGTTAAAAAATAAAGCAATAAATTATAAAGAAAATCTTGATCTTCATAGACCTTACATCGATGAAATCAAACTCAAATGTCCTCAATGTGGAAATGAAATGGAAAGAATTAGAGAAGTTATTGATGTCTGGTTTGATTCTGGTGCTATGCCTTATGCTCAATACCACTATCCATTTGAAAATCAAGAAAAATTTAAAGAGTGCTTCCCTGCAGATTATATCTGTGAAGGGATAGACCAGACAAGAGGTTGGTTCTTCACTCTTCATGTTCTTGGAACACTTCTTTTTGATTCTCCTGCATTCAAAAATTGTCTCTGTCTTGAACTTGTACTTGATGAAAAAGGCGAGAAAATGAGTAAACATAAAGGAAATATTGTAAACCCTTGGGAAGTGCTTAACAGTGAAGGTGCAGATGCTATAAGATGGTATCTATTTACAGTAACTCCTCCTTGGATTCCAAGAAGATTTTCAAAAAATACGGTAAGCATAGCAATTAAAAATTTCATAATTCCACTGAGAAGTAGTACCTCCTTTTTCACACTTTATGCAAATATAGATAATTTTGATCCTGAAAAATTTGAATGTATTGAGGTAAAAGATAGAGAATTGATGGATAGGTGGCTTATATCAAAATTAAATTCACTTGTTCTTTATGTCAATAAAAATCTTGAGATTTATAACATAACTGATGCAACAAGAATCATAGAAAAGTTCATTGATGACCTTACAAATTGGTATATAAGATTAAACAGAAAAAGATTTTGGAAAGGTGAGATGGATAAAGATAAAATTTCTGCATATTTTACTCTTTATGAAACTTTACTCACTCTCTCAAAACTTGTTGCACCATTTGCACCATTTCTAGCAGAAGATATTTATCAAACCTTAAAAAACTCAAAATCAAAAGAAAGTATACATCTTGAAAATTATCCTGAGGGAGAAAAATCACTTATTGATGAAGAACTTGAAAGAAGAATGGAATTTGTAAAAGAATTAGTTGAACTTGGAAGAGCAGCAAGAAAAAAAGTACAAGTAAAAGTAAGACAACCATTAAAAAAAATATTTATTCATACAGATAAAAAAGAGAATATCGATGAATTTATTGAATTAATTAAAAATGAATTAAATATAAAAGAAATTGAATTTATTGATAATGAATTTAATTTTGTAGAAATAGAGCTAAAACCAAACTATGAAACTCTTGGCAGAAGAATTGGAAAGTATCTTAAAGATTTTGAATTATATCTTTTAAATGAAAAAGATATAATTTATAAAGAGTTAAAGGAAAATGGTTATTTTATATTTAAATTTAATGGTCTTGGGGAAAAAATATTAAGTGAAGATATAATTATTAATAAAAAACCAAAGGGAAATTATTCAGTTGAATTTGATAAAGATAAAACTGTTATTTTAGATTTGTCTCTTGATGAAAATCTTAAGAAAGAAGGATGGATTAGAGAATTTTTACATTTCATTCAAAATTTAAGAAAAGATTCAAATTTTGAAGTCACAGATAAAATAATTCTTGGAGTTAAATTAAATGAAGAAAAAGAAAAGATAATCAAAGAATATGAAGGTTATATAAAAGAGGAAGGGCTTGTAGAAGAAATTCAATTTAATGAAATTAAAGATGCCAATTCAAAAGAGTTTGAGGGTGGGTTAGTTTTTGTTAAAAAATTAACTTAAGTTAAAAAAAGCGGGAGGTAAGATATGGAAGAAAAAAAGTTTTTAACATCTTCAGGAATAGAAATAAAAGAGTTATATTTACCAAAAGAAAATTTTGATTACAACGAGAAATTAGGATTACCCAGCGAATATCCATTTACAAGAGGAATTTACAAAAATATGTATAGGGGAAGATTATGGACAATGAGACAATATGCAGGGTTTGGAACAAGTAAAGAAACAAATGAAAGATATAAATATCTTTTGTCTCAAGGACAAACAGGACTTTCTGTTGCCTTTGACCTTCCAACTCAAATTGGTTATGATTCTGATGACCCAATTGCTCAGTCTGAAGTAGGTAAAGTTGGTGTATCAATTTCAACAATTGATGATATGGATGAACTTTTTGATGGTATTCCACTTGAAGAAGTTTCAACATCCATGACAATAAATTCAACTGCAACAATAATTCTTGCAATGTATATCGCTGTTGCTGACAAAAGAGGAATAAAAAGAGAAGTTTTAAAAGGAACAGTTCAAAATGACATCTTAAAAGAATATATTGCAAGAGGAACATATATCTTTCCACCTGAACCATCTCTTAGATTAACTGCTGATCTAATCGAATGGTGTGCGAAGGAGATTCCAAAGTGGAATGGAATAAGCATATCAGGGTATCACATAAGAGAGGCTGGTTCAAATGCAGTTCAAGAGGTAGCTTTTACTCTCGCAAATGGAATTGAATATGTGAAACTTTTAATAGATAGAGGTCTTGATGTTGATTCTTTTTCAGGTCGACTCTCATTTTTCTTTGCATCTCATAGTGATTTCTTTGAAGAAATAGCAAAATTTAGAGCAGCAAGAAGAATGTGGGCGAAAATTATGAAAGAAAAATTTAATGCAAAAAAACCTGAGTCCATGATGTTAAGATTTCACACACAAACAGGTGGTGTTACCCTTACATCTATTGAACCAATGAATAATATTATCAGAGTAACACTTCAAGCACTTGCTGCGGTTTTGGGAGGAACTCAATCGCTTCACACAAATTCCTATGATGAGGCACTTTCTCTTCCGACAGAAGAGTCAGTTAGAATTGCCTTAAGAACACAACAAATTATTGCATATGAAAGTGGTGTTATAAATACTGTCGATCCACTTGGTGGAAGTTATTTTATTGAAGAGTTAACTGATGAAATTGAGAAAAAGGCTTTTGAATTAATAGATAAAATAGAAAATATTGGGGGGATGAAAAAAGCAATTTTAATGGGAATTCCACAAAAAGAGATACTTGATAGTGCATATAAAACACAAAAAGAAATAGAAAATAAAGAAAAAATTATTGTTGGTAAAAATATGTTTAAAGTTGAAGAAGAAAAAGACATAAAAAGATTTAGAGTTAGTGAAAAAGTACTTGAAGAAAGAATTGAAAGGTTAAAAGAATTTAGAAAGAATAGAAATTTTGAAGAGGTTAAAAATTCTCTTAAAATTTTAAAAGATAGAGCAAAAAGTGATGAAAATTTGATGCCATATATCCTTGATGCAGTAAAAAATAGAGCAACTCTTGGTGAAATTGTAAAAGAACTCAAGGATGTTTTTGGTGAGTATGAAATAACAACAGTTTTATAGAGGAGGAAAGTTATGAAAGTACTTTTTTATCAAAATCCACCAAAAAATTGGGAGGCACTCTTCAAAAAAGCTAAAGAAGAGGAAAATTTTAATGGTGAAATTGAATTTATTTTTAAAGAAAATTTTGATGATTTTAAAGATGAGGTTGAAGTTTTTATAGGTGGTTTTATTGATAAAGAGTCAATAATAAAAGCAAAAAATTTAAAGTTAATTCAAGTGCCATATGCGGGAGTTGACCCAATACCCCTTGATATTGTAAAAGAGAGGAAAATTATCGTTTCAAATGCCCATGAGAATGCATTAACTGTTGCAGAACATGGTTTTGCACTTTTGCTTGCACTTTCGAAAAATTTAGTTACTCATGATAAAGATTTAAGAAAAGGAGTTTGGCATGGCTGGATGGCCAACGAACCAAATTTTGAAGTCTATGGAAAAACTTTAGGAATAATAGGTTTAGGTTCCATTGGAAGAGAAATGGCAAAAAGAGCAAAGGCATTTGGAATGAAAGTTATCGGAACTAAAAAGGATGTAAATAAAGATAGAGAGTTATTTAAAGATTTTGTTGATGAGATTTACCCGATGGAACAACTTGAAAATGTAATTGAAAAGTCACTTTTTATTTTTGTATCTGTTCCCTTAACAAAAGAAACTGTAAATTTAATATCTGAAAGAGAGTTGAATTTAATGAAAGATAAATATCTTATTAATATTTCAAGAGGAAAAGTTATAAATGAAGAAGCACTTTTTAATGCACTTAAAAATGAAGTTCTTAAAGGAGCAGCAATTGATGTTTGGTATATATATCCAAAACCTGGAGAAAAAATATTCCCATCTAAATATCCATTTCATGAATTAGACAATGTTATTATGACACCACATTCTGCTGGTTTTACAATTGAAAGTGTTCAAAGAAATTGGCTTTTTACTTTTAAAAATGTAATTAAACTTGCAAAAGGAGAAAAAATAGAGAGCATTGTTGATCCTGAAAAGGGTTATTAGTCTTAATGAATGATAAATTTGGATTTGAAGAATGGTCAAAAAGTTATGATAGTAATGTAAAAATTGATAAATCAATATTTTTAAAATATTATGAGGTTCTTGACTTTGTTGTAGAAATTTCAAATGTTTAAGAGGGAAATTTGGTTTAGATATTGGAACTGGAACAGGAAATTTATTATTAAAATTTTTAAAAAAAGGTGCTTTTGTAATTGGATTAGATCCATCAAAAAGTATGTTAGCAGAGGCAAAGAAAAAGGTTAAAAATTGCAAAAATGTTGAATTTATTTTAATAGATGAACCATTTTTAAATATACCTTTTCCTGATGACTATTTTGATGTTGTTTCCTCAACCTATGCATTTCATCATGTTACTCATGAACATAAAGAGGCTGCAGTAATTGAAATGTTAAGAGTTTTGAAAAATAGAGGCTTTATTATAATAGGTGACTTGATGTTTAAAGATAGAAAAGAAGAGGAGATTTTGTTAGAAAAATATGAATTTTTAGATAAAGATGAATATTACGAGAGAATAGATGAATTAGAAAAAATTTTTAAGAATTTAAATCTTAATTTTAATCAAAAAAAATTTACAGATTATACATATGTAATTTGGAGTATGAAAATATAATTTATAAAAGACATATTGACATATTGACATAAAAAGTAAAAATTTTTAAAATTTAAAAGTTGACTATAATGTGTGAGGAGGTGCAAGATGAAAAAATTATTAGCAATTGTTTTAGTGGGGTTACTTATTGTACTTTCTTTCTCTATCTCATGCAAACCAAAAGAAGAGAAACCAACAGTTGTAACAGAAGAGAAAAGGATCAAAGCAGGTTTTATTTATGTTGGACCAGTTGGAGATCTAGGTTGGACTCATGCACATGATGTTGGAAGAAAGTATGTTGAACAAAAATTTCCATGGCTTCAAACAGTTTTTGTTGAAGCGGTTGCTGAAGCAGATTGTCCAAGAATAATTGATAGACTAATTAATGAAGAGAAGTGCGATATAGTATTTACAACAAGTTTCGGTTATATGGATGCAACAGTTGAAGCAGCCAAAAAATATCCAGATAAACTATTTATGCATTGCTCTGGTTATAAACTTGAAAAAAATCTTGGAACATATTTCATTGATTTCTATGAACTTTATTATCTTAATGGTCTCATGGCTGGTGCTTTAACAAAAACAAATAAAATTGGTTATGTTGGAGCACACCCAATACCAGAAGTTGTTAGACATATAAATGCATTTGCTCTTGGAGTGAAAGAGGTAAATCCAAAGGCAAAAGTTTATGTTACATGGCTTTTCTCATGGTATGATCCAGCAAAAGCAAGAGAGGCAGCAGAGTCTTTAATTGCTCAAGGAGTTGATGCGATAGCATTTACTGAAGATTCAGCAACAATTGTTGAAATTGGTCAAGATTATACCTCAAAAGGAAAACAAATTTATACTTTTGCTCACTACAGTCCAATGTTGAAAAGCGGACCAGACTCATGTGTATCAGGTCAACTTGTAATGTGGCAAGTTGCTTACGAAGAAATTTTAAGAAGAGTCTATACAAATACATTTGAAAGTAAAGATTATCTTTATCTTCTTTGGAATGATGGATGTGAACTTGGCGGTGATTTTGGAGTCCCAATTAATCCAAAATTTGAAAATGAACTCAAAGCAAAGAAAGTTAAAGATAAAATTTTAGGAGAAATATCAGTTTATGATCTTGTTTTCAAGAGAATTGAACAGTTTAAAGATCCTGTTGGAAAATTTAATCCATTTACTGGTCCCCTTTATGATAATAAAGGCAAATTAAGACTTAAGGATGGAGAAGAGGGAACATTTGGCCTTCTTTGGAGCATTGATTGGTTTTTAGATAATATTATTGGTGAGGTTCCAAAATAAAGCTTAAAATTGTTAAATATTTGGGGTCAGTATTTCTGACCCCATTTTTTATATAATTTATTTATGAAAAGTTTTATCCCATCAATAGAAATTCTTGAGATGCATAAAATTTACAAAGAGTTCCCAGGGGTTATAGCAAATAATAATATTGATTTTAATATTAAAAAAGGTGAAATTGTTTCACTTCTTGGAGAGAATGGAGCTGGAAAAACAACTCTTATGAACATTCTATATGGACTTTATAGAATGGATAGAGGAGAAATATTAATAAATGGTAAAAAAGTGAGCATAAAATCTCCAAGAGATGCAATAAATTATGGCATTGGAATGGTACACCAACATTTTATGCTTATTGACAATCATACTGTTCTCGAAAATATATCTTTATATTTAAATGATGTTCCAATAATTAATCCAGAAAAGGTGGCTGAAAAGAAATTAAATGAATTTATGGAAAAATTTAAATTTAAAATTGATCCAAAAAACAAAGTTTATGAACTATCTTTAGGTGAACAACAAAAAGTAGAAATTATAAAAATTTTATTAAGAGGAGCATCTTTGATGATACTCGATGAACCAACAAGTGTTTTAACACCAAAAGAAGCGGATGAACTTTTCGAACTCCTATTTAAACTTAAAGAAGATGGAAAGTCTATAATTTTTATTACTCATAAATTATATGAGGTTTATAAAGTAAGTGATAGAGTCGTTGTTTTAAGAAATGGTAAAAAAGTTTATGATGGAGATTTAAAAAATGTAACAAAAGAAGAACTTGCAAAACTTATGGTTGAAAGGGAAATTTCTTTTAAGATAACTAAAAAAGAAATAAAACCTCAAGAAGTTGTCCTTAGTGTAAAAGATTTATATGTTAGAAATGATAAAGGAATGTTAACAGTTAAAGGTGTCTCTTTTGATTTAAGAAAATATGAAATATTAGGTATAGCAGGAGTTTCTGGCAATGGACAAAAAGAGCTGATTGAAGCTTTAACTGGTTTAAGAAAAATTGAAAAAGGTGAGATTTATTTTTTCGGTAAAAAAATAGAAAATTTAAATTCAAAAGTTTTTAGAAACCTTGATATAGCTCATATACCTGAAGAAAGAACAAAATTTGGAATTGTTCCTAACCTTCAAATTATAGAAAATTCGGTTTTAAGAGTTTATGATAAAAAACCTTTTTTAAATAAATTGTCATTAAATTTCAGAAGTATAAGAGAGTTTTCTGAAAAAATTGTAAAAAATTATAATGTATCAACTCCATCCTTATCAATTAAAGTAAAAAATCTCTCAGGTGGTAATATTCAAAAATTTATACTTGGTAGAGAAATTGAAACTAAAAAAGATTTAATTATTGCAGCACACCCAACTTATGGACTTGATATATCAGCAACAAGATATATAAGAGAATGTCTTGTTAAAATGAGGGATGAGGGAAGTGCAATTCTTCTCGTATCAGAAGATCTTGATGAGATACTTGAAATATCAGATAGAGTCGCAGTAATGTATGAAGGTAAATTTTTGAAATTGGGAGATATAAAAGATTTCTCAATTGATGAAATAGGTCTTTTAATGGGAGGAGTTTCTGTGTCTTAAAAGTGGAGGAGAATTTGATTGTAACTGAAAGAAGAAAAACTTTTACTCCTGTTCAAAATTTGATTTTAATAATTATTTTTATTTTTTTAAGTTTGTTTATATCAAGTTTGATTTTTACTTTAAGAGGTTTAAATCCACTTTTTGTTTTATCAAAAATTCTTTTAAGTTCTTTTGGAAGTATTTATGGTATAAAAGAGACCATAACTAAAGCAATACCACTTATGTTATGCGGAATAGGTCTTTCAATTGCTTTTAAAGGAAAATTTTGGAACATTGGTGCCGAAGGTCAACTTCTAATTGGAGCAGTAATTGCAACATGGTTTGGTCTTTTTATTGGAAAAAATTTACCTTCAGTAATATTAATACCTACTTTTTTTATTTTAGGTTTTATTGGAGGAGGTTTAGTTGGTTTAATTCCTGCTTTTTTAAAAGTTAAATTCAACATAAATGAAGTTATAACTACTTTAATGCTAAATTACATAATAGAAAATTTTGTTTCTTATCTCGTTTATGGACCATGGAAGGGCAAAACTCAATATGGTTTTCCTTATACTGATAATTTACCACAAAATGCGCTTTTACCTATAATAAAAGGTTCAAGAATTCATTATCCAACTCTTATAATCGGAATAATTTTAGCAATTTTAATGTATCTTCTTCTTTTTAAAACAAAGGTTGGCTATGAAATTAGAGTTGTTGGAGAAAATCCACATGCTGCAAAATATAGTGGTATAGATTTTTTGAAGGTTACTCTATTAATAATGTTTTTAAGTGGTGGTCTTGCAGGTCTTGCTGGAGTTGGAGAATTAACTGGAATTCATAAACACTTAACATATCCCTCTCAAATCTCATCTGGATATGGATATACATCAATTATTGTGGCATGGCTTGCAGGTCTAAATCCGCTAATTGTAATTTTTTCATCTTTATTTTTTGGGGGAATTCTTGTAGGTGGAGATATAATTCAAACTTCATTTGGATTTCCTTTTGCAACAATAAATATTTTTAATGGACTAATGTTATTTTTTATTTCAGCAAGTTATTTTTTTGTAAATTATAGAATTAGATTTTTGAGGGTTAAATATGAATGAAGGGACACTTTTAATATATTCAATTCTAAAAAGAGCATTAATTTCAGGAACACCTCTTCTTCTTGGAACCCTTGGAGAAATTTATACAGAGCGCTCCGGAATTTTAAATTTAGGAGTTGAAGGTTTGATGGCGATAGGCGCAATAGGAGGGTTTGGGATAACCTTTATAACAGGTAATATTTTTTTAGGATTTATCTTTGCAATTTTATTTGGAATTGGTCTATCTTTAATTCATGCATTTATAACTATAACTTTAAAAGGAAACCAAACAATATCAGGGCTTGCTTTAACAATGTTTGGATTAGGAGTAAGTGGATTTTGGGGGAAAGCATATATTGGCAAATCTCTATCAGTAAGAATAGAAGAAATTGAAATTTTTGGTTTAAGCAAAATTCCATTTTTAGGAGAACTTATTTTTAAAAATGATATTATTTTATATCTTTCTTGGATTTTAACTTTTCTTTTATGGTTTATATTGTTTAGAACAAAATGGGGAATAATTATTAGATCTTGTGGTGAAAATCCTCTTGCATCAGATTCAATGGGCATTAATGTCAATTTAGTAAGATATATATCAGTTATGATAGGTGGTGCTTTATCTGGTCTTGCAGGTGCTTATCTTTCTTTAGTTTATACTCCTATGTGGATTGAGGGAATGACAGGTGGAAGAGGATGGATTGTTATTGCACTCACTATATTCTCTCTATGGAATCCATCTAGAGCAATTTTAAGTGCTTATCTTTTTGGAGGAATATATATACTTCAATATATTTTACAGTTAAGATATAAAATTTCGCCAAATATTTTGTTAATGCTTCCATATTTTGTCACTTTGATAGTTTTGCTTCTTTCTGCCGAAGAAACTATTAAAAAAAGAATTGGAGCTCCAAAATTTCTTGGTGAACCCTATATAAAAGAGGAAAAATAAAAAGGCACCCTTTGGAAAAATCGAGTGCCTTTTTAGTAAAATTAAAATTTTTTAAAAACTATTAATAAGAAATATACTTTTTATGTAACTATTTTTAAGAAGAATTATTGAAACTATATAAGTAAGAGAACCCTTTATGATATCAATTGGAACAAAAGGAAGAGAACCAAGTATGAATGCTTTAAAGAAACTTATTCTTAGAAGTTTTGAAAGATATAAAACTCCAAGAAGATGAATTAAAAAAATTCCCAATATGATTGCTAATATAAGAAGTTTTTTATTTAATTTAACGAGATTACCAACAATTACAGGAGCAGCAAGAAATCCTAAAATATATCCTCCTGTTTTTCCAAAGAGATATCCTAAGCCACTTCCTCCACCAGCAAATACAGGAAGTCCAATAATTCCTAAAATTATATAAATTAAAACAGAAAGAGTCCCATAAATTGGTCCTAAAAGTATGCCTGAAAGAAGAACAAAGAAAAGTTGAAAAGTAATAGGAATAGGTGTAAAAGGTAATGGGAGATATATATAACTTCCTATAGCAATTAAAATTGCAAAAAGTGAAGAAAATATCAAAAATTTTATTTTTTTCATTAAATAAATTATTTACCTAAAATTGTAATAATAACTCCTGCTGCTATAGCTGTTCCAATAACTCCAGCAACATTAGGTCCCATTGCATGCATAAGTAAAAAGTTTCCTGGATTCTCCTCTTGTCCAACTTTTTGACTTACTCTTGCTGCCATAGGAACTGCAGAAACACCAGCAGATCCAATTAGAGGGTTAACTTTTCCACCTGTTGCCCAGTAAAATATTTTTCCTATAATTAATCCACCTGCTGTTCCACCAGAAAAAGCAACTACACCAAGTGCTATAATTCCTAAAGTTTTTGGTGTCAAAAATGTTTTTGCATCCATAGTTGAACCTACAGTTGTAGCAAGAAATATTGTAACAATATTTATAAGTTCATTAGCGGAAGTATTTTTTAATCTCTCAACAACACCACTCTCTCTAAAAAGATTGCCAAGCATAAGCATACCAACAATTGGAGCAATTACAGGAAAAATAAAACTTACAACAATAGTTGTAACGATAGGGAAAACAATTTTTTCTGTTTTTGAAACAGGTCTTAACTGCTGCATAATAACTTGTCTCTCTTTTTTAGTTGTTAATGCTTTCATGATTGGTGGTTGAATTAGAGGAACCAAAGACATATAAGTATATGCAGCAACAGCTATTGGACCAAGAAGGTGAGGTGCAATTTTAACAGCAGTATATATTGCTGTTGGACCATCTGCTCCACCAATAATTCCAATTGCACCAGCTTCTTTAACTGTAAAACCTAAAATTTTTGCAATAGAGAGTGCTATAAAAATTCCAAGTTGTGCTCCACCGCCCATAAGAATTGTCCACGGATTTGCAATAAGAGGTCCGAAATCTGTTAAAGCACCAAGACCTAAAAATATGAGAAGCGGCAAAAGTTCTGTGTCAAGAAGATATTTTCTAAATAAAAATAAAATTCCAGGAAATGGTTCACCTGGTGAAGTTAAACCTGCTAGAGGTAAATTTGCAAGTAACATTCCAAAACTAATTGGTAAAAGAAGAAGTGGTTCAAATTCTTTTACAATTGCAAGATACATTAAAACAAGGGAGATTCCTATCATGAGAATCTCCCCCCAAGTAATATTTACAATGCCACTGATTTTAATTAGTTCTGTTAAGGCAGACATTTTAACTTCCAACCTCCAAAAGAATTAAACTTCCTCCAGTTTCAACGCTTTGACCTGGTGTTACATAAACTTCTTTTACAACTCCATCTTCACTTGCAAAAATTTCATTTTCCATTTTCATTGCTTCAATTGTAAGAAGAAGGTCTCCTCTCTTTACTTTACTTCCAGGAGATACTAAAACTTTCAAAATTTTTCCAGGAAGTGGTGCTGTTAAAGCTCTTTGACCAGGTTCAAAAACTGGAACTTTTTTCTCAGCCTTTGGTGCTGGTGCTGGAGGAGGTGTAATTACGCTTTCGACTTTTCTTTCCTCTTTCACCTCAGTAATTTTTTTTATAACAGGTGTTTCTTCTAACTCTTCAACTAAAACTTCATATGTTTCACCATCAATTGTGACTCTAAATTTTTTAGCCATTTCTCCATCTCCTTTCTTTTATTCCACTCACTCTTTTCGCTAATATCCCTTTTAATTTCCAGATATTTGTTTCTTCTCCTCCTTTAGGAAGAGAAAAAGCAAAACTCACTCTTCTCTTTGAAGATAAATACATATTTATTGCAGCAATAATTGCTGCAACTTTTTTATTTTCTCTCTCTTCTTTTTTTGAAACTTCAATTTTTTCCTCTACTTTTTTAATTGGTGGTGGAGTTATTTTTGATTCTTTATAAAAAATAAATTTAAATAGATAAATTATAAAACCCAGGAATGCAAGAACGCCCATAACAATAGCCATGGCGAATATACCAAAAATAAAGGTATCAAAAAGTGTTATAACTTCCATTTATTTCCTCCTATAGTGGGATATTTCCATGCTTTTTATGTGGTGGTTCGACTGATTTTGTTCTTAAGAAGATTAGTGCTTTAGCTATTTTTTCTCTTGTTTCTGCAGGATCGATTACATCATCAATATACCCTCTTTCTGCTGCTCTATATGGATTTGCAAAAATGTCTCTAAATTCTTTAATTTTAAGTTTTCTCATCTCTTCTTTATTTTCTGCACTTTGAATCTCTTTTCTAAATATAATTTCTGCTGCTCCCTCTGCACCCATTACAGCAATTTCTGCAGTTGGATATGCATAGACTACATCTGCTCCAAGGTGTCTAGATGACATAGCAATATAGGCACCACCATATGCTTTCCTCAAAATTAAAGTCACTTTTGGAACTGTTGCTTCAGAATAAGCAAAAAGGAGTTTTGCACCATGTCTTATTACTCCGCCATGTTCCTGAGCGACACCTGGTAGATATCCTGGACAATCTGTAAATGTAACAATTGGAATATTAAATGCATCACAAAATCTTACAAATCTTGCTGCTTTATCAGATGAATTTATATCAAGAACACCAGCCATGAATTTTGCTTGATTTGCAACTATTCCAACACTTTGTCCTCCAATTCTTGCAAAACCAACCACAATATTTGGTGCAAAATATTTATGAACTTCCAAAAATTCTCCATTATCAACAATTTTTAATATGATATCAAGAACATCATATGATTTCGCAGGATCTGTAGGTACAACATCTCTTAAAGAATTATCTTTTCTATCAATTGGGTCACCAGTATCAATATATGGAGGATCTTGAAGATAATTATCAGGAATATAAGAAAGAAGTTTCTTTAATGTATCAAGTGCTTCTTTGTCATCACTTGCAAGAAAATGAGCAACTCCACTTTTTTGGTTGTGAACAAGACCTCCACCCAGTCCTTCATGTGTAATCTCTTCACCTGTTACTGCCTTAACAACATTGGGACCAGTAATGTACATGAATGCTTTTTCTGTCATAATTATGAAATCCATAATAGCAGGAGAATAAACTGCACCACCAGCAGTTGGTCCCAAATTAACTGCAATTTGAGGAACAACACCTGATGCTTTAGTATTTCTGTAAAATATTTCACCATAACCAAATAGAGAATCAACACCTTCTTGAATTCTTGCACCACCAGAGTCATTGAGTCCAACTATTGGTATTCCAAGTTTCATTGCAAGTTCTTGCATTTTTACAATTTTTAATGCATGCATCTCTCCAAGTGAACCACCTAAAACTGTAAAATCTTGTGCAAATAGTGCAATTCTTCTTCCATTTACAGTTGCAACTCCAGTTATTACAGCATCTCTTGGTGCAAAAACTTTATCCAGACCAAAATATGTTGAACGAGTTTTAACAAATTCATCAAATTCAACAAAAGATCCTTCATCAGCAAGATATTCTATTCTTTCCCATGCAGTCATACTCCCCTTTTCATGTTGTTTTTTAACTGCATCTTCCCCACCTGCCTCTTTAATTTTTTTCTTCTTTTCGTTCAACTCATTTAATAATTCATCAATACCCATAAATTAACCTCCATATAGGAACTCTCATATCTCTAAGACTCAAAAATTTTATTAAAAATAGTTCTCACTCAATCCATCTGAATTATATCAAAGTTTTCTTAAAAAACTGACCTCTCTTTCAATATCTAATGAAACCTTATAAAGTTTTGATTCTTCAAGATAATTAGATAAAATTTGTAATCCAACTGGCAAATTATTTTTTAAACCAATTGGCACACTTATTCCTGGTATTCCAGCAAGGTTAACTGGTATTGTCATAACATCAGCAAGATACATTTGAAGTGGATCTTTTATTCTTTCACCAATTTTAAATGGAAGAACAGGTGATGTTGGCAAAACAATGGTATCAACTTCTTTAAATGCTTCTGTAAAATCAATTGTAATAAGTTTTCTAACTTTCGATGCTTTTAGATACCACTGTTCATAATAACCGGAAGAGAGACCAAAAGTTCCGAGCAAAATTCTTCTCTTAACTTCTTTACCAAAACCTTCTTTTCTTGTTTCTATGTACATCTTTTTTAAACTCTCTTTCTTAATTCTCAAACCATATCTAACTCCATCATATCTTGAAAGATTACTTGATGCTTCGGCAAAAGCAATTAAATAATAAACTGGTAAAGAATAAGAAATATTTGGAAGAGATATTTCTTTTATTTCATAGCCTAATTTTTTTAAAATATCAATTGAATTATTAAAAAGTTCCAAAACACTCTCATCAATTCCAAGGGTATTTAACTCTTTAATAATTCCTATTTTTATTTCCCCATCATACGGAATTATTTTATTGTAATTTATGTTTAAAGAAGTTGAATCTCTTGGATCATAACCCATAATATGGTTCAAAATATAAAAGGTATCATCAACTGTTTTTCCAAAAATTCCAATTTGATCTAAGGATGATGCAAAAGCAACAAGACCAAATCTTGATAAAAGACCATATGTTGGTTTTATTCCAACAACTCCACAAAATGAAGCAGGTTGCCTTACACTTCCTCCAGTGTCTGATCCAAGAGATGCAATTACCATATCAGATGCAATAGATGCAGCAGAACCACCAGATGAACCACCAGGAACTCTAGACAGGTCCCATGGATTTTTTGTGATTTTAAAAGCAGAGTTTTCTGTTGAAGAACCCATAGCAAATTCATCTAAATTTGTCTTTCCCATTATAATTGCACCTAATTTTTTTAACTTCTCTATTACAAATGCATCATATGGTGCAATAAAATTCTCAAGAATCTTTGAACCACAAGTATTTGGAAGATTTTTAACTAATATATTATCTTTTATAGAAAATATTATTCCATAAAGTGGAAGATCTTTATCTTCTTTTTCAAGTTCTTCTGCCCTTTTTAATGCACCCTCATAATCTATATATAAAAAGGAATCTATTTCTTTTTCTTTTTCTTGAATTCTATCAAAATATATATTTAAAAGTTCCTTTGGTGACAATTTTTTATCTTTTAAAAGTTTAAGAGTTTCTAAAAGTGATAATCTATAAATTTCCATTTAATCTCCTACTATCTTTGGTACCTTTACAAAACCATTCTCAAATTCTGGAGACACTTTTTCTAAAACTTCTCTCTCAAAAGTTTTTACACTCTTATCCTCTCTAAGATTCAATTTTTGAATTGGAGGATGAAACATTGGTTCAATATTTTCTGTGCTTATATTATCTATAACTTTGAAATGTTTGAGTATCTCTTCAAGTTGAGGAATTATTTCGTCTTTTTCTTCTTCTTTAAGATACAATCTTGAGAGATTAAGAATTTTTTCAACAGTTTCTTTATCAATAATTCTCATAACGAATAAATTATATCAAATTGTTTTTATTATTAAAAAGGGAAGGAAATATTATCCTTCCCTTTCTCCGCATTATGCTTTATAAAATTGCCCTAGTTATTATGTACAGGATTGATGGGCAAAGTAAACAACCAAGACCTGTATAGAAAGTTGCTGTCATTGCACCATATGGAACTAAAGCTGGATCAAGAGCTGTTAAACCCGCAACTGTACCACTTGTTGTTCCTACAAGACCTCCAACTACCATCGCTGCTTGTGGAGTGTTAATTTTTAATGCTCTTCCTAAAGTTGGTATAAGAATCATAGCCAAAACTGATTTAACTACACCTGCGGCAACGGAAAGCGCTATCGCTTCTGAACTTGCACCAATTGATTCACCAGTTACTGGACCAACAATAAAAGTGCAAGCACCTGCGCCTATTGTAGTAATATCTTTTACATCCTTTATTCCAAAAAGTATTGCTATTATTACACCGATTATGTATGAACCTACAACTCCAACTAGAAGTGAAATTACTGCCATTAGACCACCTTTTTTGATCTCTTCAATTTTTGCTCCATATGCAGTAGCAACAATTGCATAATCTCTAAGCATTGAACCACCTAATACACCAACTCCTGCGAATATTGGAATGTCTGCAAGACCTTTTGTTTTTCCAGTATATGCGCCTACTATTCCAGATATGGCCATAGCAATTAACATTGCAATTGTAAAAGTGTTTAGTTTATTTCTAAAGAGATATTTATTTAAGTACATTGCTCCAACATATATAACACCCACAACAAGAAATGCCCAAATTAAACCATTTTTAGTTAATAAATCTTTAATTATATTAACTAACCACATTTTTAACCTCCCAATTTACTTTTTAATTTTTGCGTATTTTGATAAAAGAGGTGTCAATAATAACATTCCAACAACTGCTATTCCGCCTGCTAGAAAAGCGATAAACCCTCCTTTAAAAGCACCAATTATGTTTGACTGAAGAACCATTGCAACAATTATTGGAACATATATTGCACCGATAAATTTTATTCCAAGTTTTGTTTTTTCGGTAACTTTTTCGTTCCAAAATTTTGTGTTTGTTAGAAGAATAAGAAAAAGCATTGCAAAACCTACACCTCCGACATCACCAACATTCAATAATTTACCTAGTGAATAACCTATTGTTTCACCAAGTAAAAAAAGAGCGGTTAAAACCGCAAGACCATAAATTTCCATTTTATTTACCTCCTTTCATATTTTCAATATCCTCATAAGTTAAAACTACCCCTTCTTTTCTTAAATCATTTATCATATCTTCAGGGTAGTTAAGAATATTTCTTAAAACCTCAACTGTATGTTGACCTAAAAGTGGTGCAGGCGACCAAACTTCTCCTGGAGTCTCACTCATCTTAAATGGAGAACCAGCGATTTTTAATTTTCCAACTTTTGGTTGTTCAATTTCAACAACCATTTTTCTATAATTAACAACTGGATCATTAACGACTTTATCAATTGTATTTATAGGAGAATAAGGAAGATTATATTTCTCAAAAAGTTCTGCCCATTCTGAATATGTTTTTGTCAAGAAAATTTCATCTAAAATTTTATTTAATTCTTCTCTATTTTCTGTTCTTAATTTGTTTGTTTTAAATTTAGGGTGTTCAATTAGATCTACTCTTCCTATCATTTCACAGAATTTTGACCAAAGTTGATCATTACCAATTGGAACTACAATCCAATCATCTTTTGTTTTATATCCTTGAAATGGAGTTATGGTGGGATGCATTGAACCAAGAGGTTTAGGAACTTCTCCAGTTGTTGTATATCTCACTATTGCGTTTTCTAAAATATAAACTAACCCATCAAGCATTGACATATCAACTTTTTGTCCTATCCCTGTTTTTTCTCTGTAAATTAGGGCAGCAAGAATTGCAATAGCACATTGATGGCCTGCTACTATATCACCAACAGATGTTCCAACTCTGCAGGGAGGTCCACCATATGGACCTGTTATACTCATAAGACCACTATATGCTTGTGCAACCATATCATATGCAGGTTTATCTTTGTATTCAGGTATAGTGTCATGTCCAAATCCACATATTGATGCATAAATAATTTTTGGATTAATTTTTCTAATCTCATCATAACTAAATCCAAGTTTTTCCATTGTGCCAGGTCTGAAATTCTCTAAAACAACATCAGAAATTTTCATGAAATCTTTGAGAATTTCTTTTCCTTTTTCTTTTTTTAAATCAATTACAACGCTTTTTTTATTTCTATTTATACTTATAAAATATGCACTTTCGTCTTTTATAAATGGACCAAATTCTCTTGCATCATCTCCTCTTGGTGGCTCAATATGAATAACTTCTGCTCCAAGATCTGCTAAAATCATAGATGTTGTTGGTGCTGCAAGGACATGACTTAAATCACAAATCCTAATTCCTTCAAGCGCTCTTTTCATAAAATAAATTCACCTCCCTTTATTTTTCACTAAGCCCCTAAATCACAAATAAGAAAAATTAAATATTTTTCACTCAGTCAACTTTTTTAACCTTTTCTCACCTCCCTTTATAATAAAAAGTGACCTCAAATAAGGTCACTAAAACACAAAAGTCACTTTTTGCTAAATTTTATAAAAAGTTTTTTAAAATGTCAATATTATTTAGTAAGATGCATTATACTGAGAGAGCCTCTCTCGTGATTCGTTAGAGGATAAAAAGCAGAATCTCCATAAAGAGCTACAGCGATCCAATTACCATCTGTAGCAATACCAGCTTTCATTCTTATACTTGCATCTACTGGAACTTGATGAAGAACCCCTTGGAGGGCATCAAGAGATGCATGAACAACCCCATGAGCAAGCACAGGATTTTTTTCTATAATATTATTTTGAATAGTACAACCAATTATAGATTTTACAAAACTTTCTTTTACATTTGATGCTAAACCAGCAACAACTGTTACAGCAACTTTAATCCCAATCTTTTTTGCTTTTTCTTTTATAGTTCTCTCTTCTTCTTCATCAGATAGCGCAGCAAGCATTGCAATTTTACCGATTCTTTCCAATTTCATCTCAATTTTTTCCATATTGAATATATTATACTATAATTTTCAACTTTCTTTCTTTTTGAGAAAATATTTCTTGTATAAAATAAAAGCAAAATAAGCAAATAAAATCCAAGGCAATATTAATGCTAAAAATATTATTAAAAACATTATTGAATTAATAATACTTTTTAATGCAAAAGTTAATCCCTCTATAATTCTTTTTAAAAGTTCTGATTTTTCCCAAAAAGGAACTAAATCTGTTTTTTCAGTTAATAATATAGAAATTTCGGAATATACACTATGATAGTTTATGTAATTCATTCTTCCCTTTAATGTTTCAATTTCAGTTTCAATATTTTGTAATTCGTTTCTGATAGAAAGCAAATCTTTAATTTCTTTTGCTTTATCTAACCATGATAAAAGAAGTGTTCTTTGAGATTCAAGTATTTTGAGTCTACCTTCAAGATCAAAATATTCTTGACTTACATCTTGAGTTGAAATAGATAAATTTTTAACTTTTCCTAATTCATTGAGTTTATTTACAAAACTATCAAAATTTTTAGAAGGTATCATAAAGGTTAAATATCCTGAATTCTTTCCATCCTCTTCATGAATTTGTGAATTAATTAAGTTTCCATTAAATTGACCTGCAAGAGATATTATTTTATTAAGTGTCTCATAAAACTTATTTTTTTCTACTTCAATATTAGCGTTTCCCTTTTTAATTAATTTTAAACCTGTTTCATATGTTATCTGAGTTCTCCCTGCCTTTAAACTTTCATCTGATTGAATTCCAATCGTACTTTCTCTTTCATTTTGCAGTGAAATGTAAGGAGCGCTTTTCATGCCACCAAGATATGGAAAAATTTTTACGAGAATTATCCCTGAAAAGATTAATCCACCTATAACAATTAAAACTATTATTGTGGCTAAAACTATCTTTTTATTAAAAATTTTTTTCATATCCTTTTACCTCCTACATTTATAAACTTATTTTTATTGATAAAGTTTCAATTTAAATTGAAAATTGTTCAATAAAAATAACTAAATATTTTTTAATTGTATAATAAAATAGAATGGAAACAATAATAGAAACTAAGAATCTTATTGTTGAATATTATCTTGGAAAAGTTGTTGTTCCTGCCTTAAGAGGAATAAATTTAAAAATAGAGAAGGGTGATTTTATTGCGATAATGGGAAAATCTGGTTCAGGAAAATCAACCCTTCTTCATGTACTTGGAGGTTTACAGAGACCTACAAAAGGATTTGTATATATTGATGAAACAAATTTAACAAAATTAAATGAAAATGATCTTGCAATTTTTAGGAGAAAGAATATTGGTTTTGTTTTTCAATCATACAATCTTATCCCTACTTTAACAGCACTTGAAAATGTTGAACTTCCAATGATTTTTTTTAATAAAAAATTAAAAGAGAGAAGAGACAAGGCAATATCGATTCTTAAAAAATTCAATCTCGAAGACAGATTAAATCATAAACCTGCAGAACTTTCTGGAGGAGAACAACAGAGAGTCGCTATTGCAAGAAGTTTAGCTAATGACCCTGAAATTATTCTTGCTGATGAACCAACAGGAAATCTTGACTCTAAAACAGGTGAAAGTATTATGGAAGAATTTGTAAATATTAATAAAAATTTTAAAAAGACAGTTATAATTGTTACACATGCAAGGGAGGTTGCAGAATATGCAAATAAAATTATACATATAAAAGATGGTCTAATAGAATCAATTGAAGAATTAAGGAGGAATTAAATGAAAAAAGTTCTTATCTATTTATTAACAATAATTTTTATTTTTTCTTTTATAAATTTATCAATAGGTGAATCTCAAATTAAAATCCAAGATTCACAACCTTTTGTTGAGAATAGACCACTTTTAACTATTAAAAATTTTAGTTACTTTCCAACACCTGTTGAGAGCGGAAAAGGTTTTGATTTGAATTTAAATATAGCAAACATTGGTGGAAAGGTAGCGAAAAATATTAAAATTGAAATTAAAAGGATTGAGGGTCAAAATACCCTTTTATATTTTTCACCCAAAGAATCAAGTAATATAGTTTATCTTAAATCAATTCAAAATGAAGGGAATGAAAATGTAAAATTCTCATTTTATGTTGATGAGAATATAAAAAGTGGAATCTATAATTTTATTGTTGAATTAAATTATGAAGATGAAGAAAAAATAAGTTATTTTAATCAAGAAATTGTTGGAATTTTTGTAATTAAAAGAGAGAAAAGAATAAAACCAAATGTAGTAATAGAAAATGTTTATACTGAACCTAAAACTGTAGCAATTGGTGCTAATTTTCAAATGAATCTAACTCTATTAAATAATGCGTCTGAAACTGCAAGAGGGGTAAAAATTCAATTTATTGGGGTCGGTTCATCTATAGATCTTTATCCTTTCACTATTTTAGATTCAAGCAATACAATTTTTGTTGGAGATTTAAAAGAAAATGAAAGAAAAAAAATCTCTATTAATTTTTCTGTATCTCAGGATGCAAAAGAGGGTGTTTATAATTTTCAAGTTAACATAACATATGAAAACAGTGAAAAATTTTCTGAGTCACAAAAAATTGGTGTTGTTGTAAAAAAAATAGAACCATTGAAAAGTTTAAATTTAATATTATCAAGTTATAAAATAAATCCTCAGATTGTTAATCCTGGAAATATTGTTGAGATTGAATACACAATCACAAATATCTCAAAAGAGGCTGCCTACAATATTACTCATAAAATTGATAGATTAGAAAATCTTAACTCTTTATATCCATTTTCTCCTATATTTTCATCTAATATAAACAAAAATAATTTAATTTTGAGTGGGAATTCAATTACCAATAAAATAAAATTTTTTGTATCTCTTGACGCAGAATCTAAAACATATAATTTACTTCTATCAATTAAATATGAGGATATAAATGGAAATATATATGAAAGTTCATCTGCCATTGGAGTTGTTGTTTTAAGAAAACCAATTGTTTCGATATTCAATTTCTCGTGTCCAGAGAAAGTAAAAGTTGATGAGTTATTTACAATATTTTGTGATATTGGAAACACAGGAAATTTTCCTGTTAAGGGAATAATTTTATATCTTAAAGGTCTTCCTATTTCTGGTGGAGACAAATTTATTGGAATACTTGAAAGTGGCAACTATGATACATATGAATTTGATTTAAAACTTGAGAAAGAGGGAGAATATAATGGTGAAATATTGGTTCAGTATATTGATGATTCAAATGAAATACATGAAATAAAAAAAGAATTTAAGATAATTGTTGAAAAAGTGGAAGAAAATAATCAGACAAATAAATCAGAAAAACTCACTTTTTGGCAAAAATTATGGAGATTTATATTGAGGCTTTTTGGAATAGGTAAATAATGAAGATAAGAGATACAATAACAATAGTTTCAAGAAATTTAAAAAGATCTAAAACAAGAACTATCTTAACATCAGTTGGAGTTTTGATTGGAGTTGCAGCGATTGTGACTCTAATTTCAATTTCAATTGCATTAAATAGAAGTGTGGTTGAGCAAATTGAAAATACAGGAGATTTAAAAACTCTTACAGTTTATCCTGTATCATTTAGATTTGGAGGAAGAAATCCATTTAATAGAAGGAATTCATCGGGTGTATCAGAGATAAAAATTTTAAATAGAGATGCTTTAAAAAATTTTGAAAAAATAGAGGGTGTTGTTGCAGTTACTCCTATCTATGAATATTCTGGTGTAAAGGTTGAATTAGGAAAGTTTTATAGTATATCAGCATTTACAGGAATTGATATAAATAAATTAAAAGATGTTGCAGGTGAAATAGAAAAAGGTAGGTATTTTTTAAAAAGTGATAAATACACAGTAATTGTGGGAGCAAAATTTGGAGAAACATTTCTTGAAAAAAACACAGAGACAGAAACAAAAATTGATACTTTTGGAAAAAATTTAAAACTTACAGTTCAAAGAGTAAAAGATGGAAAGTTAGAAGCAAAAACTTATTCATTTAAAGTAATTGGTGTTTTAAAACCAAAAGGTACACAAGAAGATTATAGTGTTTATGTACCAATTGATACTATTATTTCAATAAGAGATTGGGTAACAAACTCAAATCTTAATCCTGAAATAAATGGATATCAAAGAGCAATTGTAAAGGTAAAGGATGTTAATAGTGTGAGTTTGGTTACTCAAAAATTAGAAGATATGGGGTATACAGTTTTTTCAATTCAAACAATAATAAGTGCAATTTCAAATGTTTTTAGAATTTTACAATTTATTCTCGGTGGAATAGCGGCAATTTCTCTTATAGTTGCAGGAGTTGGAATAGTAAATACTATGACAATGTCGATTTATGAAAGAACAAGGCAAATTGGAATTATGAAAGCAATAGGAGCTTCAAATAAAGATATACTTTGGATGTTTTTGATTGAATCAGGAACTCTTGGATTTCTTGGTGGAATTGGCGGAGTTATCCTATCTTTTATTTTAAATGCAATTATTTCATTTATATCTCCTTTCATAACTCAGGGTGTTAAATTAAATGTTTATTCTCCTTTTTACCTGATATTTTTTGCAATATTATTTGCGGTAATTATTGGAATTATAGCAGGATATTTTCCATCAAGAAGAGCAGCAAATTTAAGTCCTGTTGATGCATTAAGATATGAATAGATAAATTTTGACAAAACTCTGCTTTTTCAATATAATTTCAGTTTGGAGTGTTAAAGGAGGGATTATGACTCTTAAAAAAGGAGATTATGTTGAAATAAAAATAACTATTTTAAATCCGAGTGAGCGAGCAGAAAATTTACCACAAGACACAAAAAATTTATCCTATGAAGGAAAGATTAGAGGCTATTTAACCAGTAATGGAGAGATTGGAAAAGAGGTTGAAATTGAAACTCCTATAGGAAGAATAGTAAAAGGAGTTCTTCTTGGTTTAGCAAAAGAGTATATACATAACTTTGGAGAGCCAATTAGAGAGCTAATTGATATTGGTAAAAAAATAAGAGAAAAGTATTTAGAGGAATGACCTATGGGAAAAGTTGAAGAGTTTTTGAAAAAAAGTGGTGAAATAATGAAAAAATCTCTTGCAGGAATTGATTATGATAAATTTGAGATTAAAAATATATCTTTTGATTATGACTCACTAATGAGTTCTGTTCCTTATAATATCTATGAAATATCAAAAATTCAAAAGGAGTTTAAAGTTGGTGGAACACCTCTTTATGAGTTAAAAAATATAAATAAAATAGTTAAGAAATTATCAAAACCAGGTTTCGGAGCAAAAATTCTTTTGAAAGATGAAGCAAATAATGCATCAGGTTCATTTAAAGCAAGAAGAGCATCTTTATCTGTCTTCCATGCTAAAAAACTTGGTTATAAAGGAGTAGTTGCAGAAACAAGTGGAAATTATGGAGCAGCAGTTGCATCACAAGCAGCACAGATGAATTTAAAAGCAATAATAGTTCAGGAAGTTTTTGATTCAAAGTGGATTGGTCAACCAGAAATTCTTGAGAAAGGTAGAGCATGTGAAGCATATGGTGCAGAAGTTTGGCAAATGACTGTTGGTCCAGAACTTTTTTATATGACTCTTCTAATTTTAAATGAAACTGGATTTTTTAATGCATCTCTTTATACTCCATATGGAATAAGAGGAATTGAAACCTTAGGTTATGAAATTGCAGTTGAAGTAGAAGAGAAATTTGGAAAATATCCAGATTATGTTCTTGTAACTCATGCAGGTGGTGGAAATGTAACAGGAACAAAAAGAGGTCTTATTCTTGGCGGAGCAAAAGATACAAAAGTTATTGGAGTTTCAGTTGATTTAAGAGGACTTCATATGGCATCTGACCATGATTTCAACAGAAAATCATTTACAACCGGACATACTGGTTTTGGTGTTCCATTTATGGTAAAACCAGATAGAACAGATGTTCCAAGAAATGCAGCAAGACCTTTAAGATACATTGATGATTATTTAATTGTTTCTCAGGGAGAAGTTTTTTATACAACAATTCTTCTTGCCCATCTTGAGGGACTTGAGCGAGGTCCAGCTGGAAACACATCTCTTGCTGCTGCAATTCCGTTTGCAAGAGAACTTCCTGAAGATAAGATAATTGTGATTCAGGAAACTGAATATACTGGAGCTGGAAAGCACCCTTATGCACAACTTGCTTTTGCAAAAAAAATGGGAATTGAAGTTACAAAAGGAAACCCTCAAAAAAATATTCCTGGTAAAAAAATTGTTATTCCAGAAGATGTTAGTGAATTAAGATATGAAAAAGTTGATTTAAAAGAAATAAAAAAATCATATCTTAAAAATGCTCTAAAAGATATAAATGAAATAACAAAAGAAGACTTAAAATTCTTAAAAGATGAGATAAATGAAAAAGAAAGTGATTTTGTTGAAAAGTATCTTTATGAGAAAGGAGTAAAGGTTTATGGTTAGAGAAGATGATTTTCAAAAAAGAAGAGAGCACCTTAAAAATATGAGCGAAGAAGAATTAATTGATTATTTTTGGAAATTAACAGAAAAAATTGTTGAACCGCTTGTTGAACTCTCTTACACCCACACTTCACCATCAATAGAAAGAAGTGTCTTACTTAGAATGGGATTTTCCAGTATTGAAGCAAAAGATATAGTTAAACATATGGTTGAAAATAACCTATTATCACATGGAGCAGGAAGAGTTGTTCTTCTTTATAGTGAATTGAAAAATAAAAATTACTTAGAAGCAGGAAAAGAACTTGCAAAAGGAATTGGATGGGAAGATATTTTAGATTACTTTAGGAGGATGCGCGATGCTCTCTCCGAATAAGAAGATAAATATAAGAGAAATTTTAAAAGACCTTGAAAATTATAAACCAAAAAGATTTGGTTGGACTTTTAGAAAAAAATTAGAAAAACAAAAATTTTTAAATCTTGAATATTTTGAAACAAGTGAATCTCTTAAAAATTCAATTCCACTTCCTGCAAGTAGACAGATGGATTACATTGACCCACAACCAGATATAACAATAACAGTTGAAATTGCTTCAGGTAGATTCGAAGATGATATCAGAAGAATAAGAATGGCAGCATGGCATGGTGCAGACCACATTATGGTTATAAGAACTTTAGGACAGAGTCACTTTGATGGACTCATTGAGGGAACACCAGAAGGAGTTGGTGGAATTCCAATAACGAGAAAACAAATTAGAGCAACAAGAAAAGCTCTGGATCTCATTGAAGAAGAAGTAGGAAGAGAGATAAATTTACACTCTTATGTTTCTGGTATTGCAGGACCTGAAATTGCAGTTCTTTTTGCAGAAGAAGGAGTTAATGGAGCACATCAAGACCCTCAATATAACATTTTATATAGAAACATAAATCCAGTAAGATCTTTTGTTGATGCTGGAGTAAGTAAAAAAATAATGTCTGCATTTAATATACTACAAATTGATGGGGCACACAATGCAAATGCAACAGCAAAATATGGTTATAAAGTTATGCCAGAACTTTTAGTTCAACATGCAATAAATTCACTTTTCTCTTTAAAGATCGGAATGAAAAAAGATTACATTGCACTTTCGACTGTTCCTCCAGATGTACCCCCATTCCCAGGATTAAGGTTAGATATACCTTATGCAAATCTCTTAAGGAAAGTTTTTAAAGGTTTTAGATTCAGAGCACAAATGAACACAAAATATGTTGAATCATGCACAAGAGAAGCGACTGTAAATCACACTCTTAATGCTTTAATTTCAAGAATAACATCAGCAGATATTCAATCAACAATAACACCAGATGAAGGAAGAAATGTTCCTTGGCATTATAATTCAATTCATGCAATAAATACAGCAAAACAAACTTTAATTGCTGCAGATGGACTTAAAAAAGTTTTAAAAATAAGCGATGATGAGTATGAGAAAGAAAAAGAGAGAGAACTTCTTGAAAGAGCAATACTATTTTTGGAAGAAATTATTGAAGTTGGTGGTTATTTTAATGCATTAGAAAAAGGTTTTTTTGTTGATTCAGGTTATTACCCTGAAAGAGTTGGAGATGGAATTAAAAGACCTCAAAATGAGGGAGATGAAGCAGGAACAGTTGTTAAAAGAGCAAAAGATTATCTTGCTCCAGTTTGTCATCATTTTGGGTATAATAATCTTCCAGAGGGATTAAATAAGCCATGTGATTTAATAGGTGGTTGCACATTTTGTAAAAGAGAAAAAATTATTTACATAGATGAACTTGATCCAGAAGACAATGTTGAAATAAGGCTAAAGAAAAATGAACCATATGATAAAGAAGGAATGTTTAAACCAGAAGTTCAGTGGAAGAATGATGGAGTAATTCTTGTTTCAATGTTTTTACCAATTGATAAAGAGAAGGCGCCTTATGCTGCAATTGAAATTGGTAAAAAGTTAGGTCTAACTAATGTTGAAGTTATACATCAGCAGGTTCTTCATCCAGCAGAAGGAAGTTATGTTGAAATTAAAGGAGAAGTTCCATTTTTTATAAAGGAAAGTGAAATAAAAATTCCTGAAAAAATCAAACCTCTTAAGGACGAAGAGATAATTGAAGAGATTAAAAAAAGAAGCAGAATTAAATGTGTCGCTGCAACTCTTGGAGAAGATGAACACAATGTCGGACTTAAAGAGATAATAGATATAAAACATGGTGGAATAGAAAAATGGGGTTTTCAGGTAGTTTACCTTGGAACAAGTGTTCCACCAGAAAAAGTTGTTAATGCTGCAATAGAGGTTGGCGCAAAAGTTATTCTTGCTTCCACTACGGTTACTCATGGAAATGTTCACAAAATTAATTTAAAGAAATTAAACGATACAGCGATAGAAAAAGGAGTTAGAGATAAACTTATAATAATTGGTGGAGGAACACAACTGTCTCAAGATACAGCAAAAGAAGTTGGAATTGATGCAACTTTTGGAAGAGGAACAAAAGGAATAGATGTTGCTTCCTTCATAATTAGAAGATTGAGAGAAAAAAATAATTAAATTATTTTTCTATAATCGCAATTGATACTACATAATCTCCATCATGAGAAACTGAAATAAAAATTTTTCCATTAGGTTTTGTTATTAGAGGTTTACCATCGCTATCTTTTAAAATTTCTATATCTTTGAAACTTTTAATATTTAAATAGTCTTTACCTGCCTTTATAATTGCTTCTTTTAGAGAAAATCTTCCTGCAAGATGAAGATATTTTTCACTAAAATCTTCAAATAAATTTAATTCATTTTCTGTAAAAATTCTTTTTAATAAATTTTTATTATTCTTAACAATTTTATCAAATCTTTTAATGTTTAAAATATCTATTCCTATTCCAATTATCATTAAATTGATTATATCTCAAATTAATAAAGTGATAAGATGCCTTATGTAATTAAATTTCTCTTTTCTCTTTTATAAAATTAGAATGCCACTCATTATACTCTTTCTGAGTTATGATATGAAATTCAAATGGATTAATAAACCCAATTAATTTTTTAATTTTTAAAATTAACTCTGCTTTTTTATTGAATTAATTTCATCTTTATCTGTTATTACAAAAATATCAATATCACTATTTGGGCCAAATTTTTCAGTTAAATATGAACCAAAATAAAAACTCTAGTTTTTTCTCCTAATTCTTTTAAGAAAAACTATTTTATTAAATTTAAATAAAATTTAATATTTTCTAAGTATTTGTATCTTTCCTTTTTTCTATCAAGTAAAAGATCAAAATTTCTCATTCTTTATCTATAATTTCAATTTAAATCTTTAATAAAGCAAATCATCCCTTCAACTTGTTCTTTAAAAAATTTCGAAGGAAAATATCTAACTTCAATATATGCTTTTTCAAGGTCGATTATGATTTTTTCATATTTTTGAATGAAATTTTCTAAGTTTTCTTTATTTTTTTTTATCAATTTCAGATAATCATTTAGAAGTTTTGAAATTTCATGTGTTTTCTCAAAATCTCCTAAATGTTTCCACATAACATATTTCAAAAGCAATTATGCTGCTTGCTCAAAATTTAAACTTGCAAGATCAAATTCGCTTCTTTAAAAAGTTCTAATCCATTTTTATAAAATCTTATTCCTCTATCCTTAATATTTCACCAAAATTCATTTCAACTTTATAAAATCATAATATATGCAGTTTATTAAATATTTTCTCAATATCTTTAATTGTATTTATATCTAATGGAGACTTGTCATCTCTAATTCTTAAAATTCTTGCAAATCTCAGGGCAAATCCACTCTCATATTTTCTGCTCTTTTGAATGTCTTCAAAACCAACCTCAACTACAATTTCTGGTTTAACTCTCACACCACCTTCGATATCTTCTTGTTTTATCCCTAATAACCTCTTTGTCATCTCATCAAACTCTTTATCAGTTAACCCCTTAAAAGTTTTACCAAGTGGAAGAAAACTCTTTTTGTCCTCTGATAAACAATAAAGCATATAATCTGATAGCCAATTCATTCTTCTTCCATAACCCCAAAAAGCTTCGAGTATAACAAGGTCAAGAGTTTCTACTTTTTTCAATTTAAACCAAAGTTTACCTCTTCTTCCACTCTGATATATGCTATTTAACCTTTTTGCAACTATTCCTTCAAAACCTTCGCTCAAAGATTTTTCATAAAAAATTTTACCTTCTTGAAGGTTTTTAGGAATTATATTTTTTACTCTCTCAAATTTTCCCTTAACACCCTCAAGGATCTCCATTCTCTTAAAATAAGGAGCATTTGTTAAATCTTCATAATTCAAATAAAGAATGTCAAAAAGAAAAATTTTTAAATCTAACAAATCTTCATTTTCCTTTTCTTTTTTAAAAATTACACTCATAAGGTCTTGAAAAGAAACAATTTTTCCTTTATTATTAAAACCAACTAATTCTCCCTCTAAAATTAAATTTTCATATTGAGAAAAGTTTTTATTTATTTTATCAACAATATTTTTTAAACTTTCTGTAATATCATTTAAATTTCTTGAAAAAATCTTTAATTTTTCTTTATTTTTATGTATCTGAACTCTTATGCCATCATATTTATATTCAAAAGAAAATGTGTCTTTTTCATAAAATATCTCTTCAACTGATTCAACTTTTTCTGCAAGCATCATTGGAATTGGTTTGAAAAGTTCAATTTTAAATTCGCCCTTTTTGTAATTTTCAAAAAGTTTCCTGAAACTTCCAGATTTTAAATATAGTTCATTAATTTTTTTTTCATTTAAATTAAGGTAAAGTGCTACTGCTTTTTTAAATAACCCTTCTTTTATTCCACCCCTTATCTCTCTTATGATTATTTTTGTAAAATATTTTGCTTCAATGTGAGATAATTTATCATAGATTGATTTTAATCTCTCTACTCTCTCCTTTTTAACTCCTTCCCCCTTTAAATCTTTAAATTTTTTAATTTCATCGTAAATATCTTTTAAATTAAAATCAGATGGATTAATTTTTTTATTTTTAATAAAAACTTTTGCTACCCAATCACCAAAATCTTCAACTCCTGAAAAATCAATTAATTCAACATCTTCAAATAAGTTTTTTATACTTTCATAAACAGTACTTATTCCAATATTTAACTCTTTCTTTAAAAAGTTTTCAAATTTTCCAAATGAAAGTTCTATAAAAAGAGGAATTTCATCATAATTCATATTTGAAAAAATATTTTTTAATTTCTCAACAATTTCATTTCTCTTTTTTATCTTTGAAAGAGATTCAAGAAAATTTGAAAAGTCAAAGAATTTCATATTATAATTATAAATTGAAAGCCGAAGTGGCGGAACTGGAAGACGCGGTAGACTCAAAATCTACTGGGGGTAAACCCCATGAGGGTTCGACTCCCTCCTTCGGCACCATTGTTAAACAATATTAATATGAAGGAAAAGATAAATGAAGTAAAGGTAAAGATAAATGAAGAAATCGAAATTTTAGCAGATTTAATTGAGGATTTAATTGTAGGCAAAGAAAAAAACGAAGAGAAAATTCTAAATCTAATTTCCTTACAGAATATCATAAGAGGAATAAATGAAATTCTCTTGAGAATTAAAAACAAAGGAGCGCTTTTGCAGGAAATTATTAATTTATTAATAACACAACCACATATTATAGGTTCATTTATAGGAATTTTAGAAGATGGAGAGATAAAAATCTATTCTAATTTCAAAAATAATGAACTCAACAATGAATTTTCTATAGATACAGATTCAGAATTCTTTGAGCCCTTTTATTCTGGAGAAATAAAAAGGATAAATTCATATAAAAATAAAATTGTTAATGCAATTTCTCTTCCAATTTCAGATGAAAAAGAAAGAGTTGGAGTTTTGGGTCTTTTTTCTGATAAACAAGATTTCTTTGATGACGAAGAGTTAAATTACCTTACAGATGTAACAAGTGATATTTTAGTGGGATTAAGAACTATAAACTATGAAAAAAGAATAAGAGACTCTCTTTTAAACTTAGCCAGAGGAATAACAAAAATAGTTGAGTTAAAAGATCCGGGTTCTAAAAACCATGGTGAGGTGGTTGCAAAGCTTTCTTATGAAATTGGAAAAAGATTAGGTTTTGATGAAGAAAAGCTTGAGATGCTTTATATTGCAGCCCTCATTCATGATATTGGAAAAATTTCAATTGCTTTGGAAATTTTGAATAAACCTTTTAAATTAAGAGATGTTGAATATGAATGGGTAAAGCAACATACATATTATGGATATGAATATTTAAGAGACATTAATTTTCCATTACCAATTGCTGAAATAATTCTACAACATCACGAAAGAATAGATGGAAGTGGATATCCAAGAAAACTCAAAGGAAATGAAATTATGATTGAAGCAAAAATCATTGCTGTGTGTGAGGTTTTTCATGCAATGATCTCACATAAACCTTATAGACCTCCTCATTCAATTGAAGAGACTCTTGATTATATAAGAACTAACAGAGGAGTCCTTTTTGATGAATTCGTAGTTGATAAATTTTTTGAAGTAATTAATGAAGGTTTTTTAAATAGATGTTAAAAATTGAAGTTTTAGATGGAAAAAATTGTATTGGGGGTACTAAAATTTTAATTGGAAATAGAGATTCTTCTTTTTTTCTTGATTTTGGAAAAAATTTCAAAACATATTCACTCTATTTTGAGGAGTTTTTATCTCCAAGAACCCTAACTGGTATTTTTGATTTATGGAAACTCAACTTAATCCCAAAAATAAAAAATATTTACAGAGATGACATACTTCCTCCATATTTAAATGATGAAGGGAGACACATAAATATTTTAGGAATTTTTCTCTCACATGCTCATCTTGATCATAGTGGATTTTTATCACTAATTAAAGAGGATTTTCCTGTAATAACATCATCAACAACAATAAAATTTTTAAAAGCAATTGAGACCATTAACCCAGAACTATTCAATCAATTTACAATAGTTAAAAAAAGATTTTGGGATGAAGACTTTGGTGAGAAAGTTTCCATAAGTTATAAAAAGAAAAAGCAAAAAGATTCTGAGTTTAATTCAGAAGAAAAAGAGAAATTAAGAAATTTTATAGAAATAAATGATGAAAAACATGAATATAAAATAGAAAACATTAAATTTACTTCTTTTAAAACAGATCACTCAATTTTAGGTTCCCTTGGCTTTTTTATTGAAATAGAAGGCAGGGGGATCGCATATACAGGAGATATTAGATTCCATGGAAAAAATTCATGCTTCTCATATCAATATGTAAATGAATTAAAAAAATTAAAACCAACCATTTTAATTACAGAAGGAACAAGGAAAAAAGGTGAAAAAGAAAATAAAAAAGAGGAGGATGTTTATAATGGAGTAATAAAAGTTATAAATGAGTATAAGGGAAAATTAATTATTGCTGATTTTGGATCAAGAAATATTGAAAGATTAGAAACTTTTTTAAAAATTGCTAAAGAAACAAAGAGATACCTTTTAATAACATATAAAGATGCTTATCTTCTTGATTTATTGAAAGATGAAGTAAATATAATAGATGATGAAAATATTTTAATAATTCATGAGAAAAAAAGCGATGATAGAAATTATTTAAAAGAGATAAAGGAAAAATATAAAAATAAAATAAATACTCCACAAAAATTAAATAACAGTTTGGGAGATTTTATAATATGCTATAGTTTTTATGATCTTGTAAATTTAATTGATTTAAATATTAATGATGGAGCATATATTTACTCTACAAGTGAGGCTTACTCTGAGGAACAAGAAATAGATATAAAAAGATTATTTAATTGGTTAAATTATTTTAATCTAAAAGTTTATGGAGTTGAACTCCAAAATGAAAAACCGATTTTCTCAGGAGATTATCACTCATCAGGACATGCATCTTTTGAAGATATAATTTGGATGATAAATGAAATAAATCCTGAATATATATTACCAGTTCACACTGAAAACATAGAAGAGTTTATTAAAATTTTTGGTGAAAAAAGAGTTATAAAAGAAGAAACTTTTGAATTATAATTTTATTTGATTGCGGAAGTGGCGGAACGGCAGACGCTCTGGATTCAGGTTCCAGTGGGGACTCCCCATGAGGGTTCAAATCCCTCCTTCCGCACCAAAGGTTTTTTATTTTATGGAAAATTTAATTTTTAATGCAAAAATTATTGAAAAAGGGAAAGAAGAAGGTAAAAATTTTGTTGTTCTTGATAATACACTTTTTTATCCAGATGGTAAGGGCGGTCAAATTGGTGATAGGGGCAAAATTGATAGTAAAGAAGTCTTTTATGTAAAAGAAAAAGATGGTAAAATCTTTCATTTTTTAAAAGAAATTCCAGAGAATGATGAAGTATTGTGTGAAATAAACAAAGAAAGAAGGATTGAAATATCAAGAGAACACACAGCACAACATTTACTTTCAAGAGTTCTTTTAAATTTATACAATTTAGAAACTTTAAGTTTTCATATGGGTGAGGAATATTCAACAATTGATACTCCATATTTTGATTTAAAAGACGAAGATTTTGAAAAAATCGAAATGGAAGTTATGAAAATAATAGAAGAGGGAAGACCTGTCAAAAAATATTTTGTTGATGAGAATGAACTTAAAAATTTAGAATTAAGAAAAGAAGAAGATATAAAAGGAAAAATAAGAATTGTTGAAATTGAAAATTTTGATAAGACAATGTGTGGCGGAACTCATGTTGATAACACAAAAGACATTTTGATTTTTAAATTAATTAAAATTGAAAAAATAAAAGTAGATATGTTAAGAATTTATTTTAAAAGTGGTTTTAGAGCATACTCAGATTATTTTAAGAAAGATATTATTTTGAAAAAAATATCAAAAGAAAACAATGTTGGAATTGAAGAGATTGAATTTTTTATAAAAAAGTTAAAAGAAGAGAGTGAAGACAATTACAAAAAATACAAAGAGGCAAAAGAAGAATTTATAAAACTCTATTTAAAATTAAAAATTTCAAAAAGGGTTCTTGAAGAAATAGAATTTTTAAATCAGGAAGATTTTATCAATATTGGTAAAGAACTTATAAAAAGCGGAGCAAATTTTGTATTTCTATATAATAAAGAAAGTGGTATTATCTTTATAAATGAGTTTCAAAACTTGAATTATGAAACTATTTTAAGTAAACTTAAAGAAAATTTTAATATTAAAGGAGGAGGAAAAGATTTCATTTCAATTAAAATAAATGATAAGGGAAAGGAGATAGAAAAATTTTTATGGCAGATGATAGAATAGCATTCATTTCAGATATTCATGCAAACATAGAAGCATTAAGTATGGTTTTAGAAGATGTAAGAAAAGAAAACATTAAAAAAATAATTTGTCTGGGTGATATAGTTGGGTATGGGCCAAATCCTAATGAAGCGATCGAATTAATAAAAAGTTGTGCAGATTATATTATAAGGGGAAATCATGATGAAGGATTAATTGATGAATCTATAACTTTTGATTTTAATCAATATGCTATAGATGCATTAAATTGGCAAAGAAAGGTTATAGATGAAGGTGATAAACTCTTTCTAAAAAATCTTCCATATTTTCTTAAATTTGATAATTTCGAAATTGTTCATGGTGCTTTATCTGATTTTTTTAAATATATAACAAACATAGATGAAGCAATTCAAGAAAAAAATTATATGAAAAGAAAAATTTTGTTTATAGGTCACACACATAGAGCAGGAGTTTTTGATTTAAATGAGAAAATATTTCATCCTCTTCCATATGGAGGTGAGTTTATTTTGAATACAGAAAGATATTATATTATAAATCCTGGAAGTGTAGGTCAACCAAGAGATTTTAATCCTCTTGCATCTTATCTTATCTATTATAAAAATGAAAACAGAGTTTTATTTAAAAGATTAAATTATTCATTTGAAATAACAAGAGAAAAAATTATAAAAAACAATTTACCGCAATTTCTTGGAGATAGATTAATTATTGGATATTAAATTTAAAACATCTCTTATCTCTTTTACTTCAACTCCAAAATGAATTGTCTTAATTCCTAATTTTTTTGCTGGTAATATATCCATTTCTAAATCATCCCCAATCATAACAGCATCTATGGGATTCCCATTTAATTTTTCAAGAATTTCTATATAATATTCGATATTTGGTTTTGCATAATGCATGTTTTCCATTGTTGTTATTAAAGGAAAATTAATACCACCTAAATTAGCCCAATCTATTCTTTGCTTAATTGCAATTTCAGGAAAAATTGAATTTGTTGCGATAACAACTTTATAACCCATATCTATTAATTTTAAAACTGTTTCTCTACCTCCGTCTCTTGGTTTTCCATAAACCCTGAGTTTTGGAAAATCATATATATAAAAATCTAAAAAGGTCTCTTTTAAAATATCTTTATCGACTTCAGATAACTCAACAAATTTTTTATAAAATTTATCGACATTTAACTCTCCATTTTCTTCATAAATCATATAATCAACCGAAATCTGAAGAATTTTTAGTGGGTCTTTTTCTTTTAAAATTTTTGAAAGTTTGGGTATAAGTAAAGCAAAATATGACTTTAAAAATTCATCAAAATTGATATCAAGAAGTGTCTTATCTAAATCAAATAAAACAATCTTCATGCTATCATTATAATTAAAGTTGAAATAAAAATCAAAAAGATTTAGAATTAATTAAGGATGTTAAACTATTTATTAGAATTTTTTAAGGGTTTCAGTTTTTGGAACTATTTAATAAGTTTACTTGATATTTTAATTATTACAGTTATTTTATACTTTATTATATCAGCGCTTCAAAAAACAAGAGTATGGCAATTGATACAGGGTTTAGTTATATTTTTTATTTTTGTTTTAATAGCATCAAGGATTTCAAGCATGTTAGGTCTTATAGCATTAAATTATGTTTTAAGAGGAATTTTATCAATAGGTAGTTTATTACCAGTTATGATTGTTGTTTTATTTCAACCAGAAATTAGAAAATTTATGGGTTCCCTTGGAAGAAGAAAAATATTTGGTGAATCTTTTGAATTTTTTACAGGATCTGAAGTAAATCCTATTAAAATAATAGATGAGATTGTCAAGGCAATAAAATATCTCTCTTTAAATAAAATTGGAGCCCTAATCGTTATCAAAAGAAAAGATAATTTAAATGAGGTAATTGAAACAGGAATTCCAATAAATTCTGATGTAACATCTGAACTTATTTCTACAATTTTCTATCCAAACTCACCTCTTCATGATGGTGCGGTTGTAATTGAGGAAGACAGAATTGTTGCTGCAAGATGCCTTCTTCCACTTTCAGAAAATGAAGCACTTGAGAAAGAATTAGGCACAAGACACAGAGCAGGTGTTGGAATAACTGAAGTAACAGATGTAATTTCAATTATAGTGTCGGAGGAAACAGGAATAATATCAATTGCAATTGAGGGAAAAATAACCCGCTATCTTTCAGTTCTTGAATTAAGAGGAATGCTTATACTTCTTTTAAAGAAAGAAAAAGGAGGAAAAGTAAAAGTTGGACAGAAATAAAATAACAATCTTTCTTATATCTTTTCTTCTTGCATTTTCATTTTGGTTATATGTTAGTTTAGGAGAAGGTCCAGAAAGCGAAAGAGTTTTTCTTGTTCAATTAACATATAGAAATATGCCTCAAGACCTTACAATTCTAGAAGGGTTCGAAAAGGTTGAAATAAAAGTTGTAGGTTCCAAACAGAGAATTTCAACTTTAAGAGAAAATAACATCATTGCTTATGTTGATCTTTCTAATCTTCAAGAAGGAGCACATAATCTTCCTGTTAATGTTGAATTACCTTCATTTTTTAAAGTAACAGAAATTTATCCTTCAAGAGTTAATATTTACCTTGATAGAGTAATTAAAACAGAAAAAAGTATAAGATTTGATTTTATTGGAACTTTAAAACCAGGACTCATAATAGATGAACCTGAGATCTTGCCTAAAACAATCAAATTAACAGGTCCATCTAAAAAAATTGACACAATAAGAGATGTTTCTATAACAATAGACCTCTCAACAATAAATTCAGATGTAACTCTAACATTGATTCCAAAAATTAAAGATGGACTTGGTAATGAAATAACAAACTTATCAGTTGACCCTTCAATTGTAAATGTAAATATAAAAGTTAAAACAATTTTATCAACAAAAGTTGTTCCTGTTGTTCCAAAATTTTTTGGTGAAATTTCTGGAGATTATGGAATATTAAAGGTTTCAATAAAACCTTCAATTATGACAATATATGGTAGAGTTGAAATTTTGAATAAAATAGATTCTCTTATAACTGAAAACATAAATATTACAAATTTAAAAGAATCAAAAATTTTTACAACAAGAGTGATTTTACCTCAAGATGTAGAGTTAAAGGAAGAAAACTTAGTTACAATACAAATTATTGTTGAAAGAAAAATTTCAAAAACAATCAGTAACATAAAGTTAGATATATTAAATAAAAATGATAATTTTGATTATATAATTGATGTTCAAAATATTAAAGTTGATGTTTATGGATTTGAATCGGTTGTAAAAGATTTAACATTATCTGATTTTGTTGCCTCTATTTCTGTTTTAAATCTTGAGGAAGGTATTTTTGAAATTCAAGTTGATATAATTTCAAATAAAGAAGGATTTAATATTGTAAAAATTATTCCAGAAAAAGTCAAAGTTATTATCAAAAGAAAGGAGGGGTAAATAGATATGGAAGACAAAGAAAAGATAAGGAAAAGGATAGAAGAATTAAGAAAATTAATTGAATATCATAACTACAGATATTATGTTCTTGATTCTCCTGAAATTTCAGATAAGGAATATGATAAATTATTCAAAGAACTTGTTGAACTTGAAGAGAAATACCCTGAATTTAAATCAGAAACCTCTCCCACAATGAGAGTTGGTGCTCCTCCATTAAAAGAGTTTAAAACTATAAGACATGAAGTTCCAATGCTCTCTTTAGATAATGCATTTAATGAAGAAGACCTTATTAGTTTTGAGAAAAAAATCAAAAGAATTTTAGGAGATATTGAAATAGAATATACAGTTGAGCCAAAATTTGATGGTTTAAGCATAACACTTATTTATGAAAATGGAGAACTAAAATATGGAGCAACAAGAGGAAATGGAATTGAAGGAGAAGATGTAACCCAAAACCTGTTAACAATAAAAACTATTCCTATTTATATTGAAAATCCGCCACCTCTTTTAGAAGTTAGAGGTGAGGTTATAATGTTTAAAAAAGATTTTGAAGAATTGAATCTTGAAAGAGAAAAAAAAGGTGAACCACTTTTTGCAAATCCAAGAAATGCAGCAGCAGGCTCTGTAAGGCAGTTAGATCCTAAAATAACAAAAGAGAGGAAGCTCCACTTTTTTGCATATTATATTGCAAGGGTTGAAGTTATTGAGTTTAAGACACAAGATGAAATTTTGAAATATTTAAAAGAGAAAAAATTTATAACTCCTCCTGATTATGAAGTTTGTAAAGGAATAGAAAAGGTAATTGAAAAATGTATTTGGTATGAGAAAAAAAGAGATGAATACCCATTTGATATGGATGGTACTGTAATTAAAGTTAATAGATTAGATTTACATGATGTTCTTGGATCAACAACACATGCACCAAGATGGGCAATTGCATATAAATTTCCTGCTGAAGAAAAAGAAACAATTGTTGAAGATATAATTGTTCAAGTTGGAAGAACAGGAAAACTTACTCCTGTTGCTGTGCTTCAACCAGTTTTTGTTTCTGGTTCAACTGTATCAAGAGCAACACTTCATAATGAAGATGAAATAAAAAGACTCGGAGTTAAAATAAAAGATCATGTAATTGTAAGAAAAGCGGGCTCTGTAATACCTGAAGTTGTTAGAGTATTAAAAGAAAAAAGAATTGGAAAAGAGATAGATTTTGAATTTCCAAAAAAATGTCCTGTTTGTGGAGGAGATGTAATCAGATTGACCGGTGAAGTTGATTATAGATGCACAAATGCATCATGTCCTGCACAAATTAAAGGAAGGATACTTCATTTTGTTTCAAGAGATGCAATGAATATTGAAAATATTGGAGAGTCTCTTGTTAATCAACTTGTTGATAAAGGTCTAGTTAAAGATATAGGAGATTTATACTATTTAAAATATGATGAAATGATTAAACTTGAAAGAATGGGACCAACTTTAGCAAATAAAATTTTAAGAAACATTGAAGCATCAAAAGATAGACCTCTTTCTCGACTTCTATATGGTTTAGGAATTTTTCATGTAGGTAAACATGTTGCTCAGTTATTGACAAAAAGATACAAAAATATAGAAGATTTTTTCAATTTAAAACCTGAAGATTATATGGAAATAGAGGGAATTGGTCCAGAAATTGCACAAAGTTTATATTCTTTCTTTAAAGAAGAAAAAAATATAGCACTTATTGAGAAACTTAAAAAAGCAGGCGTAAGAACTAGTGAAATAGTTGAAGAAAAAGAGGGAAAATTAAAAGGATTAAAGTTTATTTTTACAGGTGCACTCGAAAGTATGTCAAGGAAAGAAGCGGAAGACCTTGTAAAAACATTAGGCGGAGAAGTTTCTTCCTCTATTTCAAAAAATGTTGATTTTGTTGTTGTTGGTAAAGATCCTGGATCAAAATTTGATAAGGCAAAAGCACTAGGTTTAAAAATTATAAATGAAGAGGAGTTCCATAAACTTGTTAAAGAATAAAATTTTTATAATCCTTCTTTTCTTTCTTTTATTTTATCCAAAGATAATTTCTTCTCATGAAATTGAAAAGATATACTCTTTCAATGAAAATTTTGAAATAATTTCTAAAGATAATTTTATCATTGAAATTAAAGGAAATTATGAAAAAGATTTAACTGGTTATTTTTATAAAAATCTAAAAATCTTTTATGAGACTGATTTAGAATTTTACGACTTTGAGATTAAATATAAAGATATTAGAAAAACCGATTTAAGATTTGAACCTCAAATAAAATATGGTGGAGAAATTGGAGAAATTATTTATAAAGATATATTCCACACATTACAATTAGAAAATATAAGTTTTGTTGGTAATTTTAAAAAGGGTTATGATAATTTTTTACTATTTAAATTTTACCCTTTTATATACAACAAAATAACAAGTGAAACTATAATTTTAAAGAGTTTTGATATAAAAATAAAATTTAAAAGAAATTATATAACTTTATCAAATAAAAATGTCTCACAAACTGAAACATATATTATCATTGGAAAAGGCGATTTAAAAGATACAGTTAGTTTTTTTATTAATAAAAGAATTGAAGATGGATTTAATGTTTTGTTTAAGCCTCTTGAAGATTTTTCAGGAGGTGACTTAAGGACAAATATAAGAAATTATTTAAAAGATAATTACAAAAAACTTAATATAAAATATCTTTTGCTTCTTGGGGGAAGCAATGAAATTCCATATTTTAAAGTTTATCCATATAAAAATAATTTTGTTTTAACTGATTTTTTTTATGGAGAACTTACAAGTGAAATCGATTTAGATAAAGATGGAAAATCGGGAGAACCTTTCGATGATAAAATCGATTTTTATTCAGAAATTTTTGTTGGAAGAATTCCATCAAGTGATAAAAGCTTTATAAAAAGTGTTCTTGAAAGAACTCTTACTTATGAAAGATTAGAGAATAAAAAAAGTGTTCTTTTGAGTGGTGCAATATGGAATTTTGAAACAACCCTGCTCCCTTTTACAGATGGAGCAGAGTCTTTAAAAATTATTTTTGAAGAAACCTTTAAAAAGAATGGTTTTTCTTCAATTCTCCTTGCAGAAAGAGAAGGAGTCAAAAAGTCTGAAGCATCAAATATTCCCTTGAATTATGAAAATTTTATAATATATCAAAATGAACTAAAACCTGGTTTAATATTGTGGCAAGGCCATGGATATATCAATTCAACTTTTAGAAAAGTTTGGTTAGAAGATTTAAATAAAAATGGAATTTATAATGATAAAGAAGGAAGGGAAATTAAATTTGTCGATATTGATTCACTAATCTCTTTTAACAAAGATTATCCCTCCATTGTTTTTATGGGTTCTTGTGACAATATGAGAGGTGTAGAAAACTCTCTAGCATTTTCTTTTATAAAAGATTATGCTGTTTCAGTAATTGCAGCAACTGATACTGCTTATTACGGAATAGGATGGAGTGGTTTTAATGGTGGTTGGCTTCAAAGTTTAATGTATACTTTTTCAGATTATTTAAAAGATGAAAATTCGGTTTCTTATTCTTTATCTAAAGCAAAAGAGGTATATTTTGAAAAATTTATTAGTAAAAGTCAAATTGAGGAAAGTTTTGCTAATATTTACATTTTTAATATTGTTGGCACTCCTGAGATTAATTTAAAAACTCAAAATCAAATAATAAAATCAAATAGTGCAATTGCAAAGGAGAATCAAATATTTAAAATTGATTTTAAAATAAGTGACAATTTTAATACAATTAAAGGTTTAATTGAATTTGATAAAGATTATATTAAACTTTTAAAAATTGAGAGCAAAAATTCATTTAACTATTCAATAATTGATGAAAATAGAATAATGTTTAAAATAGATAAAATTTTAGATAAAGAACTTTTCTCAATGATTTTTTTTGGAAAAAGCCCGGTAGAAACAAAAATATTTTTAAGAGGTATTGTAGTTGATGATAAAATTTCATATGATTTAATTGAATCTAATAAAATTTTTGTTTTAAAAAAGAACTATTCAAGATATGATTTAAATGATGATGGAAAAGTTGATGGAGTTGACTTAATAGAATTTTCAAAATCATTCGGGTCTCGATTTGGTGACATTGATTACAAAGATTACTGTGATTTCACAATGGATGGAAGAGTAGATGGTTTAGATTTAATTGAATTTTCTATAAATTTTGGAAAAAATTTTTAATATTTTGAGGAGGTAAAATGGAGGAGATTTTAAGAAGATTAAAATCTATACCAGGAGTTATTGGAGTAATGATTGTTGAAGCAGATGGGCTTCTTATAAATAGCTTAGTTGATTCAAATATTGACCCAGAAGCAATATCAGGATTATGTGCCTCTGTTTTCAGAAACTCAAGGTCAATTCTTTCAACAACAAATCTTGGAGACCTAGAAATTGCAATGCTTGAGGCAGATAATGGAAATTTATTTATAAAAAGAGTAGAAGAGGTTTTTCTTTCACTTCTAACAAGAAAAGATATAAATTTGGGACTTATCAGATTATCAATAAAAAATGCATCAAAAGAATTGATCTCCTTTTTATAAAAGGAGGTAAGCCTTTATGTATGAATATAAAGAGATAAGAGCGCCAAGAGGAAAGGAATTAAATACAAAAGGTTGGGGGCAAGAGGCTGCATTAAGAATGTTAATGAACAATCTTGATCCAGATGTTGCTGAAAAACCAGAAGAACTAATTGTTTATGGTGGAACAGGAAAAGCAGCAAGAAATTGGGAAGCTTTTTGGAATATTGTTAAGGCATTAAAAACACTTGAAAATGATGAAACTCTTTTAATTCAATCTGGAAAACCAGTTGGAATTTTTAAAACTCATGAATTTGCTCCAAGAGTTCTTATTTCAAATGCGATGTTGGTTCCCAAATGGGCAACTTGGGATGAATTTAGAAAACTTGAAGCAATGGGTCTTACTATGTATGGTCAAATGACAGCAGGTAGTTGGATCTATATTGGAACTCAGGGAATTTTACAGGGAACCTATGAAACATTTGCACAAGTTGCAAATAAACACTTTAATGGTTCTCTAAAGGGAAAATTTGTTTTGTCTGCAGGTCTTGGAGGAATGGGTGGAGCACAACCTCTTGCAATAACAATGAATGAGGGAGTTTGTATAATTGCAGAAGTTGATAAAAATAGAATTGAAAGAAGAATAAAAACAAATTATCTTGAATATTATACAAACTCAATAGATGAAGCAATAAAATTAATGGAAGAGGCGAAAGAGAAAGAAATTCCAAGATCAATTGGTGTTTTAATAAATGCTGTAACTCTTTACAAAGAACTTTTAAAAAGAGATATAATACCTGATATTGTAACAGATCAAACATCTGCACATGATGAACTGAATGGTTATGTCCCATATCAAATTGATTATGAAGAAGCACTTAAATTAAGAAAAGAGAAACCAGAAGAATATATAAAACTTTCTTATGAATCAATTTTTGAACATGTAAATGCAATGGTTGAATTTCAAAAAAGAGGAGCAGTTGTTTTTGATTATGGAAATAATATTAGAGGCCAAGCTTTAAAAGCAGGGTTCAAAGAAGCATATTCATTTCCAGGATTTATTCAAGCATATATAAGACCACTTTTTTTTGTTGGAAAAGGTCCTTTCAGGTGGGTTGCACTATCTGGAGACCCAAATGATATATATATTACAGATGAGACAGTAATAAAAGAGTTTAGTTATGATGAACATCTTGTAAGATGGATAAAAATGGCAAGAGAAAGAGTAAAATTTCAAGGTCTTCCTGCAAGAATCTGTTGGCTTGGATATGGAGAAAGAGAGAAATTTGGCTTAATTATAAATGATCTTGTGAGAAAAGGTAAAATTTCAGCTCCAATTGTTATTGGAAGAGATCACCTTGATACTGGCTCTGTTGCATCTCCTAACAGAGAAACAGAAGGAATGAAAGATGGTTCTGATGCAATTGCTGACTGGCCAATCTTAAATGGGCTTCTTAATGCTGTTTCTGGTGCAACTTGGGTTTCAATTCATCATGGAGGAGGAGTTGGAATTGGTTATTCAATTCATGCAGGTATGGTAATTGTTGCAGATGGAACAGAACTTTCAGATAAAAAACTTAAACTTGTTTTAAATTGTGATCCTGGAATTGGAGTTGTAAGACATGCTGATGCAGGATATGATGAAGCAATAAAATTTGCAAAAGAAAAAGGTATAAAATTACCAAGTATTGATTAAGATAAAGAGTTTTTAATTAATTTAAATCCATAAAAAAGATAGTTTTTGAGTGTTCTGGGATTTTGTTTTATAAGTTTTTTAAAAATATAGTTTGGTCTTAAATAAAATTTTAAAAGTGCTTTTTTTCTTAAAGAGAGAAGTTTTTCTTTTGAAATAAATTTTGTACCTCCTATTGGATTTGAGAAGTAGTTATGACCTTCAATGTCTTCTTTAAGTAAATTTTCTTCTTTCATAATATTGTATAGTTCTGTACCATAATATGGAGTTGCTATGTGAAATTCAACAAAATCGGATGGAACTTTTAAAGAAAAGTTAATCGTTTCAATTATATCTTCCTCAGTCTCCCATGGAAATCCAATTATAAAAAATGAATAAACTTTAAAACCTAATTCTTTCGCAAGCTTAACAGCGTTTAAATTATCCTGAGTGCTTATTCCTTTTTTCATGAGTTTCAAACTTTTTTCACTTCCAGATTCAAGACCAAATGCAATTAGATAACAACCTGCCTTTTTCATCCAAATTAACATCTCTTTATCAATTGGTTTTGTTCTTGAATTTGCAACCCATTTGATCTTTAAATTTCTTCCTAAAATCTCTTTTGAAATATCAATTACCCAATCTTTATCAATTGTAAATGTGTCTGCTCTTAAAAAGAAATTGTCAATATTATATTTTTTTACACACTCTTCAATTTCATCAACTATATTTTTTGGACTTCTCTTTCTCACAAACTTTCCAGAAACAATTGGCGCAAGACAATATATACAACTTCCAGGACAACCTCGGGAAGTTTGTATTGTTGCTATTGGTTTATCTGTGTCAGGATTTTTATATAGTTCATTTCTAATAAGGTCTCTTGCAGGAAATGGAAGAGAATCAAGATCTTCTATAAAAGGAGGTTCTTCATTTTTTATCCATGTTCCATTTTTTTTATAAATAAGCCCCTTAACTTTTTCTAAATTCTTATCTTTTTCATAAACTTCTATAAAATTTTTTAAAACATATTCACTTTCACCATAAAAAGCAAAATCTAAATATTTATAAATATATTTATTAAAAGAAGATATTGGTGCAGTTATAAAATGAGCACCCTCTGCAATTGTGATTATATTTTCATCGAATTCTTTGACAAATTTAAAAATTTCTAAATCTTTCTCAATAGTTCCTGTTGTTATACTCATAATTACAATTTGAGGTTTAAATTCTTTAAGGTCTTTTTCAAAATTTTTATCTTTTTCAACAGGATAATCTCTAACTATGACCTCTTTATTGAATGTTCTTAAAATTGAAGCAAGATAAAGAAGATTATTTGGTGGTCTTAAAGATATAGCACTTCCACTATCAACATCTGCTTGACATCTATCTTCTCCTCTCTGAAATTTTCCAATAGGCGGATTCATCAATAAAACTTTTTTGATCATAGTAATATTATAAAAATTTTTTTAATGAAAAATAAAAAAGGGAGGGGTTAATCCTCCCTTGCTAAAACAAAAATTATTAACTTAACTTTCTTTTAAGTAAATCACCCAATCTTTTTATACCTTCTTCAATCTGTTCGAGTGTTGGTAGGGAGAAGTTAATTCTCATACAATTATGTATGTCTCTATGAGCATAAAATGATACTCCTATAACATAAGCAACTTTTTCCTCAATTGCTTCATAAAAGAGTTCCTCAGTGTTAATTGATTTTGGACATGTAACCCAAACAAAAAGTCCACCTTCTGGTCTTGTAAATTTTACTTCCTCTGGAAAATATTTCTCCATACTTTCAATCATTTTGTCTCTTTTCTTTTTGTATTCAACTTTTACCTTTTCTATATATGGCTCTAAATAACCTCTTCTTAAAAATTCATTAACTATATATTGAGTTATTGAAGGCGAACATAAATCAGCAGCCTGTTTTGCAATAACAATTTTTCTAATAACTTCTGGATCTCCAACAATCCATCCCAATCTTAATCCAGGTGATAAAATTTTTGAAAATGTCCTTAAAGTTATGACATGTGTTCTGTTCATCGAAATTAATGGAGGAACGGACTCTCCTTCAAATCTTACCTCTCCATAGGGATCATCTTCAACAATAGGTATTTGATATTTCTCTGAAATTTCAATTAATCTTTTTCTTCTTTCATATGATAATGTAACTCCAGTTGGATTATGAAAATTTGGTACAGTATAGACAAATTTTGGTTTAATCCTTTTTTTGAAAATGAGGTCCTTTAAAGTTTCTTCTAATAAATCGGTATCCATACCATCTTTATTTATTCTTATATCAACATATTGTGCTTCAAATGCATTGAATGCTTGAAGCGCCCCAAGATATGAAGGAGATTCAACTATAACTGTATCGCCAGGATCAATAAATATTTTTGCTATTAAATCCAAACCCTGTTGTGATGCAGTTGTTATAATTAAATTATCTATACCAATATCTACCCCTTCATTTTTCATTCTTGAAACAAGGGTCTCTCTCAAATCTTTTAACCCTTCAGTCACTCCATATTGTAAAGCATCTTTTCCATAATTCTTTAATACAAAATCAGTTACCTCATTTATTTCATCTGCTGGAAAAATTGTTGGATCTGGGAAACCTCCTGCAAAAGAAATTACTCCTGGTTGCTTTGCAACTTTGAGAAGTTCCCTTATCTCTGATGCCCTCATTCCCTTTGCTCTTGTTGCATAAACCCTCTCCCACTCAATACCAATCTCGTTAGGTGTTACCCCCATAGGTCACCTTCCTTTCAAAGATATAATAATACTTTAGTGCCTATAAAATTTTAACCAATTAATGAGAATTTGTCAAGAGCTAAAATTTCTCTTATAATCTTTATTTCTTCACCTATAAAAATTTTTAGTGATATATTTTATATTAAATTTATTGACTTAAATTTCCATGATGTTAAAATTCTATTGTTACTTATTAATCATAAAGATAAAAGGAGGAACATATGAAAAAGCAGGTCCCAACAAAATTAAGAAAAGCTGAGTACACATTTGACGCTGAGTGGCTTGAGGGAATGTTACAAGCACCAATTAATATACCACAAATGAAACCATATTATACAGAGATTAAGAATAAAGAGGGAAATACTTTTGAAGTTTTAATAAGACCAATTAAAGAAGAGGAGATTGATCCAGTTTTAAATTTCTTAAAACTTACACTTGATGCTGAGTATGATTTTTATGATATTGTTGGAGCGAGAGTTTTTGCAGAATTGCTTGCTATAAAAAGAAAAAGAATGAAAGATGAATATTTCTTCGTGGGACTTCATGAAGGAAAACTACTTGGAATTGCAAACGGAAGATTAATGAATGAAGATATAAATATTTCACTTCATACAATGACATTTGAAAGACAAATTAATGCTGGTGCAGTTCTATTTTATGCAAAAGCATGGTATGCATTTGAGATCTGTAATCAACAGGAATTCTGGGCAACATTTGAAAGTTATAATGGATGGGTTTTGGGTGGACTTAGGATGGCTCTTCCAACATACCCATGGCCAGATTATCAACATGAGTTAGGTGGAGCAAAAATTTACTACTTAACAAAGAAAATGTGGGAAGAAGAGATTAGAGATAACTATCTCCAACAGGTAATGAGAGGATTCTTTAAAGAAGCGCCAGAAGATTTAATCAAAAGAAACGAAAAACTTATTGTTCCAGATAAACTAGATATATAATTTAATTGTTTAACTCAATGGGGGCTTTACTGCCCCCTTTTTTTATTTCCTCTAATAATTTTATTTAAGCCCTCTTTTACATCTAAATTTATATCAAATTCTTTTATGAAAATAATTGCATCATCATAATTTTTTCCATTTCAATTATTTTCTAAATACTTAATTTTGTTTATATCCGAAATTTAAAAATCCCCATAAATTTTTATTTCTTCAATTTTTTCTTTAAATTTTCCTCTTAAAATTATTAATCCACTTTTTATTTTCTTAGTGCAAATTTCTTCATAATCTTTTTTAAATCCAAAAGTCCACTCTTTCTTTTTATATTCCTCATCATAAAGTTTTTTCATTAAAATTTTTTCTTCTTTATAAATTTTTCCTTTATAAATCTCAACATTAAATTTCTCTTTAAATGTTTAAATAAATTTATCAAATGCTTCATTTATTTTTACTTTTCTATCTAATTCAATTGAAATAGTTGTTAATGCATATTTTAAATTAGAAAACTTTTTATCTGAAAATTTTAGTTCAATGAATTTTAATACTTTTGACAAAAATTCTAAATCCATATCAACAAGAATTGTTCCAGTGAAAGATATTGAATCACCAATTTTAGTAAAAGATGAACCAAAAAATTTTCTATATTTTACTACAACATCATTTAATCCTCTTCTTTTGTCTTCTATTCCAAATTTTTTTAAATATAAAATCATTAAATCTCCAAATTCCCTGTAAGTTTCTTCTTCACATAAATTAGATAGAAATCTTCCATTTCTATATTAAACATGTAAACATATAACTTCCTAAATCTTGATAAACTGTCCCCCCTAGATTATGTCTTCTCATAATTTTTACTTTATTTTTTAAAGCAAATCTAAATTTACTCTATCATATGGATTCTCTAAAAAACCAATAGGAGTGTCCCTTTTAACCCTTCTTAACCTTAATGTATTTGGGTATTTTTCATTTTCATCCATTAACCTCATCATTGCTTCTTCAAGAGCATAATGTTTTCTAGGATCAAAAATCCTATCTATTATTAACCTAAAATTCTCAACCATAAAATTCACATTTTTCTTATTTACAATCTTTATTTTCTTCTTTAAATTCACATATAATTTTTTCTGGAATTTCTAAATCGATGTTAAAAACTTCTTTAAAATATTTTTTAAAATTTTAAATACAATATAAATTGATTCTTCACAACATCTTGGACCACCACTTTTTGCTAACTCTTGGAGGCACTCACCTGTTGCTATCAAAACAATACTTCTTTTTTTATCACTTAAATATGTTGCTTTAAGTAAAGTTGAAAGAGTTGCTCCAACATTTGCTCATACCCCACATGTTCCAATTGTTCCACAAACTCCATATGGAATAAATGATGTTCTTTTAATTAATGCAACATTTCTTCTTGTATCACAATTTATTTTCCCTTGACTTTTTTAAGGAAGTTATAACAACTGGTCCTAAAACAAAATGGTGTTCTTTTCCAAAAAATTAAATGAGGGTTGTTTAAGTAAAAGATTTAAAATTTTTAATAAATCCTCCTCTTTTGTGTAATTTAAAAATTTAATTGTTATCTCCTCTTGATTTAAATATTCAACAATCTTCACAAATATAGTGATTTTTTGGACAAATATAATCACTGTTTTCCTCTTTACCACAATAGATACATTTATAAACTCCTTCTTTATCTAATAATTAGCTTTTACAAATTGAACAATAAAATTTAACTTCCATGTTTTTCAAAATATTCATCAATAATTTTTATATGTTCTTCAACAATATTCTTCACTTTTTCATATGGGGGGATTTGTTGAAACAATCAAAATTCAATCTATAAAAATTGAATGAATTCCAATAGATTTTAAACTTGCTCTAAATCCAGGCGATGAATCTCAGGCATTGGTTGTCCTTTATAATAAATTCTTATTAAAACTCTTTCAGGAAATCTTTACTTATTTCTTCAGAAATTCATAACATCTCCTTACATTTAAAAGTTGGAGGAGATGCAAGATAGAGTTCAATTGATACTTTGGGTTTTTCAATCATTATTCTAAAATTTTAAGGGCCCCTATCTTAAGGGGCCCTATTTACTTTTACTTCATTATATGCCAGTAATAATCTGGCTCTTTTTCACCATTTGCTAAGGCTAGAGCTATTTTCTCCGCTGTTATTGGAAGAGCTTTAATTCTTACTCCAACAGCATCCTCAACTGCATTTGCAATCACTGGTGCAGCAGGAATCATTGGATGTTCTCCCATACCTCTTGCTCCATAAGGCCCATCAGGTTGAGGAACCTCAACAATTATTGGAACAACTTCATCTGGAATATCAAGTGATGTTGGAATTTTATAATCTGTAAAGTTTGGATTAAGAATTTTTCCATTTTTATCAAATCTCATATCTTCATAAAGAGCCGTTGCAAGACCTTGTAATAAACCACCAATTATCTGATCTCTTACATTTATAGGGTTAATTGCCTTTCCACAATCTATAGCCTCAACTGCTTTTAGAACTCTTGTCTTACCAGTTTCTTTATCAACCTCAATTTTAACTGCAGCAGCACCTACTGTATAGTGAACATTAGGGTGTCCACCTTGGCTTGTTTCAGGATCTTGAAGAGCAGATGCAAATTCAACAAAAAATTGCCCACTTGCAACAATATTTTGACCTATATAGTATCCATCTTCTTTCATGATTCCATTTATAACAAAATCTTTTAGGTCTAATTCAAAATCTGGTTTTGTGTAACACTTAACTTTTCCATTTTCAAGATAAAGTGAATCTTTATTAAAGTGATATGCTCTTGAAACTACATCAAAAATTTTCTCTCTTGCTTCAAGCGCAGCTCTTTTTACTGCATTTCCACTTCCCCAAGTAACATGTGATGCTACAGTTTGCCAGTGATATGGGTTCCTATCTGTATCTGGAAGTTCTACTCTTATTTTTTCAATAGGTATTGTTAAAATTTCTGCAGCGATTTGAGCAATAGCTGTAAGATATCCCTGGCCTATCTCCATTCCAGAAACAAGTATATTAACACTACCATCTCCGCTAAATTTTATAAATGCTGTGGTTGAAACGTTAGGTGGCATAGCTGGTGCTTTCCAGAAAATAGCAAAACCTTTTCCAATTGCTTTTTTAGGATCTTTTGACTCTTCTTTTTTACCCCACTCTATCTCTTCTGCTACTTTATCAATTGCTTCAAGAAGTCCATTTGGATTCATTGGTGCACCATACGCAAGTGAATCTCCCTCTTTTATCGCATTTTTCCTTCTAAATTCAACAGGATCAATTCCAATTGCCTTTGCAATTCTAGTCATATGAGATTCAACAGAGAAAAGCATCTCCGAATAACCAAAACCTCTATATGGTCCTGCTGCAGGAAGATTTGTATATATACAATATGAATCAATTTTTACATTTGGAATTCTATATGGGCCTGTTGCAGAAAGACCTGAAGCATTTACAACATTAGCACCATATTCTACATATGGACCAGCATCCCAATAATTTTCAATTTGAAATGCTGTTATTGTTCCATCTTTCTTGACTCCAACTTTAATTTTTGAAACAACTTGTTGTCTCATGTATGTATTGTAAAACTCTTGATCTCTCCTCCATCTAACTTTAACTGGATTACCTTTACATGCAACCGCAAGTGCAGCAGCAATAACTTCCATCGTGACTCCTGCTTTTCCACCAAAACCTCCACCAACATATGGAGTTATAACTCTAACATCTTTTTCTGTAATTCCAAGAGGAGATAAAGCATCTGCAATAAGAGTTTTCTGAACATGTGGAGATTGTGATGAGTTCCATAAAGTTAATCTTCCAGAAAGATCATAATATGCAACAGAAATATGAGTTTCCATACAACAATGTGCATATCTTGGAATTTTGTATGTATCTTCAAAAATATAATCAGCTTCTTTAAATCCTTTTTCAACATCGCCTTTTCTAACTTTTCTATGATGAGCAATATTTGTACCACTTTTAGGGAAAAACCATGGTACATGAGGATACTGACCAAGATCTGGATGAATTAAGGGTGCATCATCTTTTAATGCTTCGATAGGATCAAAAATAGGAGGAAGCGGTTCATATTCAATTTCAACAAGTTTTGCTGCTTTTTGTGCGATTTTTGGATCTCTTGCAACAACTGCTGCAACCTGCTCTCCAACAAACCTAACTCTATCCTGCGCAAAAATGTATCTATCTTTCATGTAAAGACCAAATTTAAATGGAAAGTCTTTTCCTGTAACTACCTTTACGACTCCTTCGACTTTTTCTGCTTTACTTATATCAATTTTTTTAATCAAAGCATGTGGATAAGGTGACTCGATTACTTCTGCATAAAGAAGATTTGGACCAAAATCAAGATCATCAACATATTTTGCAGCACCAGTAACTTTTTCTTTTCCGTCAATTCTCGATATCTCTTTTCCAACAAATTTTAATTCTTCCATCTTTAACCTCCTCTATTTCTAACATAATCTAAAACTGCTCTTATTATTGGAACATAACCAGTACATCTACACAAATTTCCAGAGATTGCTTCTTTAACATCCTCTTCATTTGGAGTAGGGTTTTTCTTTAAAAATTCATCAAGAGCAACAATCATACCGGGTGCACAAAAACCGCATTGGAAAGAATTATGTTTTATAAAAAATTTTTGAAGCTCTGTTAATCCATTCTTTGATATTCCTTCAAGTGTTGTAATTTCTTGTCCATCGACTTCAACTGCAAGAATTAAACAACTCCTTACCGATTTTCCATTTAATAAAACTGTACATGTTCCACAATCTCCTCTTCCACATCCATATTTTGGTGTTTTGTCTCCTAATTTATCTCTTAAAACATCTAACAATAAGTCATTTGGATCAACATAAACGCTTCTTTTTTCTCCATTTAATATAAATGATATTTTTCTCATATTCTCCTCCTAAATCAATCTCTCGCCATATTTTGGGCCTTTTCCATTCAATCTATCAACAGCAGCTCTAAGTCCTCTCTCAAGCATAATTTTTGCCATATGAGTTCTGTATTCTTTTGTTGCTCTTATGTCTGTTATTGGAGAAATTTCTTCAACTAATAGTCTTTTTGCTTCCTGAATTAGTGATTCATTTAACTCTAATCCATTTAATAGTTGTTCAACTTTTGTTGCTCTTGCAGCAACCGGACCAACTGCACAATGAGCAACTTTATACTCATTACCTTCTAGAACAAGAATGCCAATTCCAACTTGTGCAAGATCTTCACCATTGTATCTTCCAAGTTTCACATATGCACTACCATTTCTTTTATTTGGAAGAGGTACTATAACACTATAAACAAATTCATCTTCTTTTAAAACAGTTTTTCTTGGTCCAGTGAAAAATTCATTTATATTAACTCTTCTTTCACCATTTTTGCTTCTTAAAATAACCTCTGCTTCGTATATTAAAAGGGCAGGTCCTGAATCAAGAGATGGAACTGCAGAACAGATATTTCCCACAAGAGTTGCTCTATTTCTTATAGCAGTTGAAGCAACGCTTTTTGCAGATTCCCATAATAGTGAATATTTTTCAAAAACAACTTGAGAATCAATTAATTCACTAAATGTAACGCATGCGCCTATAAACAAAGATTTTCCATCAAATTTTAACTCCTTAAGCTCATCGATGCCTTTAATATCAATGAGCGCTTCTGGAAATTCAAAACCATCTTTAATTCTTACAATTAAATCTGTTCCACCAGATAAAATTCTTGCTTTTGTTTTATATTGAGATAAAAGTTCTACTAATTCATTAACACTTTCAGGTTTTAAGTATTCAAATTCATGTGATATTACACCTGACATTTCTCCTCCTTTAAAAAAATAAGACGGAAGGTGTTATCCCCTCCGCCTTATACATATAATTATTTCGTCTTCCAAGCGATAAATCTACCCCACATTGACTCTGCTTCCATTGCTTTTACTAAGAAGCAACCGAGATAATATCTTCCGCTTGGAAGATGGGAAATATCTCCACCAAGATTCTCTGCATGAACTAGGTGTTTGGGGAATAATTTAAGATGCATTGCCTGATAGAATTCATCAATTGGATACATTTCATCCCAATCTTTACCAAATTGCTCTTTTAGTTTTCTATTTGCCTCTTCAAATGTCTTTGGATGCCAAATTCTCATTATTGTATTCATAGGATGGTCAGCACTAACTGCATCAACTCCAATCCATTTGATATTCATATCAAGTGCCCATTGAGCAAAATCTGGAGAAGGTCCAGGATGTCTTACCATATATTTAAATTCATCTGAATCTGGAGAATTCCATCCAAATTTATACCATCCAGTTTTGATAATTAAAATATCGCCTGGTCTTATATCAACAACTTTCTTTATCATTTCTGGTGTATAAACACTAACATCACTTACCATACCAGAAATATCTGCAATAACTCCTGGTCCAACCCACTCTTCAAGTGGAGTCTCACCAATTGTTCTTCCTGCAGGATAGAAATGTTTTTCACCATCCATATGTGTTGCAAGGTGAAAACTTGCATTACAAATTGATGTGTTTCTTCCTAAACCAAATTGCTGTTGTCCAACCCTCTTAAAGAATCTAACTGAAAGCGGTTCATAGTTCAACCATTGTGGAGTTCTCACAGAAAATGGCAGTGTCAAGTCATATTGTTCCATCTCTTCCATCATCTTAATGAACTCTTCATTATCCATTCCATCTGGAGCTTGGTATGCAGCAACTCTTGTCCAAGATGTTTCTGTCTCCATAAATGGAATAGCACCTGCAAATATCCATGCTCTTTGATTAAGAAGTTTATTAACATCACCACCAATGCTCTCAACAAATACAAGATGTGATTTAGGAACTTTTATATGCATTAATTTATAATATTCATCTGGAGGAAACATCTCATCCCATTCTTTGCCCCATTCTTTTCTTAATTTTGCTTTTGCTTTTTCAAATTCACCGGCATGCCAATATCTAATTGGGGTATTCATTGGATGCTCTATACATCCAGCATCAATTCCAACCCATTTTAGTTTCATCTTCATTGCCCACTCAAAGAATTCCATATTTGGTCCTGGATGTCTTACAAGATAACCAAACTCAGATGAAGTTGGTTTTTCCCATGAATATTTACTATAACCTGTATAAATAATGAGAATATCACCCTCTTTAACATTTACTTTCTTTGTAATCATTTCAGGTGTGATTATGCTATAATCAGAAACCATATCTGAAATATCAACAATAACACCAGGTCCTGAAAGTTCTTTAAGTGGAATATCTGAAATAGCTCTTCCACCTGAATGATATGCTGTTTCACCGACAAGATGGGTTCCGGTAGTATTACTCCAATTTATGATCTGGCCATTTGCACCTTGTCCACCACCAAATGCACCTGTAACTCTCTTAAAGAAATGAATCTCAAGTGCCTTGTCATGTGGCCATGGTGGAGTAAAAATGCTAAGTGGTTGTGTTAGATCATAAAGTTTTGCCTTGCTTAAAGTTTCAATAAATTTTTCGTTGTTCATAAAAAAACCTCCTTTTTATTTTAAATTTTTATTTTAACCAGCATATTTCTTAGCAAATGCAATGAGTGCTTTCTTGAAGCACTCCATTGGTGCATCAAGAAGACCTGCACCAACTTGACCCACTCCTGCATTTTTATGTGCAACTCCTGTATCAATGAATGGAGTTAGATTCTTTTCAATAACTTTTCTAATGTCTATTCCAGTTGGAGTTCCTCTGAAATCAAAATATGGAATTTGATAGGTATTATTTTCTCCAATTGTTATTTCATACATTTCAAGATTTTTCTTAATTGCAAGTTGTGTTGTTCCTCCAACAAATTTAATAATTGCAGGAGCAGCAGCAATCGCAAGACCACCAATTCCAATTGTTTCCATAATTGAACTATCTCCCATATCTCTACCAACATCTTCTTTTTTGAATCCAGGGAAAAGAAGTACATCTGGAACTGGTGATTCGCATGTAAACCATTCATTACCCAATCCAGAAACTCTAATACCCCAATCTGTTCCATTTCTTGTCATAACAGTTACCATTGTGCTTCCTTCAATTCCTTCACATGGTTCAATACTTGCTTTACAACTTGCCATAATAAATGGAAGATATGCATGGATGTTCTGTTGAATAAATGTTATTGAATCGTTTGTATTATTTAGATCCTCCATAGTCGCAATTAAATACGGAACTAATTTTGAGAAAAGAAGATAGGAGGCAGCTCTTGTTCTATTATGAAGTTCATCACCCATTGTTAGTGCTTCAGCATTTATTGGTTTTAACTCAATTTTTCCTGCTTTTCTAATTGCTTTTTGCATAACTGGGAAAAACACATTTTCCATCCACTTGAGTCTTGCAATAACATCTTCAGAATACGCACCCATTCTTAATACTTTACCAATTCCTTCGCTGAAATTACAATAAGCCCTGTTTCCAAATGTTTCATTTTCAATAACCATAACCGGCATGGATGGTGATATGATTCCTGCCATAGGTGCAACTGAACTATGATGATGATTTGGCTCAAAAATAATTTCTCCAGATGCCGCTAACTTTTCTGCTTCTTCTGGTGTTTTTGCCATTCCTTCATAAATTAATGCACCTATTACTGCTCCTTTCATTGCACCGCACATTCTATCCCATGTAACTGGAGGACCAGCGTGAAGGAGCATGTTTTTCTTCATTCCAGGAATTACATCAATGGCTTTCTGAACATCAACCCACACAGGCTGAGCATCAAGAAGTCTTTTAAGCGCTTCTTGATTTGCTTTTTCAATGTCAATCATTTTAATACCTCCTTTAATTAAATTTATGGCTCAATTGCTATAATTCTGCACTGTGATGATTCAAACTCCATGCCTTTTAATGGAAAACAACCAATCCAAACTCTTTTATTTTTAACTTTATCAATATCTCCACCAAGATTCTCTGCATGAACTAAACCTTTTGGAAATAGTTTAAGGTGCATAATTTGATAGTATTCTTCAGGAGGAAACATCTCATCCCAACTTTTTCCATACTTTTCCTTTAGTTTCTTCTCTGCTTCAATAAATGCTTTTGGATGCCACTGTCTTATAATTGTGTTCATAGGATGATCTGCACTTCCACAATCAACACCTATCCACTTGAATTCCATTTTTAAAGCCCACTCATCAAATCCTGGACCTGGCCCTGGATGTTTTACAAAATATCTGACTTCATCTGCTTCTGGTTCATACCAAGCATATCTATGATATCCTGTATTTATTATTAAAATATCGCCTGGTCTTATCTCTACTTTTTTCTCAAGCATTTCAGGAAAATAAAGGTCATAATCTCCAACTTCATCAGAAATATCAACAACTACTCCAGGTCCAACCCACTCTTCAAGTGGAACTTCGCCTATTGATCTTCCATGTCCATAAAAGTGGATCTCTCCATCAATATGTGTTCCAACATGGTGACTCATAGTTATAATTTGACCATTTGCTCCTTGACCCATATGTGCTCCAGCAATTCTTTTGAAATATTGAACAGAGAGTGGAACATAACTTGGCCATGGTGGTGTATGAACACTTAAGGGTTGAGTTAGGTCATAAATTTTTGCTTTTCCCATTAATTCTAAAAATTCATTTATATTCATACATTCCTCCTATTTTCCCAAATTCATAAGTTTTTTAAGTGCTTCAAGCGCTTCTTCATCTCCTCCTGCTGGAGGCTTCCAATCAACTTGAAGCACTTTAAAACCAGTTTGCTCCAAACTCTCCTTAAAGGAAAGTAAACCAACATTTATAACTTTTAACTCTTTTTTAAATAAATCACTAACTGCCATTTTAACCTCCTATTTTCTTTAAAATATAGCCTGCAAGTTTTGCAGCAGTTGCATTTGATTCAAAAACTATTGCACCTGCTTCTTTTAAACCCTCAATTAAATCTCTTTTATTTTGTGGATCTTTATCAGTACCACAAACAGTTATTATGAATATTGCATTTGAATTTTTCATTGCTTCTTTAAGAGCAGGAACCTGATCTTCTTTAGGTTTAGGATTAGAACCATAACCTATAACAATATCTAAATAAAATATTGCAACATCTTTAAGTTTACTTTCTTCAACTAATCTCTTATTTCTTAAACTAAAATCAATCATTGGGTGTGGTCTTCCAACAGTAAATTCATCTTCTCCAAAATCTATAACTGTATGACCTTCACTGATCCAAGAATCTTTTATTCTGTATTTTTCATCAACTGGTGCATTTGAATTTGCATAACCAATAAAATCTTTAAGTATTAATTGGGTTTCATATGTTAATGTGCCACCTTGGAAAAATCCTCTAAAATATTTTTGTTCTGGTTTTAATCTTTTTGCTAAATCTTCTGCTAATTTTTTAATTTCTTCATCTTTCTCTTCTAATTTTTTCTTAAATGAATCCATAGGTATGCCTTTTGAAATACTTAAAGCAAGAAGAGCACCTTCTTCAAGAGTTGCAGCAGGAATAGCACCAATAGATTTAACTAACTCAGAATCTGCTCCTAATAAAACTCCAACAATTGGCTTCTTTATCTCTCTTGTAACTTTTCCTATTTTCTCTAAAACCTCAGGATGTGGAGGTTTAGATACAAGAACAATTACTTTAGTTTCTGGATCATCTTTCAATGCTTCGATTCCCTTTATAAATGATAAACCACCATACTCTTTTTTAACATCAATACCACCAGTACCTATACCTTGAGATATTCCTCCACCATTGTTTGAAATTATTGAACTTACCTCTTGAAGACCGGTACCAGCAGCAGAAACAATTCCAATATCACCTCTATTTACAACATTTGCAAAACCCAGAGGAGCTCCATTTATTATCGCAGTTCCGCAGTCTGGTCCCATAACAAGAAGATCATGTTCAAAACCATATTTTTTGACTTCAATTGCTTTTTCTTTAGGAACATTATCAGAAAAAATCATAACATGAAGACCTCTTTTAAGAGCATCCATTGCTACATCAGCAGCATATCTACCTGCAACTGAAATCAAACACAAATTTGCGTCTGGCATTATTTGAAGCGCACCTTCAATACTTTTTGGTAAAAATTCAGCACCAGCAGAAACTCTCTCTTTGCTCTTCTTTAACATTTCAACAATTTTATTGACTCCCTCTTCTGCAACTTTTTCATTTTCTCCTTTAACAACAATAAGCAAATCTGAATCTTTTGCATCTTTAAATTCTGGAAGAAGCATTCCAGATGCATCAAGTATAGATTTATTTTCTTTTGTTCCCATTACAACTGCTGCCTCAATAACACCTGGTAGCGATGAAGCATCTCTTGAAACAAGCATAAGTGTTACAGAATCATAATATTCTCCACTTTTAATTAAACCTTTTACATACATCTTCTCCTCCTTTTTTAATTGTTAAAATCAACCCTACTGAAAAATCTACTCCAGATGTTTCGCCAATCTGGAGTACTTTTGTAACTCTCTCTAAAATTTCACTCTCATCTCCATAAAATAAAGAGATAATTAAATTTTTTGTTTTTTCAAAAAATAATCCCTCACTAGCAAAATATAAGAAATTGTTTGATATTAAATTTTCGCTTTTTGAATTCTCATATATTATTTTTTTAAGATTACTTAAATTTTTGTTTTTTAAAATCTCAATAATTGATATTCCGGTAAGAAATCCATAAATAAAATCATCGCCACTTGGAGTTAATCCAATCCCTACACCTTTAATATATTTTATTCCACCTATTAAATCTCCATTAAAAATTTTCTCTATGCCACTCTTAATTTTCAAGATAAATTTATCAACTACTTTTTCATTTTCAACAAAATTATTTTCTAACAAGGGCGATAATCCTTTTCCATTTGATAAAACTTTTACATAATTTTCAAATAAATGAAAATTGTAATAAAATTTGGGAAGATAAAAATTATCAATCTTTAATTTAGAATCATAAATTTTTGTATTATCAATTTTAAATTTTAGATCGTCAATTACAATTGAATCTTTGTTTTTTATAATTGAAGAATTATTTTTAAAATCTTCAATATCATTAAAAATAATATTTGTTGGTCCACTTCCTATATAATGATTTCCTATAGTTAAAATTCTTTCTCCCATATGGAAATTTATAGAATTTTTGAAAGTTGAATGAATTAAATATTTTCCATCTTCTAAATTATCTCCAATACTAATAATATTAATTTTTTTTTCTAAATCATTTACCAAAATCAAGACATCCTCTCTTTTTACCTAATATGCATTATTCCTAATGCACTTTTTTCATGATTGGTAATTGGATAAAACGCAGAATCACCAAAAATTCCAACACAAATCCATTTTCCATCAGAAACAACAGAGACCTTTAATGAAAGAGAAGAATCAAGTGATTCACTATGTATTATTGAGTTAAGTGCCTCAAGAGATGCATGAAGTAATGCATGAACTTCTGGAGTTGTTTTATTAATAACATTACAATTTAAAGCAGCGCCTAAAATAGCTGGAGCAAATTTTCTTCTTATTTCTGATGCAAAACCAGCAACTCGAGTTACTCCCACTTTGTAATTTGTTGTTTCAATAATTTTTTTCTTAACTTCATTTTCCTCTTCATCTGAGGACATTGATAGAAGAAGTGCAACTTTGCCTATTCTGTCTAAATACATCTTAAACTCAATTTCTCTTCTCTCTTTTTTCTCCATTCTCTTCTCCTTTACATCTTCATTATAATATTAATCGTTTATTTGTCAACAATTTAATATAAATTTTCTTCGCTTAAAAATTCTCTTCTGATACTAAAAAAATTATCTAAAACTAAGTTTTCTTTTATCCCTTGAACCCAAATTTCAGGATGCGGAATAGAAAAAGCAGCCCTATCAATTTCTCCATTTTCATCTTCAAAATAAAAAGCAAGACACTCTCTCTCAAGGAGTTCACCTTTATGATGATCTGTAATTGCTATTGAAAAAATCTTACCTTTAGGAATAAAAACTTCTCTTTTATCAAAACTTCCTATATAAAATAAACCTTCTTTTGATAAAATCATAAATCCCTCAGAATTTAATGGTTTACCTTTTTCTGATTCCTTTCCAAAATATTTAACTCCAAAAGTTTTAAGCAAGATATCTTTTTCATTAAATCTTAATAAAATTTTTTTGTAATCTTTTTGTTTTAACCAATTATAAAAAACTAATCCAAATAAAAAAATTCCTGCAATTAAATAATAATAAAGGTTAAGACTCTTCATCTTTCTCTAATTTTATTTTATCAACTTTACCTAACATATAGATAAGTTTTCTATAAGCATAGTTATATCTAAAACCCTTTTTTAAATTTAATGCTTTTAAAATATCTTTTGCTATATTCTCATCACTCCATCCTTTATCTTTTAATTTTTTAATTTTTTTAATGTTTAATCTTATAATCTCTTCAAAACCTTTTGTTTCAATTAACATTGAATAATAAAAACTCATAAAAAGAACAGTTGCACCACTCAAAAGTGCTGCAAAAATATCAATCCATATATTATCAGTAATTTTTCTAAAAGGAGATCTATCTGTTCCTGCAGTAAAAATAAAAAATACAGTTAAAACAGAAAAGAAAATCATAAAAAAGGTAAAAATTCCTTGACTCTTTTTATCCAATTTACCCTCCTAAAAATAAAAAAGGCAGGGTCTAACCCCTGCCCGAATAAATCCTATTAACCCTATTGTTGAGATGCCTCAAATCCAGGAAGTTTTCTCTCTTCGCCCTCTTTCATCTTTGCCCATTCTGCTTCTGCTTTCTGCCATGCTTCTTCTGTTGCTTCTTTTTCCCAATATGCAAATCCTCTTTCTTCTCTTGTTGCACCAGGAAGTAGGTTATCAAGTAAAATACCAATTATTGCAGAAACAGCCATTGGTGTTGAAAGAATAGTAAATATAATTAAACCTAATACAATACCAAAACTTGCACCTTGTTGAGCAAGTTTCTGTGAGAAACTATCTCTAATTGATGAGAATGCTGCTGGGAATGAAAGACCACCGAATAGAGATAATCCTAAAATAAATAAGTTTCTTGAATTATTTAAGTTAACATATTGAAGGTTATTTAATCCAACTGCTGAAATTAAACCAAATAGTCCTACATACATTGCACCAACTACTGGTTGTGGGAGGGATGCAAAAACTGCAAAGAGTTTTCCAATTAATGGAAGTATTATCATTATAGTTGCGCCTGCTCTAATAACTCTACGAGAAGCAACTCTTGTTAATCCAATTGCTCCAATATTTTCTGAGTATGATGTTGAACCATTTCCAGATTGTAAGATTCCTGAAATAAGACATCCAACTCCTTCTGCTCCAAGACCACGAGATATCATTCTTTCTGTTGGAGGAGGTGCCTCTGAGATCTTTGCGCATGAATGATAGTCACCAATGGATTCAACCATAGATGCAAGATATGCAGCAAGCATACCAAACGAACCTGCTAAAAGAATACCACTATTTGATGGGAATCCCCATCTAAATGGAATATAAGGTTTAATTGTAATCCATGGTGCTGCTGCAATATTTTTGAATGCTTGAGTTAAGTTTGCAGCATTTCCTTCTGGAATCAAACCTGTAACTGTACCAATAACTGCTGCAATCCAACCTGTTGCTATTGCAGTAATAACTGGAAAGAGTAGGAAGAATCTACTTTTTCTTGAGAATATTTGAGAATAAATAATTAATGCAATAAGAGTAATCAATGAAATTGTCCAGTTTGATGCCATAAATGGTGCACCAACTGAGTAAAGCGCAAGACCTATCATTGTGATTGTTGGACCGATTGAAAGTGGACCAATGAGTCTTTTAACTTTACCCATAATTCCAGAATAACCAAGGACAATTTCAAAGATAGAGGCAAACATAATAGCACCAGCAACATGCTGGATGCACATCTTCCAGTCACCGCCCTGAGCCTGTACCATACCAATAATTGCAAATGTTGGACCTAAGAATGAGAATGAACCACCTTGAACAATTGGAAGTTTGTTACCAATTAATTGCTGTGACCAAGTTGTGATGCCAGAGTTTAAGAAAACTGCTGCAATAAGAATTGCAAGTTGATCTGCTGGAAACCCCATTGCTCCACCAACTAGAAGTGGAATTGAGATTGTTGCACCAAACATTGTTAAGAAATGCTGGAAACCCAAGAAAAATGCAAGACCCCATCTTGGCTTACTGCCAATTGGGTAAATTACCCAACCTACTTGTTGTGAACCATTTGACATAGCAATACCCTCCTTTAAGTTTTAAAATTTTTAAAAAATAAATTTTTTTACTCTTTCACCTCCTTCCAAAATAATTAATTAAAGATTTGCTATATATATTTTATATAAAACAAAATTTCTTAATTGTCAACCTATCTATTTTCAAGCCCAGGAAGATATGATGTTGGATCTATTGGAACACCATTTATTCTGACTTCATAGTGTAAATGAGGGTCAGTTGCAATTCCAGTCATACCAACAAGAGCAATAACTTGCCCCTTTTTAACCTCATCTCCAACATTTACTAAAATTTTTGAACAATGTGCATAAACTGTTGATATTCCATCTCTATGAATAATTTCAACTTCAAGACCATAACCACCATTCCACCCAGCCTTTGTTACAACCCCAGCTGCTGCTGCAGCAATTTGAGTTCCCTCAACAGCGTCAATATCAATTCCTTTATGGAAATCTGGTTTTTTAGAAAGGGGATGTGTTCTCCAACCATAATAAGACATAATTGGACCAACAACAGGCCAAATGTTTGGAGTATGTTCCAAGATATAATTATATTCTTTTGTTGATTCTCTTAGAACAAGAAGAGTTAATTCAACATTTTTTGATTTTTCATCAAATGCTTTTATTTTTTTATCATTCTCATCAACTTTAGCAGCAAGTGACTCTATTGTATAAGTATACTCTTTTTTCTTTTCCTCAATTAATTTGTTAATATTAACTGGTGCCCCTTGTATCATTGCAAGTTTTCTAATTTCTGTATCAATTGAAGAAAGATAAGCAAGATATTCGAAATATGCATCAAGTTTTGCAGATTGTTCATTAACCTTTTTTTCAAGAATTTCAATTTGTTTGTCTTTAACTTCAGATAAATTATATAAATTCTTAGAAGCAAGAATATTAAAACTCTCTCTTAATTTAGTGTAATCGATTACAAAATAGGAGAGTGTAATTGAAAAAGAAATTATTAATACTATAAAAAGAAAATATAAAATTCTATTTAACTTTATTATTTTAACTTTGCCTCTTCCATGTGGTACTATTATAATTGATATATCTTTATCTTTCCTCTTATTAACCATTTTTTTTATTTTACTAACTCACCTTAAATTTGTCAATAGTGTAAAACCACCTATTATAAATTTTGTAAAATTCGCCACTTTTAATCAAATTTGATATAATTTCATCAATTCTCTTTAAAAACTCTTCATCTTCTTTTCTTAAAATTATAGAATAACTCTTCATATCATAAACAAAATCAACAATTTTTATTTTTTTATATCTCTTTGTATAGTAAGATGCAGTTGAAAATTTTGTAACTATTGCATCTGCTACAACTCTTTCAAGATCTTCAAGACAATATTCTACACATGTTTCAAGTTCTACATTTTTTACATTAGGTGAGAAACTTTTAATAATATCAATCAAATTTTTTTCTGTAACATAAACTCTTTTTCCATTCAAAGTCGAAAAATTTTTAATTCTTTCCTCATTGTATCTTACAATTATTACATAACCATCAATAAAATATGGTTTTGAAAAAACAAGATTATTTTTCAGTTCATAATATACATCATTTTCAGATATCGAAGAAATAACTAAATCTATATCTCTATTTATTAAACTATCTATGAGTTTCTCTTTTTCAATATTTAGAATAATTGGCGAAAGGGCAAGTTGGCTCGATATTGTTCTAATTAAATCCATCTCAAATCCAAGTTTATTCCCTCCTTCTGCATACGATAAAGGTTTGCTGTCTAAAGAAGATCCAATTAAAATTATTCCCTTTTTTGTGATTTTTTCGTATGTGTTATAGGTTAGTGTAACCTCAATTTCCTCTTCATCATCAATTAAATCAATCTTCTTCTCTTCATCAACAAAACCTTCTTTATGAAATCTTATTGTGTAAGTTTTTTTCTCAAATGGATAATTTATGTAAAAAGTACCATCTTCATTTGTTTTAAAATTAAGACCTAAATCTAAAATTAATATTTCTACATCAGAAAGTGGTTGACCGTTTTCATCTAAAACTTTCCCTTTTATAACAATATTTTGAATCTTTTTCTCACAGGAAATAAAAAATAGAATTAATATTAATACAATTATAAGTTTCTTCATCTACTGAATATTATAGGGATTAGAAACAACTGGATTTGGTGTTTTGTTTGTTGTTACAATTAAGGTATAATTTCCTGGAGAAGATGGATTTCTTATATTTGCAAAATAAGAAATAGAAATATCAACTCTTCCATTCGGTGGAACATTAGTAGATAAATAAAGAAGAATTGACCTAGATGATAAATATATTATTGGATATGAATTTAGTTGGACTCCATTTATTGTTATATATTGTGTTGGAATAAAAGATGGAATATAAGTATCATTTGGAAATGTTATTAAGATATAATCTCCTAAATTTAGTGAATAAGAGGATATATTGAATGAAATTATATATGAAGCAATATAGCCTGCCATTGGAGGATAAACTGAAACATTAATTCCAGAAATTGGAGGAGATAATGGTAAATAAGTGTTTATATATGCATATCCGATTAAACCTAAAGAGGGTATTTCGCATTTGAGAGTAGCAGTTGTTGATCCAGTTAATGTAAAGTAAATTGTGAAGGAATTTGAAGATGGAGTTATATAACCACTTCCTGACACAATACTCCAGTTATATGTAACTCCAAAAATAGGATTTCCTATATTATTATATGCCTGTGCAGTAAAACTTTTTGTTTCTCCAACTCTCATAGTTGTTGTTTGGGGGGTAATAACTATTGTATTTAAATAAGAATAATATGGTGGGTATGGCAAAAATGATGTTGTTATTGTTGCGCTTCCATAAATTGTTTTAGGTGGTGAACCGTATGAAGCATAACAAGAAAGAATTGCAGTTCCTGAAAAAGAAGGGTTTAAATAAAATGTTACAAGAGATGTATCCATAGAGTTAACAATTAAATTTCCTGCAATAGAGGGATTTAAGTTCCAGTTAAATGTAACTCCAGATAAAACAATTCCGCTTGAATTATAAGCAACTGCCTTAAATGTTTGATTTGGATTTAAATATGATAATGTAACAGTTGATGGAGTTATTACAATTTTGTCAGAAAAAGTTGGTGGTGGGGTAGAATTTATATATGCAAAATTAAAAATATTTGTTCCTAAAACTTCGCATTTTATTGTTACAACTCCTGTATAAGAACCTAATGTGAAATTTAAATTTTTGGAGTCAGGGGAAATTGTAAAAGTACCAGATGACAAGGGCGAAATTGTCCAAAGGTATGTTAAATTATGAATTGGATTTCCGAGAGCATCATATGCTTGAGCAGTAAAAATTTGTGAATTTCCAGGGTTTAAATTCGCATTATTTGGAGATATTACAAGATTATTTATAAAAAATGGGTAAGGATAATATGGATAAGGATATGGATAATAAGAATTCACATATGCTAATCCAAAAATTTGAGTTCCTAAAATTTCGCATTTTATTGTTACTGAACCAAAAGAAGTTAAAGTAAAATAACCATTTTGATTTATTATTCCATTTCCAGTTCCAGGAATTACATCCCAATAAAAGTTTACATTTGTCAAAATATTTCCAAAACTATCATATGCTTTTGCTATAAAAAGTTGAGATGAACTAACATTTAAATTAACAAAACTTGGAATTATTTCAACTCTTGAAATTTTTGGCTGAGGAGGTTGAAGTTGCGAAATAATTAAAAATGGTTGAGAATAATTCGGTCCATCTAAGATAATTCCAGTTGAAGTGGTTGTCCAAACTCTACCCATATATGTTCCAGAAGGTGTTGGGGGGTTTCTAACTCCACTGATTCTTATCTTAAATCTTCCGAGTGAGGTTTGGTTTGAAGTAACAGGAATTATAATTTGTGATCCACCAATCACTACTCCACTTCCTGTTGCAGAAATTCCACCTGCCGTTATCGGAATTAAGGAAACAAAATTACTATATGTTAAATCAAAGCCAGATGGAAATTCTATATAAATTCTATCGCCAGATATTAATAAATTTCCTCCTGTATTATCAATTAATATCTCCCAATTTGCACTTGCATTATTAATTAAATTATCAATTCCTGGACTAACTGGTGTGAATTTAACTTCTCTTAAATTATTTGCAGAAACTTTAAGAACTTTAACTGAGAAAAATAATAATAGAATACTTAAGAAAATTAAAATTTTTTTCATTATCTCCTCCTTTAGGTAAATTATAACATAAAGGGGGAGATTTCTCTCCCCCAAAAAATTCTCTCTAATCCTTAATTAAAGTGTTATTGTAATTTTTCTTTCAGTAGTATCCCATTTAACATCTGCGCCAAATGCTTCAGATATAAATCTTATTGGAACAAATGTTCTTCCTTCTCTTATAACTGGAGCAACATCGAGTTTTACATCTTTACCATCAACTTTTGCAGTGTAAACTCCAATTGTAAGTTTTATTGTTTTGCTTCCCAATGTAATTGTAACAGTTCTTGTTGCTCCATCCCATTCAACTTTTGCACCAAATGCCTCAGATATAAATCTCAAAGGAACCATTGTTCTCCCAGGAGGTAAAATAAATGGAGTAACTGCTTTATTATCTGGGTCTACAAAAGTTGATTCATTATCAATTTGTGCTTCAGGCTTTCCAACCCAAAGAAGTATTGTTTGTTTATGAATAAAATTAAGAGTTCCTCTTCCAACATTTCCTGCCTGATCTGTTACTTCTACTGTTACTCCGATAAATCCTGGGGGAAGATTTCTAACTTCAATCTCAAATGCACCTTTTGAATCAGATGTTAACTCTTCTTCCTTTAATGTACCAATTACACTAGTTATCTTTACTTTCATTTTTGAATTTGGTTCTGTTTCTCCAGTAATCTTTACACTCCTTGTTGTTACCACTTGACCTGAAGTTAGTGATGTGAATTTAACCTGAGGTGGAGTTTTATCAAGATATATTTTAAATGATATTTCTTGTGTATTTCCTGCTAAATCTCTTCCTTTGACAACTAATATATTTTCCCCTTCTTTTGCTGTTATTGTGAAACTATATCTAAATCCAGTTTGCTTGACCATCTTATTGTTATTTAAAGTTATATCTAAGAGTTCCTCTTTTGATTCAACAACAACAGTAACCTGTTCACTTTTAACAAATCCACCCTCTTTTGGCTCGACAAGTGATAAAACAGGTGGAGTTGTATCAACTTTGACTTCTATTGTTCTTTCATCTTCTTTATTTCCAAATTTATCTTCAGCATAGAAGTATAATTTATTCACTCCCTCTGGTGCAGTTAATGGACCTGTATAAAGTTTATAAGGTTCTGTTCCCCATTTATAATAAATTTTTGGAGATGTATCGTAATTTGAAACAGCACTTAAAGTTATTACTGGTTTTGTTATGTAATATCCAGATAAACCATTTGGATTTGCTGGATCTATTCTATAAGATGAAGAAGGTGGTTGATAAATTGTAAATGGTTCTGATTCTACGGGATTTTGCTCTGCAGTTGTTGAAAGTTTAATCTTATAAGTTGAAGATGGCGAACTTGGATTTTTAATTTGAGCATCTTCAGTAATAACGATATTAACTATTGAATTCGGAAGAATTTCTTTTGGAGTTGTTATCTCAATTTTAAGTGCAAGAATCTTTTGAGTTACCGCTGGTAGTCCATCAACTGTAACAGAACCTGAAGGAATAGTTCCTGGAATAGTAGTTCCAGATGGAAATTCAATCCAAATTTTTCCTCCTATGCTTAAGCCACCAAGTGTTCCTGTCTTAAATGAAATCTCCCATCTTGAAACTTTATTAACTGTTGGTGGATTTACAGTGCATTTAACATCTCTTATTTGTGATTCAGTTAATATACTAAATTCAGGTGATTCAACTGGGTTACTATCTTGAGAAGTATAAACAGTTAGTTTATATTTTCCTGCTTTTGCTGGGTTTTTAACTTTTGCGTCTTTACTTATTACAACTTCAACTGTTCCTGCCTTTGCAAAATCTCTAGGAGTTAACATTGTTATTGTTCTTGTACCAGAGTCAATTGTAGGCGCTTCAGTTAAAGGTGTACCTCCAACTGTTATCAAATTAGGAGAAATGTTAGGAGGAACATCAAAACCAGATGGAAAGATAAGTGTTATTGTGTGAACATCTTTAACAAGAGCATTTGCAATTTTAAATCCCACTGTTATATCTCCATATGAGTTTGCTCCAGGAGGATTAATTGAAACTGTAACATTAACAACACTTGTTTTTGATGTAATTGAATAAGCAGTTGAAAGTTTTCGAGTTGGATCTTTATCTGTCCAAAGTTCAACTTGATAATTTGTTCCAGTTGAAGATGGATTTTTAATTTTTGCCTTATGTGTAAATTTAATTGTAACATCAGAATTTGCTCCTATATCAACTGGTGTTATTAAAGTTAATTCTCTTTTTGGAACATCAATTGATGGTGGTGAAGTTAATGAAACTGTATTTATTTGAATATTTTGAGCATCGATAACTCCAGGAACTTCAGTTCCACTTGGAAATTTTATATAAATTTTATCAACATTTGAAAGAAGCTGACCTACAGTTGATGTCTTAAATGTTATTGTATATTCAGCGAAAGCAGATGCAGTGGTTGGATCAAGTGAAACTTTTACATCAGAAACACTGGTTAAAGTTATTGTAACCTTAGGCATTGTTCCTAATGGAGTTAATGTTCCACCTGGTCCTTTTGTTTTAACATCAAATGTGTAATCTCCAGTAGATGATGGACAAGTAACCTTTTTATAATTTATTGTTATAGTTCTATCTTTTGGCATTGTATTTATTGGAATTGTTATTGTGTATCCAGAAATTGTCCAATCACCAATTGAAACACCAGTTCCAGGGGCTATAGAAATGTGTCCTTCACCAGCAGGAGAGGTTTTTTGTGGTTGAGAAAAAGCATTTGGAAACACTATTTGAATCTCTCCACCATCCATTATTGCTTTTGATGTAAATGTTATTGTAAAATCTTTATTTGTTTCCCTAACAAATGCTGAATCTGGGTTTATGGTGCATTCTCCACTTCCATCAACTGATATTCTTATTGATTGAGTTCCATCTCTCAAACCCGTTGCTTTTGCAATTAAAGTATGAACTCCAGGAGTTGTATCTTTATAGTAAAATGTTACCTGATTTTGACCAGATTGAATTGTTACACTAAATGTATTTGAAGCGCTCCATGTATTTTTATCAGAAGAAAATCTTCCAGTTGTTGTACTTGATGAAAGATTAACTGTTACATTCGCAGTAGCATTTACAGGATTGCCATCTTGATCTTGAATTTGTACTTTTATATCACCTGATGCTGTATCAATTGGAACAACCTGCTGTTGCGAAATAAATACAAGTTTATTTCCTTCTTTAACTTCAAAGGCATTACTTGTTCCAGAAATTGTTGTTCCATAAACTGTTGCCTGAACTGATAAAGTAATACCTGTTCCTCTTTGAGAAATTTTAATATTATCTGTCGCTGTTCCATTTGTCATAGTTAGTTCAGTTTTGTCAATTTTATCATTTCCAAGTGAGCAAGTTAGAGAAAGAGTTCCACTCCATGTTGCTTGAGTTCCAGATGGAGTTTTTGCTTTAACTGTAATTGAAAATCGAACATCAACATATTGAGGCGAAGAGATATTTGGCTCAAAAACAAGTTGAGAAAATGGAAGAATTGTAAATGGATCTGAAAAGCCGGTTTTACTTCCATATGTTGCTTGAATTCTAATATTCTGACCTTCAGCATTTATTTTTACATTTCCACTCCACATTCCACCTACAAAATTAACTGTTGTTGGAGAAATTGTACCAGCAGTTGAAGCGAGATTAACTGTTCCATTAAATCCGGTAACAATTTGGCCATTTACATCAACTGCTTGAATTGTGATATAAATATTTTCGTTTTTATATTGTGGTGAAGTTATAGATGAAAATTTAAAACTTTCAACTCCTCCTGTTAATTGAAATGCATTTGAAGTTCCCATTGCAGAGGTTGAGGAATCAAAACATGTTATTACAACAGAAGGATTTGGCGTTGTAAGAGTTACATTTCCAGTCCAAACTCCATTTGTAAATGTAATATTTGTAGGTGATATTGTTCCAGGACCAGTTGAAGCAGAGAGAGTTGCTGTACCATTATAATTTATAACAGGAGAGTTATAATAATCAACTGCTCTTATAGTAATCGCAAATGGAGTTCCAGCAATTTTAGGCGATGTAATTGTATCAAAAATAAATTTTGTTGGTGAATTATCAGCGACTGAAAACCAATTGGAAAGACCATATTGAGGATTACCAACTCTTTGAGCTCTAATTCTAATTTGTGGATTTGGGTTATTTATGGCAACATTTCCATGCCATACTCCGTTAACAAGTTGAATAGGATTGCCTCCTGATACTGTAATTGAAACAGGACTTCCATCATTTGCTTCTGCTGAAAGATTTACCCACTCATTATTATTTATTAATGTATTTCCAACCATATCTTTAGCATAAACTTTTATTTGAAATTGAAGATTTTTAACTTGTGGCCCAATATTATCAAATTCATAGTGGTCTATTGCTCCAAAAACAGGGAATGAATTAGAGGTACCTGTCTTATTCAATGTTGTATCAGTTGCAGTTATTGTAACAGATGTCCCTGGTGAAGTAATTGTTACATTAATAGTTCTTTTTCCATTATTTCCTAAAGTAAAAGTTGTAGTTGTTGGACTTATTTTATCAATTCCAAGAGAACATGAAAGAGTAACAGTTCCAGTATATGGCGTAGCTCCTGCTGTATTATCTATTAAATTTCCCCATTGGTCTTCAGCATTAATAGTAACTGAAAATGGTATTCCTTGTTCTTTGTAAGGTCCAATATTATTAAATCTAAAATGATGTAAATCTCCATGCCAGATGTCTATTAAAGCAGAATAACCTATTTGAATTCCGTCTCTATTTTGCGCTTTTATACGCGCATCATCATATGATTTATAAATTGTTATTTGAAATGTTTTTGAACTTTCATTGTTAAAAGTAACTGAAGAGGGTGTCATTAAAGGGGATGGAGGTGAAGAGACAGGCAATAGTGTTACTCCATCAACTAAAGATAAATCAGCAGTACCACTAAATTTTGTCTGGTTCTGATATTGATCATAACAAGTTAAAATCAATGTAAAAGATTGTCCTGCTATTTTTGTTCCAACAACAGGAAATTGCATTGCAAAATAATTTAGTGGACCACCGTTAACTGTAAATGTTGATGAATTACCTAAATATGTTGCATCTGAAACATTTATTGATGTTGTTTCTGCTTTATATAAAATAACATCAACTGGATCAGATACTCCATTTGTAAAATTTATATTTGGTGAATATGGTGGTGTAATATCACCTGCAAAATTAGGATTAGTGCCATCTGGTGCTTGGCCTGGCCCACTGAAAGTAAGTGTATATAAACCATTCCAAGTAGGAACAATATTGTAATAAGCATCACAGAATCTTACTCTTATTTGAAATTGAATCCCTGCTGTTTGATTTAATGGTGTTCCAATATTGCCTTTACCGTTTTGAAATGTCTCTCCAGGCAGAGTAACAACAAACTGCGTAGTTACTCCTGGATTTACAGTTATATTCTGACTTGCTGATGTTAATCCAGTTGCAGATGCAGTTATTGTCCATGTTCCAGCTGTTTCATCATAATACCAGAATTCAACCCAACTATTACCTTCAGTAATTGTTACTTGAGTTACAGATGTCCCTCCTGATGTTAAACTGAATTTACCTTTCCCATGGGGTGATGTTGTTGATAAATTAACTGTTAAGTTTCCGCTTATTACTGGATTGTTTGAGGCATCTTGCCTTTCAACTCTTATTGCTCCAAACCAAGAACCAGCATTCATTGACCATGGACCTAATGGTGTAAAAACTAGTTTAGTTGCTGGTGGAGGTGTAACAACATTAACTGTTGGTTGAGTGGATATATTTGTTAAAGTTTGACCAGATTCAACTCTTGACTTTGTTGTGAAAGTTCTTAAACCAGTTGTAGATGGTGCGGTAACATTATTATATTTCAACTTAATCCAGCCACCTGTTGTTATTGAAAGAAATCCAACTTTTATATCCATGCCTGCAATGATTACATTCCCAGGAGAGATTAATAAATCATCAATCCATATACTACCTGAAGATGATCCAAAATAATCTGACTTATAAATGAAACCATAAGTTTTAACATTTGCTATACCTGCAATAGGAATTTTTACATAAGTCCAAGTATTTGCAGAAATTGCTCCTATAGGATAAGTGGTTGCGCCTGATAAATCAGATGTTGTTGCAAAACCAAATTCTATTGCTCCGGATGGTACATAGACCGTTGATCTTACCCACAATCCAACAGCAGTATATGTGCTCCAATCCTCAGTAGCAAGAAGTTGATAATAAACTCTTTCGTTTGTCGCATTTGCTGCAGCAGCAACGCTGATCCTTATTGAAGATCCTTCTTTTCTTGTTGAAGCGTCGGTAGATATAGTTAAATCAGGATCAGATGAAAACCAGCTTGATGAAGAATCCATATTGTTGACTAATCTAGCAACATAGACATCAGAAGATTTTGAATCAATAGAAACATATCCAGTTCCTGCAGGGTTTGTTGTTTGTGGAATGCTGAAACCTGATGGAACTGTAATTGAAATTTCGCCACTCTCCATGGGTTCTGCTGCTGTAAAGGTAAAATCAAAGTTATTACCTGTTGAATTTTGTATAACTGATGTTGGATTAACTACGCAAGTACCTGAACCTGCTGCGCTAAAAGATAGTTTTAAGGGATAAGAAAGTATTAAAATCAAAATAAGAGGTAGGATTAAACATAATTTTAATTTTTTACTCATAAAATTTCCTCCTTTTTATCATTTTTAAATTTAAATTCTTTATATAAAAATTTCATAAAATTTTCTTTCTCCTTTCTATGGTGCAGGATATGTTATTGTTATTTCACTTGAGAATGGGTCCCAATCTACTTTTGCACCAAATGTTTCCATTATAAATCTTATTGGTACAAAAGTTCTACCATTTATAATTACAGGTGGTGCGTCAAGTCTAACCGGTAAACCTTCTATATAAGCAATATTTGAACCAATTCTTAAATCTATTCTCTTTAATTTGAATATAATTGAAACTCTTTCATCTCCAAAAGAGATATATCTATATTCAACAGTTGCTCCAAATGCTTCAACAATTACCCTTAGTGGAACCATTGCTCTTCCAGTTTTCTTATCAATCCATGGTGCTGCTTCAAGTTGAAGTGGTTTATCATTTACATAAACAGTTCTTGAACCAATTTTAATCTTTAAAATCGTTCTCTTTATAAATTTAACAGGCAAATAAATTGAGTTTTCATTTCCTGCTTTATCAACTGCAACAATAGAAATTGAATTATTTCCTTCTTGTAGTCTTACAGTATAAGAGAAATTACCTTGAGAGTCATAAGATACTTGCATTCCATTTATAGTTAATGTTGCTCCAACCTCAACTTTTCCTTTAACTTCAAAATTCTCATTGAAAACTTCCATCCATTTTGTAATTGAGGGATCAAGAGATAAATATGGGGGAGTGGTATCAAGTGTTATATTTAATGTAAATTCACCAATATTTCCTGCAGAATCAATTGCTTCAACTTTTATTGTATTTAAACCTGGCACAAGTTTAACTATTAAATTAAATTGACCTCTTGTATTTGATGTTGTTCTTGATGTTTGTGCTGAAACAAGAATTGTTGGTTCAGTTATTCCGGAAATAATTAAATCACTCTTATTTGTGTAATTAATTGTTGGCTCTATAATTGTAATTTTTGGAGGAGTTGAATCAACTTTAAATGTTCTAGATCTAACTTGCTCTGCATTATCAACTCCTTTTGTTTTTGAATAGAAGTATAAAATATGTTCTCCTTCTTTTGCAGTAAATTCTCCTACATAAAGTTGTGGTTCTTCATCATCCCAATAATAATAAGTTTCAATAACTCCTTCTCCTTTCCCTTCAAGTTTTATTTTTGGTTTTGTTATATACCATGCATTTATTCCATCAGGAGACTCAGGAGTAACTGTTATTATTGTATATGGTGTTCCAACAATTTCATATGGTTTTGATGGTACCTCATTCAAATCTCTTGAAGTGTAAAGATACAAAATATATTTATCAGGAATTTCAGGATTTCTAATTTTTGCGCTCCTTGATATGATAATTGAATTTTCTCCTTTTATTATTGGTGCTGAAAGAGTTATAACAAGTAATCTTCCTATAATAAGAGGTTCATATCTTAATGGAACTCCTGAAACTTGAATTGATGTTGGAAGAATTGATTGTGGAAGATTTGTTCCGGTTGGGAATTTAATGTAAATTTTATCTCCTTCAAGAAGATTTGTATTTATTCTAAATAAAATATTATACTCTGCTTCTTTTCCAGCACTTTGAGGTTTTACATTAACCTCAATGTCACTTATCGGTGGTGCAGGAGATAAAACAAAATTGTAACTTGCTGCTTTTGTTTCTTTATTTGTTGTCACTTCAACCTTATAATTTCCTGCTAAAGGTGGATTAATTATACCTGCTTGAGGTGAAATTTCAATTTTTGCTGTTGTCTCTTTTGGAACAGGAATAGGTGTTTTAATTGTAATTGTATTTGCTGATTGATTTACTATTGGTGATGTTGTTATTTGAGCATCATTAATTTTTATTAAATTTATATTTATAGTTGCTGGAATAAATGTTCCTGTTGGGAATTTTATATTTATTTCATCTGAAACTGAAAGTTCCCCCTTTGTCCCAACTTTAATTATGATTGTGTAACCTGCATTAACTGAAGCGGTCTGTGGATTAACTGATAAAGATAAAATTTCTAAACTGAATCCTCTATCAACTCTTAATTGCGGCTGATTTACAATTGGTGTTAATGTTCCACCTTGACCCATTGTAAAGAATGAAAATGTATAATTTCCTTCAATTGAAGGGAGTGTAACATTGTTTAATCTAATTGTTAGAGTGTTTCCAGATGCCATAGTTTGAATGTTTATGATTAAATTATTTAATTGCGTTTGAACTGTTCCTAGAGTAACACCAGTGCCTGGAGTTACTGATGCAAAACATTCACCATTTGGATCTGTAAGTTGTGGATTTGGAAAACCAGAAGGTATTGTTAATCTTATAGCACCACCTGACAAACTAAACGTTGCTGTAAAAGTAAAAGTTATATTTAACCTTTCATTTGTTAATCCTGATGCTGGAGTCATAAAAACTTGTCCTGAACCATTTGCAATTTTTCCTGAGACAACAATTCTTTGTACTGCGCTTTCATAATTTGTTGCTGATACTGTTATATCCCATGCGCCAGGTGATGAATCTTTATAATAAAATAATTTTTCTGAACTTCCAGATGTAAATGTTATTGAAGTTATCCCCCAATTAACTCCATCTTCTGAAAATTTTCCAGTGGTAGAGTTGGATGTAAGATTTACTGTAATATTTGTTGGGGCAATTAAAGGGTTGCCTTGAGGGTCTAAAAGACCAATAACGATCGATGATGATTTTTGTTCAAGATCTATTGTTTGAGGTGTTGATTTAAAAATTAGTTTATCTCCAAAAACTTTAAATGCATTAGATATTCCAGTTTTTCCTGAAACTGGATCTGTAACAGTAATTGTTACATTATCCCCTGCTTTATTTATTTTAATATTTCCTGTAAATGTTCCATTAACAAATGGTCCTAAAGTTATTGGTTCAAAAGTTCCAACTCCAAGAGAGCAAGTTAAATTTACAGTTCCATTGAAACTTGAAACAGTGGAATTATCTTCATCTTTTGCTGTTACAGTTACCTCAAAAGAAACTCCTTTACTTTGATTTCCAATGGTTGAGATTAAGAAATGGTGGAGTCCTTTTGCAACAGTAAATTTATTAGAAAGAGAGATCACAGATGGAGTTGCGAGAGTTAACCTCAATTGAACATCTGTGCCATGAGTTCCAAGTTTTACATTTCCAGTCCAAACTCCATTTATAAAAGTTATTGAAGTTGGTTCAACAACTGTGGAATTTACTGCAGATAATGTTACTGAACCATTAAAGTTTGTACATAAATTTCCAAATTCATCATATGCTTTTATTGTGACGCTGAATGGAACATTTACAGTTTGAGCATCAATTGTTGAAAAAACAAAATTTTTAACTTGTGCAGGCAAAACAGTTATTGCGTTTGACTCTCCTGTTTTTCCAATCTTTTCAGCAATAATTTTTATATTTGTTCCTGCTTTTGTTAAAGTTACGCTTCCTATCCAAACTCCATTATTGAAAAATCCTGTAATTTGAGGAGTTATTGTTCCATCTGAAACGGAAAGATTAACCTGTTCTGTGAAATTTGGAATAGTATAATTTAAAGAATCTTTTGCATAGATTTTTATTGTAAATGGTGTTCCTGCTATTTGTGGTGAAGATATTGTATCAAAAATAAAGTGATCAAGCGCACCAAAAACTGAAAATATGTTACTCATTCCCATTTTGTTTGTTATTGGATCTTCTGCAAAAATTTGAACCGATGGATTTGGGGTATTTATTGTAATACTTCCTGTCCATCTTCCATTTATAAAAGCAGTTGTGGATGTTGGTGAAATAGTTCCTGGACCTGTTGAAGAAGTTAAAAGTGCTGTTCCATTCCAAGTTGTAATAAGAGACCCTGCAAGGTCAACTGCTTTTATTGTTATGTTGAATGGAACCCCTGCGGTTTGATTTGAAATTGCTTCAAACTCAAGTCTTCCCAAAACATTTGATGCACAAGTGAAAGTATTAGAAGTTCCAGTTATGAATCCGTTAGATGCTGTAATTTTCATGTTTGGATGAGGAGTATTAAGTGTAACGCTTCCAGTCCATATTCCTAATGTAAAATTACCAGTGGTTACAGGAGTTATTCCACCAGTGGAAGCGGTTAAATTAGCATTGCAAGCTCCACCTCCATAGATTCCCCATGTATCGGAATTATCCCATGCGCTTACTATAAATCCATTTATATCTTTTGCAAAAATAGTAATATTAAATGGATTATTTATTGTTTGGGGACCAATTAATTCAAAATCAAAGCGGTGAACTGTCTGACTTGAAACCGTAAAAGAATTTGATGTTCCTTTTATACTTATATTAGAACTGTCTGTAACAGTAATAGTATGAATACCAACGGTCATCATTTTAACTGTATTAACAACTCTAACGCCTGATACAAATCCGGTTAAAGTGAAAGGCAAGGGCAAACCTGCAATTTGAGCATTTAAATCTGTCGATGTAACAATCACTGAACCTGTGTAAGTTGTTATAATATTATCCCATTGATCAACTGCAGAAATTCTTAAAGCATTCTTAGGATGAGGATTTGCTGGTTGAGGATTAAATTCACATCCAACTGTTTGAGGTCCCACTGGTTTATATTGACCTGTAATTGGGTCTAAATCATTTGAAGTAACTTTAAAGCGATGTAAAGGTCCTGGTAAAACATTAAATGTATTTGAGAGACCAGATTTAGATGCAAAATCGACTTTTAATTGAACATTGTTTGCTGCTTTATATAAAGTTATATAACCTGATGATATTCCATTTATAAATGTTACAGTTGTGGGTTCAATGATAAAATTTATTGGTGTTGTTGCTGAAATTGTTACTGTTGCATTAAAATTGGTAATTAAATTTCCTAAACTATCTCTTGCGTATATTTTTACAAAAAAAGATGTTCCTGCTATTTGTGGCGAAGATATTAAATCAAATGTAAAATTATGTAAACCTGCTGAAACTGAAAAATTATTTGAAGTTCCAAATTTTGAGAGTGCAGATGCTGTTATAAAAACCGATGGAGTTGGAGTATCAATAGTGACATTTCCTTCAAAAACTCCATTTACAAGATTTACTGAGGTTGGTATTATGTTTCCTACCGAAGATGAAAGAGTTAGGGTTGTATTTAAATCTGAAATTAAATTATGTTGTGAGTCATGCGCTTCAATTCTTATTGAAAATGGCACGCCTGATACTTGAGGACCTATTGATGAAAAATGGAAATGATCTAATGATCCTAAAACTGAAAATGTATTTGAATATCCTGTCATTCCACTTCCACCTGAATCTGTTGCAACTATCTGAACACTGGAAAAAGATGAATTTATTGTTATATAACCACTCCACTTTCCATTTATAAATGGACCAACAACTCCGGGATTTATCGGACCAAGTGGATTTAAAGTTAAATTTACGTTTCCTATAAAGTTTGTAACAACATTTCCATTTCCATCTCTTGCAGTTATTTCAACAAAGAAACTTTGACCAACTTTTTGTGGAGAGGGTATATATGAAAATGAGAAATGGTTTAAAGTTCCTTGAAGAGAAAATACATTTGATTCACCCGTAGCACCTCCATAAGTTGCTATTAATTTAACTGCAGTAGATGGTGTATTTAATGTTACACTTCCGTTCCATACTCCATTTACAAATACAACGGGTGAAGGATTTGTAGATACTCCCATGGTTGGAGAAGAGGAGAGTAAAACTTGCTGATTAAATGATGTAACTATCATTCCAGATGAATCTTTTGCGTATATAGTTACTGGAAAAGGTACACCCGCTGTTTTTGGAGAGGAAATAATAGAAAACTCAAAGTTATTAACTAAACCAGATGACACTGAAAAAACATTAGACTCACCGATAAGTGGATCATAACTATTATTTGAATTTATATGTTCAGTGTGTTTTTCAAATGTATTGAATGATATCAAATTCATTCCAATATCAGCTTCGTTACTTTGAACATAAGTTAGTGCCCTATAATTTCCATAAGGTGTTAATCTTTTATCACCAACACTTACTTTATTATTACCATCTATATCTAAATAAATATATTCGCCAAAATCAAATAAATTATTTGCACTTATATTTTCTGTGTGTTTTTCAGCTGGAAAAGCTGATATGAATGGTATTATTGAAAAACCAATGTCTGTGTTTCCAGAGGCAACAAAAGTATTATAATTATAATTTCTTAAATTAATTAATCTTTTATCACCGATATTTACAAAATTTGATCCATCAGAGTCATTATAGATATATTCACCGTAAAAAGCATTTGCATAAATTTTTGCTCCTGAATCTGCGCTGCTTAATGTAACATTTCCTGTCCAGATACCATTTGTAAGATTAATTATATTAGGAGTAATTGCCCCTCCAATTGTTGAAACAAATAATTTTATCTGTCCATTAAATGATGTTACTATTCTTCCAAATGAATCAAGAGCTTTTACTGTTATTAAGAATGGAGTATTTTTACTTTGATTTCCAATTGGATCAAATTGAAATAATACAGGGTCTGGATCTGATACTGTAAAAACATTTGAAGTTCCATTAGCAACGCTTGAACCCGATGCATCTGTTGCAGTTATTGTCATAGTATTAGAAGAAGAAGTTAAAGTAATATTTCCAGACCAAACACCGTTTATAAAAGGCCCAACTACAGAGGGAGTTATAGACCCATCAGAGGAAGAGAGGTTTGCATTATAACCAACTCCATTGAAACTAGTATTAATATTTCCGAAACTATCTTTTACTTTAATAGTTATTGAAAAAGGGTTATTTCTTGTTTGAGATCCTATTGGATCAAAAACAAAAGAACAGTTAGCAAGCGCTTGTGGTTGGACATTAACAGTTGAATTGCCTTTTATTAATGGATTTGATGTATCTTCAACATAAATTGTCTGTGGTCCAGCAGTAATTAATGTTGCACTAAATGGCCTATCACCAAAATCTCCAGGTAGATATGTTGTATCTGGTGGCAAACTTAATGGCGGAGAAGAATAAGTATCTGTTGTTGAAAAATGCACTCTTCCAGTATATGATGTTACGGTATTCCCAAAAGCATCAACAGCTTTTACCCTGAAATAAAATGGATTTCCAGCAATTGGTGAAGTTGTCGAAAAAAAGTAAAATTCAAAATGGTGTAGAGTTGATGTCCCTACAGTAACTACTGCTGATGTTGATGAAATTGCGCTATCTGAAACAGTAATTGTTCTTAAGCCAGCTGTTTTAAATCTCACTCCATTTGTAAAAGTATGAGAACCATTATCAGCAGGCATAAAAGTGTAGTTTGAAGGAGAAAATTCAGCCTGAGGATCATTTGAAGTGAATGTTACTGTACCATTATAGTCACCAATAATGTTATTCCAAGAATCTTTTGCTGTAACTTTAAAAGTCAAATAGTCGCCAGCTGTTATTGATGTACTTGAAAGATCTATTGTAAAGAAATTTAATATGCCACCAGTTACTTGAAATCCAGATGAGGTACCATTTATAGTTGATGTAATAGTGTCTTGAACAGTAAAAGATGATAAGACCCAAGGAACAGGAACATTTGAACCTATTAAGGTTATAGAAAAAGTTTTTATTCCAGAATCTCCTGGGCCAAAATTATATGGTATTGCTGGCGAAGATACAAATGTAATACCATATGAAGAATTCAATGTTAGATTAATAGTTCCATTATATCCTGCATCTATTAAATTATTTGCATCTAATGCTCTTATTGTAATATTAAAAGTAACACCAATTTTTGCAGTTGATGGAACTATAACCTCAAAATGAGTTGCTGGCCCACCATAAACTTTTGGAATATAAACTGATAAAAGGCTAAAGATAATTATAAAAGTTAGAAGGACTACCCTTCCTTTTTTCATTAGTTTAAACCTCCTTTTTTGTTTCACTAAAAATCCCCTTGTTTATAAACTATTTTTACTATTAAATTTAAAAAAATCAAGGGGAGAATTAATTCTCCCCTGGGTAAGTAATAAAAACTTTCCTTTCCAAAGGCCTCCATTCAACTTTTGCACCAAATGCTTCCATCATAAACCTTATAGGTACATATACCCTATCATTTCTAATAAGTGGTGTAGTGTCCATTTCATATGGTTTACCATTTAATGATGTAACTTTTGAATCAGGAGAAACTTTTAAAATTTTCTTTAACCCTCCACTATCCTCAATTGTAATTGTAATAATTCTTACAACTGGGTCCCAATCAACTATTGCACCAATTGATTCACTTATAAATCTAAGAGGAACCATTGTTCTGTTGTTGAAAATAAATGGTGGATAATCTAAAATCTTAAAATACTCATTAACCTTCGCTTCAACTTTACCAATTGTTAACTCAATTTTAACTCTTGGATTCCAAACAACCCCTATGTTTCTTCTTGATGTGTTTCCTGCTTTATCAATTAAAATAAAATCTAAAACATTTGTTCCAGACTTTTTAAGTTCAATTTTTCCTTCAAATTTTCCGTCTTCTCTTATTAAAATTTCTTCACCATTAACCGTAAGTTTTCCTCCTAACTCTCCCTTTCCTTTTATTTCTATAATTTTATCATAAACTACAAGCCAAGGTGTTGGATATTCAATTGTAAGTTCTGGTAGAATTGTATCTCTTATAACTTTTATGACTTTAAAAAATTCATTTCCAGCAATATCAATTAATATAAATGTTATAGAATTTACTCCCTCAAAAATTTCGACCTCAGTTTTAAATGTACCATCTTCTTTAATATTAACTCTTTTACCTTGAATAAGTAAAATTGAATTATATTCTGAGATAGAACCTACTATTTCGATTTTTTCTTTATTAAAGTACATTCCATCTTCTATATTTATTGAAGTTATTTTTGGAATTGTTGTGTCAACTTTAAAACTTTTTTCTTTTATCTCTTCTTCGCTTCCTAATTTATCCTTAGCATAATAGTAAAGTGTATTAATTCCTTCAGGTGGAGTTAAAAAACCTTTATATTCATTCCATGGTCCATTGTCCCATCTATAAAATACAGTCGGTTCTTTATCATATTTTGAAGCTGAAGAAAAAGTAATAACAGGCATAGTTTTATAGTATCCATTTAAACCATCTGGTTCGGATTTTGAAAGAATAATTTTTGTTTCTGGTTGAGGATAGACAAGAAAACTTTTTGAGTTAATAGGTGTTGGTTCTCTTGATGTATAAATTGTTAAATAATACTCTCCTTCATCATTTATCTTTATGTTTGCTACTTGAGAAATGAAAATAGTAAATTCTTCTTCTCTGCCAATTGGTACTGGTGTTTGAATTGAAAGGATTAATTTATCTTTTGAAATGGTTGGGGATTTTGTTAGAGATATTCCTTTGATTTTTATTGAATCAGGTTTAATATTTTGAGGAAGTTCTACTTTTTGTGGAAATTTTAAGTAAATGTATTCATTTACACTTAATGAACCACCTGGACCAGTTTTTAAAATAATTTCAAATGATATTGCTCTTTTTGTTGATGGAGGAACTACCTTTGTTGAAATTGAGGATAACATTGACTCGATTAAAGTGTAAGGTGAAGATGTAACTTCTGTTCTCTCTTTTTTTGTCCATGCTTTTAATCTATAATCTCCAGGGTTGTCTGGGTTTTTAATTCCTGCCTCTCTTGAAATTATAATTTCAATTTTTTCCTCATTGCCAATTTTAACAGGAGTGTTTATTGTTAAAATTTTATTTGAAATGTCAATGTTTGGGAATTTTGTTAGATTTATTCCATTTAATGTAATTAAATTTCTATCAATATTATTTGGAAGTTTTGTATAAGAAGGAAATTTAATATAAATTTCATCTCCTTCTAAAAGTGATCCATGTTTTCCTGTTTTAAAACTTATTTTGTATTCTACTTCAACTTTTGTAACAGGTGGATTAGATTCGACTCTTAAATTAGAAATTATTGATTCAACAATTTTATAAGAAAAAGAGATTACATAAGTTGGTTCTCTACTTGTTGCAACTTGAAGTGAATAATCTCCACTTTTTGTTGGATTTTTTATTCCAAAATTTTCATTGAATATAATTTTTACATCTGAATTATTTAAAATATTAATTGGAGCTTTCAAAGTTACTTTTCTTCCAGTTGATATAATCACATCACTGGGATTAACTCCATTAATTGTTACTTCATTTTTGTCTCCAATATTTGGAACAGAAGTATCATCTGGAAATATAATTGCAATAACATCATGATCTTTTATCAGAGCGCCTGCTGTTCCTGTCCTAAACTCAATTGTATATTTTGATTCTGTGTTAACAACATTTGGTTCAACTTCAACTTTTGGTCGAGATATTACTGAATAATAAATTGTGTAGGGTAGTGAATTAACTGGAATCGGTTCTTTACTTGTATAAACTTGTAAAGTGTATGTTCCAGATTTCGTTGGATTATATATTCCTAAGTTTATTGGAAATGTAACAACAACAAAGGCTCCATTTTGTAATGAATATGGAAATATTAACCTTACAGTTCTTACTGAAACATATGAAATATTAACTGGATATCCATTTATTAATGCACCAAAAAATGGAGGTCCAAAAGGAATAAAAGTATCAAAAGGAAAAGTAATTGTTACAGAATCAACTCCTCCTAATACCCCACCATTTGGACCAAGATTAAACCTTATGTTATATTCAGCAGGAGAACCAGCATAAGGTGGGTTAACATCGACTTTTGGGGTCGAAATTTGACTGATAATATAGATATCTGACAAACCATGATGAGTATAAGGAGGACCTCCGGGTGGAAATTGTGCTCTTATTTGAATATGACCCCAATCTGTCATTTGAAGAGTTACATTATCAACATTTGTGTTAGGGGTTGTAAAGATAGCAGCACCTGGATCTGGATCTGAAATAGGAACAATAGACCAATCAAACTTATCTTCCCATCCATAGATAGATTGAACGTTTGTTCTTTTGTTTCCATAACCATCAAAACTATTAGCAATGAAATTTTTTGTTTCTCCAACAAAACTATTATATGGATTTGGCGAAACCTTAATATTTTGAATTAAATCAGGAATTATTTTTATACTTCCGTTAATATTTATAACAAAGTTAATCCCTCTTTTTACTTTTATATTACCTATCAAATTTCCTGCTTTTGTAGTGTTTATTGCATTCGTTATTTCAATTTCAACCTTACCAGCTAAAGTTTGATTTCCTGTTACAGGAATATCTATAATATTTAAAGATTTTATTATTGTTCCGAAATTTGCTCCTGTTGTATTTAATGTAATTACAACAGTCGAGCCATTGAAATTAAATCCTACTGGAAAAGTAATTATAATAGTATCCCCATTTTGAAGTAAGGGGAGATTATTATCAAAATTTAAAGAAACAATCCAATGTGTATTTGTTTTACCCGCAGTATCATCTCCTTGAGTTACCTGAGTCCCTGGAGTATTTGGTGTAAAGATTACACTTGTAACATTTGCATTAACGCCAATTGTTAGGAAACTGAATCCTAACAAAAAAATTACAGTTAATATAATTAATTTCTTAATCATATAATTACCTCCTTTTAATTATAAACTTCTTTTCTTGATTTAGGTTTCAAAAAATTAGAGATTATATAAATAAGTTTTGTTCCATTGTATAATTAAAATATGAGTATAGAGATAGAAAAGAAAATTCTAAAAGGTTTTATAGTTGATAGATTTACACTTTCAAAATCCTTATCTGAAGGTTTTAAGATTGAATATTTTGAAAATCCAAAAACAACAACAATCCTTAATGCTGTTCTTGATATTTATGAAGGAAGAGGAGAAATTGATTATATTGATTTTCAAACAGTTAAAAGGCACTTAGAAAAAAGAGGGGTATTTGATGATGAGATAAAAAGAACACTATCAGAAATTGAAGAAGTTGAAACACCGACTCTTGCACTTTTAATGTCTTATATTGATATATTAAGAATAAGAAATGGTGAAAGAAGATTAATAAATATTTCAAATGAAATCAATGATTTTGTTGAAAGAAGAGGACCTCATAAACTTGAAGATATTGCAACATTTGCAGTTACAATGGCCGAAGAACTTCAAAAAATAGCACTTGAGAGATTACATAAAAAGCTTGTTCCATCTGAAAGTATAATCAAAAATATTGTGATGGATGTTTTTGAAAAAAGGAAATATCATGGTTTCTCAGTTGAGCCATTTACATCACTTAATAAGTCTCTACTTGGACTTCGACCAGGTTTTTATTATGCTATTGCAGGTGCTCCAAGGAGAGGTAAAACAAATTTCTTACTTCATCTTGCAGTTAATATAATTTCAAATGAAAGAGTTCCTGTTCTTTATTATTCATGGGAACAGACATCAAGAATATTAAACTTGAGAATACTTTCTCAAGAATCAAGATTAAATCCTGTGAAAATTATTTCTAAAGAACTGAATGAAGAGGAATTTAAAAGATTTGAGGATGCATATAAAAAACTTCAAGATGTCTTCCCTTTTTTATACATAATTGAAGGAAGTAGTAGTGATACTTTAGAGAAGATTGAAGCGCATGCATATAACATTATGCAAAGCCATAGATGTGATACAGTTGTGATTTTTCTCGATTACATTCAAAAAATTCCAATTGAATCAAGAGGATATGTTGCTATAGAAGAAAAGGTTGATGAGGTTTCTGGTAAAATAGCAATGCTTTCTCTTTCTCTTAAATCTCCCATTGTTGCAATTTCTGCACTTGATAAAGAGGGTTGTAAGTTGGATGAAGAAGGAGTTGATAGACCAACAATGTTTAACTCAACTGGTGGTGGAGACATAGAGTATGATTCAGATGTTGCTATGGTTCTAGTAAAAAATCATAAAGAAACAAATGAACTAAAAGAAAAACTTCTTAATCTTGTTAAAAATGGACAACTTCTTCCAGAAGATATGCCTAATATTGATATAATTGACCTTTATATAGACAAAAATAGAGATGCACCAGAGGGAACATCTAATATAATTCAATATCTATTTTTTATAGATTCAAATAAATTCATTGAAATAGGTTATAAAGATCCATCTCAAAAATATACTTATGCAAAAATAAGTGAAATTGTTGAAAAACTAAGAAAAGAGGGTTATTTAAAATTAATAACAAAAGAAGAACAGATAAAAGAAAAACCAAAGTTTTCAGGTTTTGAGCCCTTATAAGTTGACATAAAGTTCCTTTTGTATTAAAAAATATTTATCTATTTGTTTTCTTGGAGGATTTATGCTTGATAAAAAGTTTATAAGAAGTAATCCTGAAATTGTTAGAGAATCACTAAAAGTAAGAGGATATTCTGATGAAATTTTAGATGATTTTTTAAGAGTTGATAAAGAAAGATTAATGCTTCTTAAAGAATTTGAAGAATTGAAACACAATTTAAATTTACTTTCTAAAAAAGTTGCAGAACTAAAAAGAAAAGGAGAAGATATTGGAGACATACTTCTTGAATCTAAGGAACTTTCTGACAAAATTGAGAGCATAAAAGAAAAATTAAAAATTGTTGAGGATAATTTAGATGATATTGTTTTAAGAATTCCAAATATACCACATGAAAGTGTACCAAAAGGCATTGATAGTTCATTCAATGTTGAAATAAGAATATGGGGAGAAATTAGAGAATTTAATTTTAATCCAAAACCTCATTGGGAATTAGGAGAAGAACTTAACATTCTTGATCAGGAAAGAGCAAGTAAACTTTCTGGATCAAGATTTAATTTATATAAAGGACTTGGTGCTCACCTTGAAAGAGCGTTAATTAATTTTATGCTTGATACTCATATTAAAAAACATGGATATATAGAAGTTTTTCCTCCATTTCTTGTTAGAAGTGATATTATGCTTGGAACAGGTCAACTTCCAAAATTTGGGGATGATATGTATAAAATAGAAAATGAAGATTTATGGTTAATACCAACAGCAGAAGTACCATTAACAAATTTACATAAAGGAGAAATTTTAGAAGAAAGTGAACTCCCTAAATATTACACAGCATACACTGCATGTTTTAGAAGAGAAGCAGGGGCTGCTGGAAAAGATACAAGGGGTTTAATCAGAGTTCATCAATTTGATAAGGTTGAACTTGTTAAAATTGTAAAACCAGAAGATTCTTACAATGAACTTGAAAAACTTGTAAATGAGGCAGAAGAAATTTTAAAAGAATTAAAACTTCCATATAGAGTTATGCTTCTTTCAACAGGTGATATGTCAGGATTTTCTGCTAGTAAAACTTATGATATTGAAGTGTGGATGCCATCTTATGGAAGATTTGTTGAAATATCCTCTTGCTCAAATTGTACAGATTTTCAAGCAAGAAGAATGAATACAAGATTTAGAAGAGAAATTGGAAAAATTGAGTATGTTCATACATTAAATGGTTCTGGCGTTGCAATTGGAAGGTGTTTTGCAGCAATTCTCGAAAATTATCAAAATGAAGATGGGTCAATTACAATTCCAGATGTATTGATACCATATATTGGAGTTGATAAAATAAAAAAAGATTAGGAGGTAATTATGATAAAAGTCATCAAGAATAAACCATTTTTAAGTAAGAAAAATTTAAACTGTAGGGAGTGTTCAACACCTTGTAAATCTGCTTGTAAAACATCAATGACAGTTGGAAATCAAAATTGTGAGAGAGACAGAGAAGAAAAGAAATTTGTCTTCTAAACCACCCCTTTTTCATAAATTTTCATATCTAGATAAATATTTTATTTTTTTTCCAATATCAGGAAGTTTAATTGAAGTAGATAAAAATTTATATTTGAATTTAATTGAAGAAAATATAGTTGAAAATCCCTTTTTTGAAGAAGAAAAAAAAATTTGGGAAGAGAATGAAGTAAAATTTGATCCTCCAGAAAATTTAAAATCTTTGTGTCTTCTTGTATCTCAAACTTGTAATATGAGATGTGATTACTGCTTTGTAGATGAGGGAACTTATAGAGATAAAGAAAGTTTAATGGATGAAGAGATAAGTTTAAAAGCAGTTGATTTTTTAATCGAAAATTCAAAAACAAAACACATTGAAATTGATTTTTTTGGAGGAGAGCCACTTTTAAATTGGGAAGTTGTAAAAAAAACAATTGAATATAGAAATAAAAAAGCAAAAGAAAATGGTAAAATACTAAGACTCTCATTAACAACAAATGGAATTTTACTTGATGATGAGAAATTAAATTTTTTAAAAAATAATTTTGTAAGTTTAATTTTATCTCTTGATGGTCCACTTTATGTAAATGACATTCATAGAAAACTCAAAAATGGCAAAGGTTCATTTGATTTAATTTTTAAAAATTTAAAAAAATTAAAAGATTATGAAGGTTACTATATAAGAGGCACTTTCACAAATAAAACTAAAAATATCCTTGAAAGTGCGAAGTTTTTATATGAAAATGGCTTTAAAAATATATCTCTTGAACCAGTTATTTTAGAAAAAGATAATCCTTTGAGTTTAAAAGATGAAGATTTAGAGGAATTAAAAATTGAGTATGAAAAACTCGGAGAATATTTATATAAAGAAAAACTAAATGGAAAAATTTTAAATTTTTATCACTTCAATATTGATTTATCATCTGGTCCATGTCTAGGAAAGATGAGTTTTGGATGTGGTGCTGGAGTTGAATATTTAGCAGTTGATACAAAGGGAGATATTTATCCATGTCACTTTCTAAAAGAGTTTGAAGAATTTAAAATTGGGAATGTTTTTGATGGTATTGATGAAAAAAAGAAAAAATATTTTATATTTTTAAATGATTTAGATTCAAAAGAGAGATGTAAAAGTTGCTGGGCAAAATATCTTTGTGGAGGAGGGTGCATTGCTCATTCATATTTTATAAATAAAAATCCACTTATTGTACCTAAAGATTTTTGTGAACTTCAAAAAAAGAGAATAGAAATAGGACTTTTATTAAATAGTTTATAATTTAATTAAAACTGAATTTATAGGGGTGATAGATGAATGAAAAAGTTTTAGAAAAAATAGCTCTTGAAAGGGCAATAATTGAAGCTGAAAGGTGTCTTTTCTGTTATGATGCTCCATGTGAAAAAGGTTGTTCTATAAATCTTCCAATTTCAAATTTCATCTATTTTCTTAAAAATAAAAATTTTCATTCTGCATATGAAATT
>FMJZ01088957.1_pt1 | contig 101514 bp, 98 predicted proteins | sample 1987881 | NCBI WGS metagenome assembly FMJZ01 (sample SAMEA4378227, study PRJEB15110) | soil metagenome | biome: soil; feature: Field; material: Soil | place: India | collected 2015-03-11 | depth 0 m
AAAAAAATTTAAGTTTCATTTGATGCTTAGTTAAATTGTATTATAAATTAATAATAGAAAAATTAAAATTATTAATTTTTATGAATAATTGAAATTTATTTATCTAAAATGTTTTTTAAATTACTATAAAAAATTTTTCAATAAAATCAGTGCTTTTTTTGTAAAAAATTTAGGAATTTTCTGGTTATATTTCAGGTATATTCAGGTCAATTCTCTTAATAATTTAGTTTTTTGGATTATATTTGGTTCTGTTTTAAAAAAAGAGCTTTTTAAAATTTTATTTAATCTTGAAAGAAATTTTCGTGATGATACTATTATTATGAAAAAAAAGAGACTTAATTTTATTTAACATTAATTGCATGTTCCGGGCATCTCAAAAAACATTCGAAGCAGGAGATACATCTTTTAATATCTATTGAATGATTTGATAAATCAATACAGGAAGTTGGACAAATTTCAGTACAAATTTCACAATCTGTGCATAAATTTTTATCTATATAAAATTTATTTTTACCAAATAAAGAAGATTTTCTTTTAGTTGGTTTTTTTATCTTTTTAATTAAACTATCAAATTTATCTCCTCTTATCTCAATGTTGGTTAATTTGTTTTCTCCTAAGTTTCTTAAAGACAATGAATTAAAAATTGGGTTTTCTTTTGGTCTCAAACCAACAAGAACTGATGCAACAGAATCAATTGAAAGAATATCATTTGAAGATAAAAGAACATTTAAATCTTTTCTGTTTCCTCTTATCTCATCTCCTTCAAAAATTGTGAGACCTTCAAGAAAAATGAGTTTTATTTTTTCATTTATAATTGAAATTAACTCAGAAAGTGCTTCGCCAAGAATTGTTAAGTTTGCTCCATAGAAGAGGGATTCAACTTTTGTGTAAGACGGGGTTAAAGATAAAATTCCAATAGTTGCACCTTCAAAAATATAAAATGGGTGAAGTTTTATCTTTGATATTGAAACTAAAGAATTTGCCCAAAAATATGATTCAGGAAGATATAGTTTGCTTAAAACTCTTCTATGTGTATGCTCTGTTCCTCTTCTAACTGGTCCAATGACTATTTTTTTATGCTGTACTTTAACAAATCCCTCTCTCATAAATGAGACAACCTCAATCGGTAATGATTTTAAAATGGAATAAATATTTTCAGGAAGATATTCAACAACTGAAACCCCAACTCTTAACTGGACACCAAAATTAAGAAGTTTCTCGATTAAACCTTTTATAAAATTTTCATCTGGGTATGTTGATGTATTTAATTTTCTATCATAAAACCCATCAAAATATAATAGAACTCTTTCGCCTTCTAAAAAAGTTTTATCCTTAAAAAAATTAAATGTTTCATCTAAAAAATTAGGAATTGTTGATAAGTCACTCTTCTTTAAATAAACCTTTGTCTTTTCCATGTTTTAATTATATAATGTAACTAATAAATAATAAAATGAATCTATTATTTTAAAAAAGGAGGAGATATGGAAAAGATAGGATTAATTGTTGATACTGCTGGGGACATACCAAGAGAAATTGTTAAAGAGTATAACATAGTTGAAGTACCATTTTATCTTTATTTTGAGGGAGAAGAAAATGTTGTTTATAAAGAAAACGTAACTTTAACACCAGAAGATTTCTTTAAAATAATGAGAGAGAAGAAGAAACATCCAAGAACTTCTCAACCAAACATGGAAGATTATCTTAAACCAATGGAAGAACTTGTAAGTCAAGGTTATAACAATATTCTTGTTATGACTTTATCTTCAAAGTTCAGTGGAAGCAACCAATCTGCACAACTTGCAAAGGATGAGATGAAAAAGAAATATCCAGATGTTAGAGTTGAAATTTTCGATACAAAATCTGCTACTTTAGGTGAAGGAATACAACAAATTATGGCAGCAAAAATGATTAAAAAAGGTGCGTTATCTTTCAATGAAATATTAAAAAAACTTTTGATTATAAGAGACAAAACTTTTACTTTCTTCACTGTTGAAGATCTCTATTTCTTCTATCTTGGTGGAAGATTAGGAAAAGGGAGCGCTTTTCTTGGAAACATTATGAATCTTAAACCAATTATGCAAGTTAGAGATGGTGAGGTTGAACCACTTGAAAAAGTTAGGGGAAGGAAAAAATCTCTTATAAGAATTGCAGAACTTGCAAAAGAAAATATAAAAAGTTTGGATCATCTCTATGTTGGCTCTCCTCATGCTGATTGTCCAGATGATCAACTATTTTTAATTGAATATTTTAGAGAAATAACAGGTTATAAAGGAGAAATTATTACAAGAATTATGGGAACAACAATTGGTGCTCATCCAGGACCTGGTACAACAGGACTTTGCTTCTTTGAGGAAAATTTAGAAGGAGTTATTTAGAAATAAATTTAATATAATTAATATGTGAAAAAATTTATTTCTTTAATCTATCAAGGTTATTTATATTCCCTTTTAAGAAAAGGAAAAGAAGATATTTTATTAAATAAATTAAAAAAGGCAAATAGAAATTTTTTCACTCCTAAGGTCTATGAAATATTTGGGAATCTTTTAATTAAAAAGGGTGAATTTGATTCAGCAGAAGAAATTTTAACAGAAGGAATTCAAAAATATAAAAAAGGAAGAGGAATTTATAGGATACTTTCTCAACTCTATTTAAGAAAAGGAGAAGTTGATAAAGCAATTGAGGTAATCAAAGAAGCAAAAGAAAGTAATAAAGAGATATATTGGTATAACCTTGTTTTAGGTGATCTTTATTATTATGAAAAAGGCGATTTAGATAGTGCTCTAAAAGAATATGAAGAACTTCTTGAAAGAAAAGATGTACCACTTAATGAAGATATAAAATCTCCTGCAAGATATCTATTTAAAAGATTATCAAGAATCTATTTTCAAAAAAAAGAATATGAAAAAGCAGCACATTATTATAAAAAGTTTTATGATTTAAAACCCTCAAATTTTTATGAAAAAGATTTCTTATATTTTGGAGAGGTTCTTTATAACCTTGGAAGAAAAGATGAAGCACTTAAAATATGGAATGAAGGAATTCAAAGAAGAAGAGGAAATATAATTAAAAATGGAGTTAAAAAATATGGAATTGATTTAGGAGAAGTCGAAAAAATAGAAATAAAAGATAGTGCAATTAGAATTCCTATTAAAACATCTCTTATAACTGAGAGAAGTGATATTTTTAAAGAAATAAAAGAAAAAACTCAAGGAATAATTCAAGATGGAGATATCATAACTATCGCATCTGCTGTTGCTGCTATTGCAGATGGAAGAGTTTTTTCCGTTGAAACAATTGAACCATCAATTTTTGCAAAAGTTTTATCAAGATTTGTTTCAAGAAACAGAAATAATCCTTTTGCAACAACCGCACCACTTTCAAATCCTTATGCAATGCAAATAGCAATTGAAGAGGCAGGACTTTTCAAAATTCTAATTGCTTCTTTTTTGGGCTTTTTAGGGAAAATTTTTAGAAAAAGAGGAATTTTTTACATTTTTGCTGGAAAAATTGTCACTCAAATAGATGATATGCCTGCTTCAATGCCTCCATATGATTATTATGTTATTTCAGGAGTTCATAATTCAAAAGAGTTTTTATACAAAATTAAAGAAATTACAAATTGTGAAGCATGTATTGTTGATGCAAATGACCTTGGAATTGCATGGGTTGTTGATTCAACTGATGGAGTTGATAAAAAATTTGTTGAAAAAGTTTTATCTGATAATCCACAGGGAAATGAAGATTTTCAAACTCCAATTGTTATGATTAGAAAGAATATTCAGTGATTCTTTCTTTTACAACCTCAAAAATTTCTTTTGATAAAGCACTCTTTTCTTTTTCACCATCAAAAATTACATATCTATTTTTATATATTTTTGAAAGAATAAGATAACCATTTCTTACTTTATCTAGATAATCAATTCCTTTTTTTTCAATTCTATCTGGGTCTCTTACTCTTTTAATTGAAGTTGTTGGAGATATATCAAGTAAAATTGTTAAATCTGGTTCAAGAATTGTTATTTCTCTATGAATTCTCTCAATGAAATTTATTGAAAGACCTCCACCATATCCCTGATAAGCAATTGAAGAATCTTTAAATCTTTCAGAAATTACAACTTTTCCTTTACTCAACTCTTTTATTATCTCTTTCACATGAGCACTTCTATCTGATGCAAAAAGAAGAAATTCTGTTAAAGTATCTATTTCACCATCAAATTTAAGAAGAACCTCTCTTAACATTTTTCCAATCTCTGTTCCACCTGGTTCTTTTGTCCAAAAAACATCCACTCCTAATGAATTTAAATTTTCAGAAAGAAGTCGGGTTTGGGTTGATTTACCGCAACCATCAATTCCTTCAAATGTTATAAAAAAACCACCTATTTTGGAAAGATAATTACGCATCTAAATGGCTCCTCTCCTTGACTTTCAGATTTCAAACCAAACTCTCTTATAATTTTATGCTGAATTTTTCTAATGTGACTTGGTGCAGGATATAGTGGATATGGTTTTCCAGTTGATAAAACCTCTTTAACTCCTTCTTCAATCTCTTTAAGATAATCTCTTTTCTTATCAATAAAAGCATTTCTTAATTCAAGACAGACTTTTCTTATGTTTGATTTTGTATTTGATTTAACTTTAAAAATCTCGACTCCTCTTTTTCTTGCTTCATTTATAATTCTTCCACTCTTCTTTTCTTGAGTTTTTGCAATAATTAAAACTTCTGCATCTTCAATTGAATCTACAAATTCCCAATCAAGTCCAACAGATCTTAAACCCTGTTCTAAAAAATCTCTTGATACTCCATAAGTAAAAATTCTTAAAGGAGTATAAGTTGGAAGTTTCTCAGTTTCACTCTCTTTTTTAATTTCAACCTTTCCATTTTGTGTTCTTCTTCTTATTTCAGGATTTAATGGATAACCTCTAAGATATTTATCAACAACCTCTGCAACATCATAGTAAACTGCAAGTGTATCTCTATCTCTTATTTCTATTAAGATATCAAAAGAAGGTGGAGAAGATCTTTCAAGAACTGTTTTTTGTGTTCCTCTTCTCTGTGCTTCTTCATCTCCTAAGATAACAGTTGTAATTCCACCAAGTAAATCTGAAAGAACAGGGTTGATTAAAAGATTATCAAGAGTATTTCCATGAGCAGTTGCAATGAGTTGAACTCCTCTTTCAGCAATTGTTCTACATGCTTCAGCTTCATCTCTTCTTCCAATTTCATCTATAATAATTACTTCAGGATTATGGTTTTCAACTGCTTCAATCATAACATCTGCCTGACTTCTTCCATATTGAACCTGCATTCTTCTTGCTGAACCAATTGCAGGATGAGGAATATCTCCATCTCCTCCAATTTCATTTGAAGTATCAACAACAACTACTCTTTTTCCTAACTCCTCAGATAAAACTCTCGCCGCTTCCCTTAAAAGAGTTGTTTTCCCAACACCAGGTTTTCCAAGAAGAAGCACACTTTTTCCAGTTTCAAAAAGGTCTCTAACTATATCAATTGTTCCATAAACTGCTCTTCCAACTCTTAAAGTCAATCCAACAATATTTCCCATTCTATTTTTTATGCATGAAATTCTATGAAGAGTTCTTTCAATTCCTGCTCTGTTATCTCTATCAAAATCTCCAATTCTATTTTTTACGTATTCAATATCTTCTCTTGTAATTATTTCATTTGAAAGATAAACTTTTCCATCAACAAATCTTGCCTCAGGTTTTCTTCCAAGGTCAAGAACAACTTCAATAAGTTCATCCCATCTATTAAGTTTTTTTAATTCATTTTTAACAAATGGAGGTAAAACTGAAAAAAATGCCTCCATTTCGTATTCTTTAAGTTTAATTAGTTCTGTCTCTTTTAACATATCTTTTTGCCTCCCAAAAATAATTTTCAATCTCAAAAATATATTTATCTATATCCAAAAACATATTATAGATATCTATGTTTGTTGTATCAAATCTAAAAACTGGAGAGAGATTATAATTTTTTATCCACTCCTCATAGGCTTTTTCCAATTTTTTCAAATAACTTTTTTTAATATTTTTCTCATAATCTCTTCCTCTTAATTCAATTCTTTTTAATAGAACTTCAACTGGTGCATACATATAAATGAGAAGATTTGGCTTAGGAAAATTCCTTTTAACAAGATTATATATTTTACTATATAAACTGTATTCCTCCCTTGAGAGAAGTAGTTTTGCAAAAATTTCTGCATCTTCATAAATTGTTCTATCAATTATAATTGAATCTTCTCTTTTTTCAATCTCTTCAAAAATCTTTAATCTTTGAATCAGAAAAAATAGTTGTGAATGAAGCGCCCATCTTTTAGGATCAGAGTAAAAATTTTTTAAAAATGGGTTCTTTTCTTGAGGTTCAGAAAGAATTACAAAACCCCATTTTTTAGATAAAATCTTAGCAAGTGTTGATTTCCCAACCCCTATATTTCCACATATAGCAACAATAAATTTTCCCATGAATTAATTTTACCATTTATGTTTAACCCTTTTTATTGATACTTTTCGAAAGATATTATCTCCTCAAGTTTTTTTCTTCTCTTTTCTGGAATTTTGTTTTCAAGTGGATAACCAAGTGTCATAAGTGCAGCAACTCTAATATTTTCAGGAATTTCAAGAACTTCTTTAACTAATTTTTCATCAAAGTCCCCTATCCAACATGTTCCAAGACCAAGATGAGTTGCCTGAAGTGCAATATGTTCCATTGCAATACCAATATCTAAAATTGAACTATCATACCATCGACCCATTTTAAAACTCGGTTCAGTTATGCATCCAACAATTAAAACAGGTGCATCTTTTATAAACTTTGCCCAAGTTGTTGGCTCGCCTATTCTTTTTCTTTTCTCTAAATCTTTTACAATTATAAATTTCCAGGGTTGTTTATTGTTTGCTGATGGAGCAAGTCGAGCTGCTTCAAGACATTCAAGAATAAGTTCTTGTGGTACGTCTTTATCTTGATATTTCCTCACACTGTATCTTTCTAAAATTTCTTTTAAAATCATAACCTACTCCTTTAATAAAAATTCTATTGAACTTTTTAAATCATTTTCAAGAGTTGGAACTGCACCTTCTATTGATAGGGCAATTTTTCCCTCTTTATCTATTAAGAAAAATCTTGGAATTCCTTTAACACCATATTTTTGTGCAACATTAAAACCTTTTATAGTTATTGGATAATTTATCTTACTCTGTTTAATATAATCAATGACTTTATCAAAATCGCTCTCATTATCAAGATTCATACCAATTGCAACAAATCCTTTATCTTTATATTTGTTATAAAGAGAAACTATAGTAGGAGTTACTCTTTTACATGGACCACACCACTCTGCCCAAAAATCAAGGAGAACAACTTTTCCTTTAAATTCATTCAAAGTGATATATCCACCATCTATAGTTGAAAGACCAAAATCATATGCCTCGACTCTTTTTTCTTTTTCAATAAAACTACGTGGAAGAGTTTGGTTAGATGAATTGTTTATATTTTCATTTTTAGCTTTGCAAGATATAAGAGTTATTGTTAAAATTAAAAAAATTGTAAATATAAATAAAAACTTCTTCATTTTTTCTTTTTCACCTCTTTTCTTTTTGAAAGAATGTTCTTTGCCCATTTTTTAGATCTTAAGAAAACAAACCAAAATGGAATAATAACTGCTGCAATATAAACTGCTCCAAAAATTATGTTTAAAATTCTTAAAGGTGTCTGAGAAAGATTTATCTTATTTAAAAGAGGTAAAAGAACTCTAAAATCTAAGGTATGTTCAAGAATAATTCCAATTAATATTAAAGTGAGCCCATAAATTGAATATGGAAGTGTCTCATTTATTTTTGATACAAAATATTTTGTTGGTTTAATATCTTTATATGTTTTTAATTCATTTGTAATTAATGAGAAGAAATGATTTCCAATTGAGAAAAGGTAAACTACAATAAGAATTAAAAGTGGTCCTCTAAATGAAAATAGTTTAACTTCATTAAAGATAGGTCTGACAAAGAAGTATAAAAGAACCAAATGTGGTAGAAGATTAAAAATTGAAAAAGTAATTATTTTAAGTGTTAATGGTTTTACTTTCGGAAATCTATCTTTGAGAATTCTATAAATAAATGTTGTAAAAGATAATAGAATTGCTAATCCTAAAGCGAGGGACAAGAAAAATCCAAAAGAAGTTAAAAGTGTATGAGGAAGAGAAGATAAAAAAAGTGCAAAACCTTTATACTCTCCTTTAGGCATATTTAAAAGTGTTATTGCTCCAGTTCTTAAAAATATAAATGATAAAAAATTTATAAATTCAATTATAAGAAAAACAAGAAAAATTAAAGGAAATCCTAACCAAGATAAGAGAATATTACCAAAATAAAATATTATTCCGATTAAAATAGAAAGAACTAAATATAAAATAGGCGAACTAATTTGTGCTAAAAAATTTTGATAAAGATTTTTTAAATTTAAATTTAAGAAAAGGTCGAAATTTGGATTAAGAGTTGGTGCAATAAATGAAACAACAAGCATAAAAATAATTAAATTAACAACAAATAAAAAATTGTGAGAATCGCGACTTACTTTAAGAATAAACTCCTCTATTCTTTTCTTCATTACTTTTTCCTCCTTGAGTATCAAGCATTATAGTTAAAATTATACCACTTTTATTGTATAATAGAAAAAATGAGAACTTTCCTTGCTTTACCACTTGAAAAAGAAACAAAAAGAGAGATAAATTCATATATAGAGAGATTTAAGAAAGAGATAAAGGGAAGAGTAAAATGGGTTGAAGAAGAAAATCTTCATTTCACAATTTTTTTCTTTGGTGAAATAGAAAATAATAAAGCAGAAAAAATTATAGAAGTTGTTAAATCAAATAAAACAAAGTATAATAAATTCAAAGTTGAAATTAAAAAAATTTCATTTTTTCCTAATGAGAGAACCCCAAGAGTTATATTTTTAGATGTGTCTCAAGGTGAAAAAGAAATGAGACAAATTTATGAAACTCTTTTTCCAGATTTAAATAAAATTTTAAAGTTAAAAAAAGAGGAATTTGTACCTCATTTAACTATTGGAAGGGTAAAAGATATGTTATTTGAAGAAGACATTAAAAAACTTTTAAATGAAAAATTTGAAATAAAACCATTTTATTTAAATAAAATAACATTTTTTGAATCAAAATTAACACCAGAAGGTCCAATTTATAAATCAATTAAAGATTTAATTTTTTAATTCGGAGGAGATTTATGAAAGTTATCAAAGAGGAAAACTTTGATGGAAAAACAATTCAAGTTGTTATGGGTGATATAACTGAGGAAAAAACTGATACAATAGTTAATGCAGCAAATAAACATTTATCACATGGAGGGGGAGTTGCTGGTGCAATTGTAAGAAAAGGTGGATTTATTATACAGGAAGAAAGTAATAAAATAATTGAATCAAGAGGACCTCTAAAAACAGGAGAGGCAGTTCTTACTACAGCAGGAAATTTACCATGTAAATATGTTATTCACACAGTTGGTCCTGTATGGGGAGAGGGTGATGAAGAAGAGAAGTTAAAGATGGCAATTGAATCTGCACTTCAAGTTGCAACTGAAAATTTACTTCAATCAATTTCAATACCAGCAGTAAGTTGCGGAATTTTTGGTTTCCCAAAAAAGAAAGGAACAGAAATTATTTATAAAACAGTTAAGGAATATTTAAAAAATAGAGAAACAACTATTAAACTTGTTCGACTTATTGGAATTGGAGATGAAATACCAAACTTATTTGTAGAAGCAATGGAGGAGAGTTAAACTTTAATGCTTTTTCTTTATTAGATCTTTTTCACAACATCCATTAAATTCTATTTGAATTGTTGAGTGATTTATATTGAATTTATCTTTTAAAATATCCTGTGCTTTAGCTCTTATTTCATCTGCCTTACTTACAGGATAATCTTTTTTAAGTTCAATATGACCTTCGAAAAGAAAATTTTTCTCATCAAGTTGCCAAATGTGAACATGATGAAGATTTGATACTCCTTCTACGTTCTCAAGTTCAAATTTTAACTTTTCAAAATCAATTCCTTGAGGTGTTCCTTCAAGTAAAATTTTTATTGATTTAAAGAAAATTTCAAATGCTTCTTTTAAAATATATAGAACTATCAAAAGAGTTAAGAGAGGATCAATCCAGAAAATTTTAAAAATCATCATTATTGTTCCACCAATTACAACAGCAACAGAAGATAAAGTATCCATTAAGAGATGAAGATATGATGACCTTATGTTGATACTCTCTTTTGATAATTTTCTTAAAAGAAAAACTGACATTCCATTAAGTAAAAGTCCAATTATAGCGATTATAAGCATTAAATTTAAATTGATATTCTGTGGATTTATAATTCTTGAAATTGCTTCTTTCAAAAGAAAAAAAGTTACAATAAATAGGAAAATTGAATTTAAAAGAGATGCTAAAATTTCTGCCCTTTTTCCTCCAAATGTAAATTCATAAGAGTTTTCTCTTTTAGAAAATCTTATTGCAATAAGAGAAATTATTATTGATAGAGTATCTAATAGATTGTGAAATGAATCTGACAGAAGTGATAAACTTTTTGAGAAAATTCCCCCAAAAAGTTCAGAAATAAAGATAAATAAATTTATTCCTATAACTATCAACAAATTTCTTTCTTTTAAATCTTTATGATGCTCATGCATTATTAAGAACCTCTTTTAGCTTTTCTTTGATTATTTTTAATTCATTTTTTATGATTATCCATATAATTTGATAACTTAAACAAAAATATTCATGTGTAATTCTATTTCTTAATCCTTGTATGCCAATCCAATCTATGTCTTTATTCTTATTTTTTATTTCAGAGGGTATATATCTTGAGGCTTTACCAATTATTTCAAGGTTTCTTAAAACCGCATCGATTGTCTTTCTATCTTTTAAAAAATCATCAAAAGTATAATTTTTGTTATATTCCTCTATTAAATTTTTTGATTCTAATATATTCTCAATACATAACTTCCAGTTTCTTCTAAACATAAATTAAATCTTTAAGAATGTATTTAACTCTATTTGGCTTTATGGCATCAATAGTTACTAAATCAACTTTTATACCTAAAATTTCTTCAAGATATCTTTCAAGATGGAAAAACAAAAAACCAACAGGTTGTTCAAATTCAACTAAAATATCTATATCACTACTCTTTTTTTGTTCACCTCTTACATAAGAACCAAATATGGCTAAAGTTTTAACTTTATATTTTTCTTTTAGAATTTGATTATTTTCTAATAAAATTTTTTTTATATCTTCCGATGTTTTCATAATCATGATATTTTTGCGCCTGTATCTATATCTTTGTCAACTGTTAAAAGAGATAGTTTTCCATTCTTTGATGCAGCAAGAAGCATTCCTTCACTTAAAATTCCTTTAAGTTTTTTGGGTTCAAGATTTTTTAAAACAATAATCTTTTTACCAACTAACTCCTCATCTGAATAGTGTTCGCCAATTCCTGCAACAACAGTTCTAACTTCATTCTCAATTTTTATTTTTATTTCAATAAGTTTTTTTGAATCTTTCACTCTTTTAGCCTCAATTATCTCCGCGACTCTAATGTCAAGTTTTTTAAAATCTTCTATTGTTATATAACTCTCTTTTATTTCTACTTTGTCTTTTTCTTCTTCAATTCTTGGAAATATTGGAATAATCTCTCTTAAATTAAACTCTACTTTCCAAGGAAATATTTTCTCTTTTATAAGTGTTCCATCTTCATCTTTACCTAAAGCATATAAAAATTTCTTTGAAGATGTTATTAATATTGGTGATATTAAATTGACAATTGTATAAATTCCATGAAAAACAGTTGATAAAACTTTTTCACACTCATCTTTATTTTCTTTATAAAGATTCCATGGTGCTTTTGTATCAATGTATTTGTTTAAAACATTTGCGAGATTATTTATTTTTATTGGAACATCAGATAGTTTAAGGTTTTCATAAAGATTTATAATCTCATCAAACTCTTTTTCAAAAATTTCATAAATTGAATTATCAAAATTTCCTGAAAGATTTCCATTAAAATATTTAAATCCCATATTAAGAGTTCTATAAAGCAAATTTCCAAGATCATTTGCAAGTTCACTATTATATCTTGTTATATATGAATCATATGAAAAGTTTCCATCTTCTCCAAAAGTCATATCTCTTAGAATGTAATATCTAAAAACATCAACAGCAATATCTTTATCAGCTTTTGATTTTTCCATAAACCACTTTATAACCTCGTCTGGTTTTATAAAATTCCCTTTTGATTTACTCATCTTCTCTCCATGTGAAAGCCAAAATCCATGAGCATAAATTTTTTCTGGAAGAGGAAGTCCAACCCCCAAAAGCATTGCAGGCCAAATAATTGTATGAAATCTTGTTATATCTTTTCCAATAAGATGAAGATCTGCTGGCCAATATTTTTTGAAACTTTCTTCATTTTCTAAAAATCCAGCAACTGTTACATAGTTTATCAAAGCATCAAACCATACATAGATTGTTGAATTTTTTTCTTGAGGCACTGGAATTCCCCAACCAATTCCTCTTCTTGTAATTGAAATATCTCTGAGACCACTCTTTATAAGTGAAAGCATTTCATTATATCTTGATTCAGGTTCAACAAATTTTGGGTTTTCAAGATAATGCTTAAGAAGAACATCTTGAAATTTGGAGAGAGCAAAGAAATAATCTTCTTCTTTTATATATTCAAGCGATCTATTACAAACGGGACAAATATTGCCCTCTTTAATTTCATCTTGAGAGAAAAATGTCTCATCAAAAATACAATACCAACCTTCATAAATTCCTTTATAAATAAATCCATTTTCTTTTAATGTATTGAAAAAATATTGAACGACTTTCTCATGTCTCTTTTCAGTTGTTCTTATAAATTCATCATAAGATATATTAAACTCATTAAATGCTTTTCTAAAACTTTCTGAAAGCATATCAACAAATATTTTTGTATCAATTCCTTTTTCTTGAGCAACTTTTTTAACTTTGCTTGCATTCTCATCTGTTCCTGTTGAAAAAAGCACATCAAAACCGAGTTTTCTCTTCTCTCTTGCAATTATATCTGCAATTGTTGTTGTATAAACATGGCCTATATGTGGTTCATCATTGACATAGTAAATTGGAGTAGTTAAGTAAAATTTCTTCATTCCAAATCCTCCTTAAAGATATCTTTATGAGTGTATTTTATAAAGATAAGAACCCAATTTCAAGTGTTAAAATTCTTTTTGGAAATAAAATAAATAAGGTAAAAAATCAAGAATAATACCAAGTTTATACCTGCAATTAAATAAATCTCTAAAAAGGAAAACAAATTAAGGAAAGGGTTAAAACTCGAGGGATAAAAGGGTTTCATATCTTGATATAAAAAGGAATCTAAAATAATATGTGAATAAATACCAATTAGAGATGAAATAAAAATTTTTCTGAAACTTAGAGTTTCTTTGATTTTGAATTTGAACAAAAATTTTTCAACCTTTTTCCTATTAAAATAGATTAATATTGATAAAATTATTAGAATTATCGAGCAACCAATAAAAGAATGGAAAAATCCATGAATAGGGTAATTTAGATTAAAAAACAATAACAATTATAGGTTCTAAATCAACTATGACACTTGATATAACCAAAGAGAAAATATCAAAATATTTTTTGAAAATCAGTCCAAGAAGTCCTGTTGATCCAATGTGAAAAGGTGTTAAAGGCATAAATCATCTTTCTTACTTAATGCTTCTAAAACCTCTCTTTTAAAATTCTCCTTATCTAAAAAGAATGATTTTAATGGTGTTTTATTAACAATACAATCGTAAACAACACCCTTTTTTCAACTTCATCTTTTTCTTCAAAAATATTTATTAATTTTACTTCAATTTCCGGAACAATTTGAAGTATAACCTCTCTAATCTTTTCTGCAAAATAAATACAAAAAGGACATGATGGATTATAAAATATTAAAACTTTATTTTCATCTTCTTTTTGAGGTTTATAGGGTTTAATTTCAGGTTTGTAAATATAATTTTCTTTTAAAAAAGTAAACTAATTTTTTGTCATTAATTTCTAATTCTTTAAATTCATACTTTTTAGAAAATTCACTTTGTGGAAATCTATTTGGTATATCTATTGGATATTTTAACAATGCAAAAGGTTTTTCTTAAGAAAATTCTTTATCATTCACATATTCTAATAAAGAAAATAAAAATTTCTTACCAATTCCTTTTCTTAAAAAATTTTCATCAGATATATATATACAATATTTCTAAAATATTTTCTTCTGGTCGTATAAATATTGAATGACACCTTTTGGTTCATTTTTTGCGTATGCAATCTTTCCTATCGACTTTTCATGTTCAAAGACTTTTTAAATCCAAAATTTTTTCTTTACAAAACCTTCTTTAAGAAGAGGGTCCGATTTTTTATTATATGGAATACACATATTTATAAAATCATCGATATTATCTAAATTTACATCTTTTATTTCTATTTTCATTTATACCTCCTTTTAAAATTAGATTCTTTTAAAAAGTCTTCTTTTAATAATATTTTTTATTCCTTTATATTTTTCAGTCATAAATTTTAAAATCTCTTCATTTGAAAAGTTTAACTTTCTTAAAATTTCAAAATCTTTCTCCCATTCTTCTTTCTTTTCTCCTTCAATTAAAATTACATATTCGCCTTTTATTTCACTTTTATTTATCTCTTCATATAAATCTTTAAGTTTTCCTCTAAAAACTATTTCATTAATCTTTGTTAATTCTTTAACAACTGCTCCACTTCTATCTGGAAATTTATTTTTTAATATTTCAAGAGTTTTTAAAATTCTATGTGGTGATTCATAAAAAACAATAGTTGTATTAATAAAAAAATAATTTTTTATTATCTCCTCAATTTCCTTTTCTTTTCTTGGAAAAAATCCTAAAAAAATAAAAGGAGCATTTTTTAATCCAGAAACTACAAGTGAAGAAATTATTGCAGATGGTCCAGGAATTACCTCAACTGCAATTCCTTCTTTTATCGCTTCTTTTACAACAACCTCACCTGGATCAGAAATACATGGAGTCCCTGCATCAGAAACAAGTGCAATGTTTTTTCCTTTTTTTAGTAGATTTATTATTTCATCTTTTCTTTTTAATTCATTTCTTTCAAAGTAAGAAATCAATTTTTTATTTTTTATTTTATATCTATTTAAAAGTTTTATTGTAACTCTTGTATCTTCACATAATATAATATCAATCTCTCTTAATACTTTTAAAGCCCTAATAGAAATATCTGAGAGGTTTCCTATCGGTGTTGAAACAATGTAAAGTTTTCCACTCAATTTTAATATTCTTTTAATTTATTGATAACTTTATTAAGTGAATATTTAATTGTTCCGAGATTTCCTGCTTTTGTTGTAATTATTATTAGAAATTTTTCATCAAATTTATTTATAATTAATCTCCCTCTTTTAGTTTCAACAATAACTTCTTCAAGTTCGCCCATATATATTGAATTTGATATATCTGTTAATAAACCTACTAAAGAAATACCGAGACCTCTAATTATTTCGCCTTCAAAATCTGTTGAAAGTTCTGAAATTGTTTCTTTCTTTTGTGCATCAACATAAACATAACCCAAAACCCCACTTGTTTTTAAAATTTCAGATAATACCTCTTTAATCATTTTCTCTCCTTTGATAAATTAAGTGCCTTTGTAAACATTTCAATTGCTTCTTTATACATACCTTTCTTAAGATATTCATCTCCAAGTTTTTTATAATAATCTTTGTCTTTTATCTCTTCAACTTCTTCTGTTTTCTGAATAATTGGCACTTCTTGAGTTTTGACTTCCTCTACTATTCCTTCTGTTATTTCTTCTTTTATAGCTTTTTCTACTATCTTTTGTTCTTCTAAAATTTCAACTTCAGGTTTAATCTCTTCCTTTTCAATTTGAGGAAATTCAATTTTTTTCTCTGTTATTACCTCTTTCTCTTTTACAAAATTAGTAAATATCTTTTCATATAAAATATCTTTAAGCGCAATTAATTCTTCAAAATCTTTTTTATCAAAATGATAATTTTCATAACTAGAACTTATTACTTTTATAAAATCTTTTAGAGGATCAACCTCATAACACCTTTCCCAATATTCATCTTTTTTTCTTCTGTTGCCTGCCATTTCATGAAATTTACCTGTAATAAAAAGTGCTTTAGGATAATATGGGTGATATATTAAAATTCTTTCCAACTCATCAATTGCTTCTAATAATCTATCTTCATTTCTTAAAGAGTATGCATAAAGAACTTCATATGGTTTTTTATTTCCATTTTCTTCTTTTATTTTTTTCATCTCACTGCTTGAGATAAATCCATTGTAAACCTTTGTTTCAATTTCTTTAAAAACTGAAATATCTGGTAAATCTTTATTTGTTATGAGAGAGTATAATTTTCTTATGTATATATTTTTGGGATTATAATCAAACCCTTCGGAGAGATATCTTATTGAAATATCATTAACACCCAGAACATAATAAATTAATCCAAGTAGAAAATAAACACAATCATTTTCAGGATCGATTTTTAATGCCTGTTTTAATTCGATTTCGCTAGATTTGAAATCATTTTTCATTAGATATGAAATTGATAAATCAATTTGTGACCTTATGTAATATGGAGATAAAAGTAAACTTTTTAAACTTATTAGAGTTGCTTCATCATAATTACCATTAAATATTAGATACTCAGAAAGAACTGCATGAGAAGATAACAGTTGCGGATTTCTTTCAACTTTTTTTCTATAAAATTCAATCAAGGGTATAAATTCCTCCATGATCCCCTTTGGTGCGCCCGAGAGGATTTGAACCCCTATCCGTAGCTCCGGATGCTACTGCTCTATCCACTTAAGCTACGGGCGCTTTAAATTATTGTATAATAAATATAAAAATTGTTCAAGGAGGAAGTGATGGAGATAAGGAGAGATCAATTGAAAAAAGTTTCTAATACAAAATATATGATTGAAGTTGGAACAATTCCAGGAATGAATGTTCCTGGAATAATTTATGCTTCAGAAAAAATGATTCCAAAAATCTTGATGGATAAATCACCAATTCAAGTTGCTAATGTTGCAACACTTCCAGGAATTCTTAAAGCATCAATGGCTATGCCAGATATTCACTGGGGTTATGGTTTTCCTATTGGAGGAGTTGCAGGATTCGACATAGAAAAAGGAGTAATTTCGCCTGGAGGAGTTGGATATGATATAAATTGCGGAGTTCGACTTTTAAGAACAAACTTTATAAAAGAAGAAATTCAAGTAAAATTAGAAGAACTTTTAAATAAATTATTTGTAAATATTCCATCAGGAGTTGGATCAAGTGGAAAACTTCGTCTTGGTCCAAGAGACCTTGATGATGTTATGGTTAAAGGTGTTAAATGGGCAATTGAAAAAGGATTTGGAAGACCTGAGGACCTTGAAAAAATAGAAGAACATGGAAGTATGCAAGGTGCAGATCCTAATGCTGTTTCAGGAAGAGCAAAAGAAAGAGGTGGTCCTCAACTTGGAACTCTTGGTGCAGGAAACCACTTTCTTGAAATTCAAGTTGTTGAGGAAGTTTATAATGAAGAAATTGCAAAAGTTTTAGGTTTATTTAAAGGTCAAATCACTGTTTTAATTCATACTGGAAGTAGAGGTCTTGGACATCAAGTTGCATCAGATTATATTGAAGTTATGCTTAATGCAGCAAGAAAATATGGAATAAAACTTGTAGATAAACAATTAGCAGCAGCGCCATTTTCTTCTCCTGAAGCAAAAAGATATTTTGCTGCAATGGTTGCAGCAGCAAATTATGCATGGGTAAATAGACAATTAATTACTCACTGGACAAGAGAAACATTCAAAGAAGTATTTAAAAAACCTGATAGAGAAATGGGATTAGAAATAATCTATGATGTTGCTCATAATATAGCAAAAGTCGAAGAACACACTTTTAATGGAAAGAAAATGAAAGTAGTTGTTCATAGAAAAGGTGCAACAAGGGCATTTCCACCAAATCATCCTGAACTTCCTCAACAATATAAATCAATTGGTCAACCAGTATTAGTTCCGGGTGATATGGGTAGATACTCATTTGTTTTAGTTGGAACAAACAAAGCAATGCAAGAAACCTTTGGTTCAACTTGTCATGGTGCAGGAAGAGTTATGAGTAGAACCGAAGCACTTAGAGAAGAGGATGCAAATGAAATAATTGATACACTTGGAAAAAGAGGAATTAAAGTCAAGGCTAAAAGCAAAGAAACACTCGTTGAAGAATCACCTGAAGCATATAAAGATGTTCAAGATGTTGTTGATGTTTTACATGAGGAGGGAATATCAATAAAAGTTGCAAAATTAAAACCAATTGCAGTTATGAAAGGATAAAAAAAATTATATTGGGAGGAGTATTATTTTTATTACTCCTCCCATTTTTTTCTTGCAATAATAATACAAAAATAAATTTTAATTTTATTTTTCCACAAGATGGTGATTATGTTACAAAAGGTGAACTTATAATTGTTGAATTTTCTGATTTAAAAAATATTAAAGACCTAAAATTATTTATTTTTGGTGATAATTTTATAAAAAATTTAAAATATGAAATAAAAGAATATAGATTATACTCATCTCTTCCTGATGATATCTCAGATGGTGAGTATAAATTAGTTACCACATTTTATATAAAAGAAACTTATTATAGAAAAGAGATAAATGTGATATTAAACTCAGAAATTCCAATCTGGGAAAATATAATTTATCCTGTTTATATAAGATCCGGAATGGAAATAACAATTGAGTCAATTTCATCAACTCCATTAAAAGAAGTTAAAGCAATATTTGATGATGGAACAATTTTAAACTTGAATTACATAGAAAAAAGAGATATTTGGCAAGAAAAATATACAATTTCAAATTTTATAAGTGAAGGAAGTCATATTGTTAAATTTGAAGGAATTGATTTAAAGGGAGATAAGTTAGAGGATACAAAAGTTTTTTATGTTATAAATTCAGATCCAGTAATATACTCTCCAATTGATGGTCTTGAAACAACTTCAAATGAAATTAATATCTTTGGGTTTTATGAGCAGGACAAAAATATTGTTATTTATTTAAATAATAAACCTTATAAAGAAATAAAAGTTGATCCTTCTGGAAATTTCTTTTCTAACTTAATACTATTACCTGGAAATTACACAATTTTTGCAAAAGATCCTGAGTCTAAATTCATTGGAACTTCATCACTTCAAGATATTAAAATTAAAATTTATAGTGATGGAGTAATTGTTTTATGTTATCACAATGTAAGTGAAAAAGGTGGAAATTTATATACAATAACACCAGAAGAGTTTGAAAATCAAATTAAATATATTAAAGAGAAAGGATATAATTCAATTTCTATTGATGATTTATATGATTACTATATTAATGGTAAACAAATTCCTAAAAAAAGTGTTCTTATAACTTTTGATGATGGTCTGAAAGGAGTTTATGAATTTGCATTTCCAATTTTAAAGAAATATGGATTTAAAGGAACATTTTTTGTAATTGTTGGTAGAGTTGGAAAAGTTAGTAATTTTGTTAATTGGGAAAACATTAAAGAAATGGCTGATAGTGGAGTATTCTCAATTGGTTCTCATACTTATGATTCACATAAAACACATCTTTCAGATGGAAAATATGTTTCAATTATTGCTCAAAAGGGCGATGAAGAGGATTTTGAGAGTTTTAAAAATAGAGTTATTGAAGATTTTAAAAAATCAAAAGAGGAGATTGAAAAAAATACAAAGAAAAAAGTTACTGCATTTGCATATCCATATGGAGAATTTAGCATCGATACAATAAATATGCTTAAAGAGTCAGGTTTTATTTTTGGATTTACAGTTATAAAAGGAATAAACCTTAAAACAAATTCAAGATATGAGTTAAAAAGGTATTCTGTTTATAGAATTACAGATATTACTCAAATAATAAATTAAAAAATTTGATACAATTAAATAAATTTTAAAATTTAAGGAGTTTTTAGATTAAAGTTAAAAATATTAGATTTATTTTAACTGGTTCAATTTTAATGTTATTTACAAATATTATTTTGCCCTATTTTACATTTAAAGGTTATAACAGATTATTTCACACGATAAGTAAATTAGGAGCACAGAATGCTCCACATGCATGGATAATGAATTTAGCTTTTTTATTTTAGGATTAAGCATTATTTTTGATTTTTTATTAAATATAAAAAATAAAATATATTTATTTTTTTTTCTTTTTTAATTGGAATTTCTTTCATTTTAATCTCATTTTATAATAATTCACCTATTCCTAAAGAAATTTTGTATAATATATAATAATATGGAAGATAAATAACATCTTATATTTGCATATAGTACATATTTTATTTCAATAATTTTTCTTTTATTAATAGTTTTGATAGACAAATCTAAAATTATTAAGTTGATGAGTTTTTTTAAAGTATTGAATCTTTCAACTTTGGGGATATTTGTTTATAATTCTAAAACTTATTTAGGTCTTTTTGAGAGAATAATCTTATTTTCCTCACTATTTTGGTTAATTATTTTTCTTGAAATCAAAAGAAAAAGAAATTTAGCAAAATAAAAATAACTTTCTTTTCTTTTTTTGAATTAATGTGATAAAATTTAATTCGGTAATTTTTTAACATAGGAGGGATTTATGAAGGAGTTTCAAAATGAACCATTAGTTGATTTCAAAAATGAAGAAGTAAGAAAACTTATGGAAGAAGCAATTAAAAAAACTGAGAGTGAGTTTGGGAAAGAGTATGAAATGATTATTGGGGGCAAAAGAGTAAAATCAGATGAAAAATTTAAATCAATTAATCCCTCAAAAAAAGATGAAGTAATTGGTCTATTCCAAAAAGGTAAAGAAGAACATACAGAAGAAGCATTGAAAACTGCTTGGTACGCCTTTAAAACATGGAAATATGTCAGTGCAGAAAAAAGAGCGGAGTATTTATTTAAAATTGCAGACACTTTAAGAAAAAGAAGATTTGAGTTTAATTCTTATTTGATTTTTGAAGTTGGAAAAAATTGGTTTGAAGCAGATGCTGATACTGCTGAAGCAATTGATTTTTGTGAATATTATGCAAGAGAGGCCCTAAAATATGATAAAGGTCAACCAGTGACACAATGGGATAACGAAAAAGATGAGATGTTTTATATTCCTCTTGGAGCAGGTGCTGTAATTCCACCATGGAACTTTCCACTTGCAATTTTAGTTGGAATGACAACATCAGCAATTGTAACAGGTAATACTGTTGTATTAAAGCCATCAAGTGATGCACCCCTTATTGCAACAAAATTTATGGAAGTATTAGAAGAAGTTGGACTTCCCTCTGGAGTTGTAAATCTTGTAACTGGTCCTGGTTCAACAGTTGGAGATTATCTTGTTAAACACGCAAAAACAAGATTTATCTCATTTACAGGTTCAAAAGAAGTTGGACTTCGTATAGTTGAAGAGGCAGGAAAACATAGAGAAGGACAAATTTGGATAAAAAGAGTTGTTGCTGAAATGGGTGGAAAAAATGGAATTATAGTTGAAGATGATGCAGACATTGATAGTGCGGTTCAGGGATGTCTTCACTCAGCATTCGGATTTCAAGGTCAAAAATGTTCAGCTCTTTCAAGATTATTCTTACATGAAAAAATTTATGATGAATTTTTGGATAAATTTGTCAAAAAAGTAAGTGAGATAAAAATTGGACCAACAAAATACTTTGAAAACTATCTTGGTCCAGTTATAAATGAAGCATCTTTTAATAAAATAATGTCTTATATTGAGATTGGTAAAAAAGAGGGAAAACTTCTTCTTGGTGGTGAACCATTTGAAAATAAAGAAGGATTTTTCATAAAACCAACTTTATTTATAGATGTTGATGTAAAAGGAAGATTAATGAAAGAAGAAATTTTTGGACCTGTTGTCGGAATTGTAAAATATAAGAATCTTGATGAAGCTATTGAAATGTATAATGACACTGAATATGGATTAACTGGTGCGATATATACAAGAGATAAAGAAAAAATAGAAAAAGCAAAGAGAGAGATGCATTGTGGAAATCTTTATATTAATAGAAAATGTACTGGTGCTCTTGTAGGAGTTCATCCATTCGGTGGATTCAATATGTCTGGAACAGACTCAAAGGCAGGAGGTCCAGATTATTTGCTTCTCTTTTTACAAGCAAAATCAATTGGACATTATTTAGGTGAATAATAAACCAAAAAACTTTTTTAAGGAGATTTTATGGAAAAAGTTAATTTAGATGAGGTTCAAAAGTTAGAAGTTGTTAAAGATTTAGTTGATCAATTAATTGATTTAATGTTAAATTATAGGCAAAGTGGTCATCCTGGTGGCTCAAGGTCAAAAGTTCACATGTTTGTCTCAACTCTTCTTTCAAAACACTTAAGATATGATATAAGAGACCCTGCAAAACCATTCAATGACAGAATTATTCTTGCTGCAGGGCACACAATTCCGCTTGTTTATGCAACTCTTGCTGTCTTTAATGAAGCGATGAGATTAAGATATGAAGAGACAAGAGACCCAAGATATCTTCCAAAAAACGAGGAGCAAACTCTTTATCCAAAAGATCTTCTCACTTTTAGAAGAAGAGGTGGTCTTCCTGGACATGCAGAAATGGGGGGAAAAACACTTCTATTGAAATTCAACACAGGTCCTTCTGGTCATGGAATCACAGCATCTGTTGGTGAAGCAATTGCTCTTAAAAAAATGGGTGCAGAAGGTGTTAAGGTAGTTGTTTTTGAGGGAGACGCAGGACTTACTCCAGGTGGAGCACATGAAACAATGAATTCAGCATGGGCTTTGGGACTTGATAATCTATTTTTCTTGATAGATTGGAACAATTTTGGAATAGATGACCATCCTCTTACTGAAACTGTACCAAATACACCTAAAGAGTGGTTTGGATGTCATGGATGGAGAGTTGTTGGAACTCTTAATGGAAATGACTTTCCTTCTGTTCTTGAAACAATCGAAGATTTGTTTGGAAATATTCAAAAGAATGTTCCAAATGTTGCTTATTTTAAAACAAAAAAGGGAAGAGATTACTTGAAATATGATAACAAATCACATGGTGTTCCTCATCCAATGAATTCAGAAATCTTTTGGCAAACAAAGGCACCTTTCCAAGAAAAATATGGAGTTAAATTTGATGGTTTTATGGAACCACCTCCACCAACCTATGAAGAAAGAATGAAGCAGTTTGAAAAAAATATCGAAGTTGTTATTTCTGTTTTAAGAGAAAATAAAGAAGTTTATAGGTTTATTGCTGACAGATTAGTTGAATTGGCAGAAAAAGTCCCAGACCACATTGAAACTTCAAGAATAGATAGAGATAGAAATCCAATTCTTGATGAGACAATTTATGATTTCAAAAATTATCCACCTGAAATTTGGGCAAAACCTGGAGAAAAACAACCAAACAGGGCTGCTTTAAGAAAATGGGGCGCATGGATAAATGCTTATACATATAAAAAATATGGAAGACCTCTATTTATAGCAATGTCTGCTGATTTAACAGAATCTACAAATATTGATGGTTTTGGACTTACATTTGGAGATTTCCCAGGTCTTGGTTGGTATGATAAAGAAAAAAATATTGACGGTGTTCTTCTTCCTCAAGAAATCACAGAGTTTGTAAATTCTGGAATATGTGTTGGGATTGAAACAGTAAATATAGCAAAAGATCCATACAAAGAGTTTGTTGGTTATTACTCTGCATGTTCAACTTATGGTTCATTTGCTTATTTAAAATATGGAATGATGAGACTTTTCTCACAACTCGCACAAGATTGTCCAATAAAAGTTGGAAAAGTGCTTTGGGTTGCAGGACACTCTGGACCTGAGACAGCGGATGACTCAAGAACTCATTTTGGAATTTTTGCAACAGGAGTAACAAAACTATTTCCAAAAGGACAAGTTATAAGTTTATATCCTTGGGAATATAATGAAGTTCCAGTATTATTGGGAAGAGCCCTTAAAGAGGATGTTCCAATAATTGTTTTACATCTCACAAGACCACCAATTGAAATTCCAGACAGAGAAAAGTTAGGAATTCCAAGTCATTTTGAAGCAGCACATGGTGCATATATTTTAAGAGATTATGAACCGAATAAAGAAAAAATGGGAACAGTTATTGTTCAAGGAACAAGTCCAGTTAATGAAATTGTAAAAATTCTTCCAAAATTCAAAGAAGAAGGAATTAATGTAAAAATAGTTGTTGCAAGTTCTTATGAATTGTTTATGTTAGAGAGTGAAGAATACAGAAATAAGGTTTTACCAAAAGAGGATTGGGCAAACTCAATGGTTATCACAAATGAATGCTTAAGAAATATGAGTGATTGGCTCTTCTCAAAGGTAAATGAGGAATATTCAATGTCATCTGATTGGGATAACAGATGGAGAACTGGTGGTACAGTTGAAGATGTTCTTGAAGAGGCACATCTCACAAAAGAACACATCTTCGAAGGCATCAAAAAATTCGCCATGGACAAGGAAAAAAGACTAAAGAAAATCAAAGATTTCTTTAACATTTAATATAACAGTTTAAAATTAACAGACTAATAAGAGGGAGAAAATCTCTCCCTCTTATTTTTTAAATAATTCTCTATTTTAAAATTAAACTCTTTTAAATCTAATATTATTTCTAAAATTCATCCATTGAAAAATATTTATTGACTTCATGCGCATGAGCAATAGCGTTCCTTAGCTTTTCAATATTATCTAATTTATCTTCTAATAATCTTTTTGAACCAATTTGAAATATTGTTTTAAATATATCATAATTTTTTAGAATTTTATCCATTTTGTCGCATAATTGAGCACAGTCTATTTTAAAAGGTTCTATATTATTTTTTCTTTGATTATCATATAAACTAATTAAATTTTCTAGTCTATTATTGTTTAAAAAATCTAACCATGAATCATTAGGATAAGTCTCTTCTATTAAAATCTCTAAGTAAATTTCAAATAAATTTATTAAACCAAAAGATAATATTCTAATTGCTTGTTTGTTTAAGTCTGTTTTAGTTACAATAAATTTTACTTCGTTTTCCTCAATCACAAATAAAAACTTTTTATCCTTTAGTAATTCAATAACTTCAATTAATGAGGTAGAATCAGAAATTACATCATCAACTTTAAAATCTCTTTTATACTCAATACATTTACCTGTATTTAATTCATCTCTTATAATATAAACACAAATTGGTTTTGAAATATCTTCTGAGATTCATGTAAAATCGAAATTCCTTTTAATCATTTCATTTTTGACATCATATGCTTCATTATGATAACATAAAGCGTAAATTTTTTCATATATTGATTTTACAGTAACATCATATTTAAAATTTAACAGTAACATCGTATTTAAATATTGACATAAGTTCATTTAAATAATATTTATTGTTCATAATTTTTATATATATTTGTTTAATTAATTTATTTATTCTTAATTGCTCTCCAAACTCGTTCTGGAGTGAAGGGGAGGTGGTTTAATTTTATGCCTGTGGCGTCTAAAAAGGCGTTTCTTATTGCTGGGGCAGGTCCATTTATGTTAATCTCAGCAACAGATTTCAATCCAAATGGTCCTGTTGGTTCATAGGTTTCAACAAATTTAAAAATTATTTCAGGAATATCAAGAGAGGTTAAAACTTTATAATCTAAAAAGTTAGCATTTAATGGAACTCCTCTATTTGAATATATAAGCTCTTCTGTTAAAGCAAAACCTAAACCTTGAACAATTGAACCAATTGCTTGACCTTTTGCAAGATTTGGATGAATAACTGTTCCAATATCATTAACTGCAACATATTTTATTGGAATAATTTTTCCTGTTTCAAGGTCAACATCAATTAAAACAAAATGTGCTGCAAAAGGAGGAGGTGATTTTGGAGATATAAAAGATGCAGTAGCTTCTATTTGTTCTTGTTCAAAGTCATAAAAACTTTTTTCACCAATTTCCTTAAGGGTTATTCTCCTCCCTGTTAATTTTGAAATTACAAAATCATCTTTTATCTCTAAATCTTCAGGGTACTCTTCTAAAATTTTTGAGGCATACTCTAAAATTTTATTCTTAATTAAATTTCCTACCTTTTGAACTGCTCCACCTGAAATATAAGATGTACTTGAAGCATATGCTCCTTTATCAAATGGAGTAAAATCAGTATCAGATGAATAAACTTTTATCTTTTCATATGAAACTCCTAACTCTTCTGCTAAGATTTGAGCTAAAATTGTATCTGAACCAGTCCCAATATCTGTTGCTCCAACAAAAAGATGTAATGTTCCATCATCATTTAGTTTTACTCTTGCACTTGCCATATCTATAAGTGGAATTCCAGAACCTTGCATCATAATTGCCATTCCTACTCCTCTTACAAAACTTCCATTTTTAACTCTTTTTCCTCTCCACTTCTCCCATTCAATTTCTCTTTTTCCTATATCAATGCATTCAGAAAGTCCTGAACTTTCAATATATTGAACAACACCCTCTCTTCCCTCACCTAATTTTTCAAAAACAGGTGAAGTTTCGCCCTCTCTAATGTGATTAATTTTTCTTAATTCCATAGGATCAATACCAATAATTTCTGCAAGGTCATCTATAGCACTCTCTAAAGCAAAATATCCATTCGTTGCTCCATAACCTCTAAAAGCACCAGAAACAGGAAGATTTGTATAAACAGCATCGCCTATAAAAGAAACGCTTCTTGCTTTGTTATAAATTGGAAGGGTTTTACTTCCAGAATTAAACAAAACTGTTGGTCCATGAGTTCCATAACCACCATTATTTAATAAAACTTTAAGTTGAATTGCATTTAATTTTCCAGATTTATCTGCACCTAAACTCACCCAAACTTTTGATGGATGTCTCAACCTTGAAGCAATAAACTCCTCTTTTCTTGTATATTCAATTCTTACAGGTCTTTTTGTTCTCAAAGTCATTAATGCACATACATCTTCTAAAATCATCTCCTGTTTTGCACCAAACCCTCCGCCAATTCTTGGTTTTATTACTCTAATATTTTTCATAGGAAATTCAAGAATTCTTGAAAGAATTCTTCTAATATGAAATGGAACTTGAGTGCTTGTTCTGACAACAAGATTCCCATATTCATCAAAATATGTAATTGTTATATGTGTTTCAATTGGTGTGTGTTGAACTGGTTGAGTTATATAAAACTCTTTTTCAATTTTATAATATGATTCATTGAAATCTTTTTCAAAATCTCCAATATTTAACTCAACATGAGAAATTATGTTTCTTTTTTTATCATAAATTCCCGTTGTCTCCTCTTCATCATGAATAACAACCTCACCTTTCATTGCCTCCTCAGGATTAAGAACATAGGGAAGTTCTTTGTAAATAACCTTTATTTTTGAAATTGCTTCTTCTGCTATCTCAACTGATTCTGCACAAACAGCACATACTCTATCACCAACAAATCTCACTTTTTTATCAAACATAAAATGATCATATGGAGATGGCTCTGGATAACCTTGGCCTGCTGTTGTATGAGGAATTCTTGGAGTATTTTTGTAAGATAAGACAAGTTTTACTCCAGGAATTTTTAGTGCTTCACTCTCATCTATATCAACAATTTCAGCATGCGGATAGGGACTTAACAAAAATTTCCCATGAAGCATATTTGGTAAATAAATATCATCTGTAAAAAGTGGGTTTCCTGCTGCTAAAGGCAAACCATCATATTTTTCAACATTTTTTCCAATTACTCTTTTTTGAGTTTTAATTTCTTCTTTTATGAATCTGCTCATTTATTCTCTCCTTTCAAAATTTTAATAACTCTCTTTGTAGCATCAATCTGTTGAACATAACCAGTGCATCTACATATATGGCTTGAAAGGGTCATTTTAATCTCCTCTTCTGTTGGATTTGGGTTTTTATCAATCAAATTTTTAACTGAAACAATAATTCCTGGGATACAATAACCACACTGAATTGCACCTTCATCAACAAAAATTTTTTGAATTATATCTGGATTATCATAATCTCCAATTCCCTTAACTGTAATAACATCTTTTCCATTTATTTTTCCAGCAAGATAGGAACAAGAAGGAATAGGTTCTCCATCAATAAGAACAGTACAGGCACCACATTCACCACTTTTACAATTATTTCCTTTTACTTCATAATGGTGATATCTTCTTAAAAGTTCAAAAAGAGTTTCTCCTGGTAAAGCATCAAAACTAACTTCCTCTCCATTAAGATAAAATTTAACTATCATAACTCCTCCTTTATTTTTTCTAAATTCCTTTTTGTTAAAACTTTTGAAAGTTCAGTTCTGTATTCTTTAGATGCTCTAAAATCATCAAGAAGAGGAACATCAATTAATTCTTTTGCATAATTTATGTTCTCATCATTTAATTTTTTATCAATTAAAAACTCTTCAACTTTTTTAAGATGAACTGGAAAACTTGGTCTAGCTCCTAATAAAACATTTGCATCTTTTATTAAACCATCTTCAATTTTTAATAGAAAACCTTCATTAATAATAGGAATATCTGCACTTGTTCTTGTGAATCTTATGTATGAAAAGAAATATTTTGAATCAAAATTTGGAAACTCAATATCAATTATTATGAATTTTTCATTTTTCTTTTTATAATCAATAAAATCTTCTAATTTAATGGAAAAATAATCACCATTATAGATTTCTATTTTTGAATTTAGAGTCATAAATATTGTTAAAACATCAGACCATCCATATCCTCTTGCAATTGTTCCACCAACTGTCATAATGTTTCTAAGTATTGGTGTTGCAATTTTTGAAATTGAATTTATAAAAGAACCTCTTAAAAAATTCTTGAGTCCCACAAATCTTTCAATTTTTCCAATTGAAGTTGTTGCTCCTATTTTTATTAATTCATTTTCAATTTTAATATAGTTTAGTGGTAGTTTCTCTAGAAAGATTAGATATTTTATGTCATTCTTTTCTCTCCAAACAATATCAAGTCCACCACCTACTAATTCGCCATTTTGTTCATATTTCTTAAGAAGTTCATATGCATCTTCAACTTTTTCTGGATAAAACCACTCTTTCACATTTTTTAACATTATTTCCTCCTCTCTTCTAAATATTTATTTAATATCCTTTTTTGAGGAATATAAATTCCTATTTTTGTTGTTGAAAGTGCAGCAACTAAATTTGAAAAATAAAGAGATTTTTTGTAAGAGTAATTATTTAAATATGAATATATAAATGCTGCATTAAATATATCTCCTGCTCCAGTTGTATCTATACTTTTTATTTTAAATGATGGCATGAAAATCTCTTCATTTTTTAAAATAATCTTCGAGCCTTTTTCTCCCATTTTCAAAATAAAAATTTTCCCTTCATTTAAAAATCTCTTAAAATTCTCTTTTTTTATTATACTTAATTCACTCTCATTCGTGAAAACAAAGTGAGAAATTTCTAAAATTTTAAAAGAAAAATCTTTGAAATATTTAATATCTTTACCAATTCTATAATTCAAGTCAAAAAAGATTTTTGTTTTATTTTTTATTGAATTTAAAAAAGAAAAGGTTCTTTCATTTAAATTTTTTTCTGTAAGCAAACCTCCTGATATATAAATTAATGAAAAATTTTTTATATCTAATGAAGAAAATTTTTCAAAATCTGTATCAATATAACTTGCATTTTTTAAATTTGCAAAAGATATCCTTTCGCCACTTCTATTTAAAACTATAATAATCATTGCAGTGTTTTTGTCTGAAAAATTTATAAAATCACAATTTACTCTATTTTCTTTTAAAAAGTTAAAAATAGTTTTTCCAAAAGAATCTCTACTCAAAGAAGAGAGATAATATGTTTTTATTCCAAGTTTACTTAAAGCAACTGAAAAATTTACACCTGTTCCTGCAGGAACTATTTTTAACTCTTTAACATGAGAATTTTCATCGCTCTTAAATTGAAAATCATTTTTCTTTATTTTTACTCTTATATCTATACAATTATCACCTAATACAAGAACTGATTTTTCCATTAAATCCTCTATAAGAATTATATGATATAATTTAAACATGAAAAAAATGATATTGATAATAATATCAATACTTATAACTCTTCCTCTTATTTCATGTGCTATTGGTAAAGAAGAACTTGTATCTGTTCCCTCACTTGTTGGTCTTAAATTAAGAGATGCTGAAAAGGTCGCAGAAGAAAAAGGACTCCTTGTTAAAGTTGTTAAATCTGATTTTGCAAAAGATTACCCTATTGATTACATTATTTCTCAAGATCCAGGACCATTTGTTCTTGTTAAAAAAGGAAGAATAATAAATGTTGTTATAAGTAGTGGACCACCAAAAGTTCTTGTTCCAGATTTTATTGGAATGAATTTTAAAGATGCACAGGAGTTAATTTATCAAAATAAATTGCAACTTGGAAATATTGAGGAGGTTTCTGTTCCAAATGTTGAAGTTGGAATTATTTTAGATCAGACACCTTCTCCAAAAACATATGTTGAAGAGGGAACAAAAATAGATTTAAAAATTTCAAAAGGAACATTGTATCAAATACCATCATTAATTGGTTTATCAGTTGAAGAGGCAAAAAGTGTTATAGTAACAAGTGGTTTTAGTGTAGGAAAAATTATTAAAAAATCAAATCCTGTATATCCTTCAGGAGTAATTTGGGACCAAGACCCAGAACCTCTTACATATGGAAGTAAAGATACAATAATTGACCTTTATGTAAATCCATGAAAATTGCACCATCAATTCTTGCTGCAAATTTTAAAAATCTTGAATCTGAGATAAAACTTATAGAAGAGTTTGGCGATATAGTTCACCTTGATATTATGGATGGACATTTTGTTCCTAATATCTCTTTTGGTTTTCCAGTTATCAAAGCTGTAAGAGAATTAACAAATCTTCCACTTGATGCTCATCTTATGATTGAAAATCCTGAAAATTATATTGATAGATTTATAGATTGTGGAGTCAATATGATTTCAATTCACATTGAAAATAATTATCATATAAATAAATTAATTAACAATATAAAAAATAGAGGTGCTCTTGCAGGAGTTGCTATAAATCCTGGAACTTCAATTTTTACTCTTGATTCAATTTTAAGAGATATAGATTTTATTTTAATAATGAGTGTAAATCCCGGCTTTTCTGGTCAAAAATTTATTGAAAGCTCTATTGAAAAAATTAAAAAAGTTGCTAACATAAAAAATGAGATGGGTTTGAAATTTCAAATTGAGGTAGATGGTGGTTTAAATTATGAAATTGCCTTAAAACTAAAAGAAGTAGGTGTTGATATTGCTGTTTTTGGAAATTATTTTTTTAAAATTAAAAAAGAGAATCTTTATATATTAAGGAATTTAATATGAAAAATGAGAGATTGATTATTGACCTGCCAAAAGAATTGGCAGAAGCAATTGAGAAAAAAGCTAAAAGAGAGAAAAAGAAGAAAGAGGATCTTATAAAAGAACTTTTAGCTTTTTATCTTGCACTTGAAGATAGAAAAACAAGAATAAAAAAAGAGATGATTAAAGGATACAAAGAATCTTCAGAAACAAGTTTGTTTTTCTCGAGAGAGTTTTTTGAAATTGAGCAAGAGCTTTTTAGAGATATATTGAAACATATCAAATAATGAAAAAGGAACAGATAAGAAGAGGAGAGATTTATCTTGTGGATCTCTCCTCTTCTACTGGTTCTGAACAAAGTGGATTAAGGCCTGTTTTAATAATTCAAAATGATATTGGAAACAAATATTCACCAACAGTTATTGTTGCTGCGATAACTTCAAAAGAAATTGAAGAAGCTTATCCAATTGTAATAAAAGTAGCTGAAAAAGAGGGAGGATTAGATAAAACAAGTTATATTCTTTTAAATCAAATAAGAACAATTGATAAAAAAAGATTGAGAAAAAAATTGGGGAAACTTAAAAAAGAGACAATGGGAAAAGTTGATATTGCACTCAAAATTTCCTTAGGGTTGATAAAAATATAAATTTATGATAATTAATATTTATATATTAAAATTTTATTTCTCATGATTTATGTATTAGGGAGTATTAATTTTGATTTAACTATCTTTGTTGAAAGGTTTCCAGAAATTGGGGAGACTATTAAAGGTAATATTATTTTAACTGCCTTAGGTGGAAAAGGAGCAAATCAAGCAGTTTCTGTTAAAAAATTGAATGGAGATGTTTTATTTATTGGAAGATTAGGGGATGATTATTTTGGAAAATTTTTAATAAATGAACTTAACTCTTTTAATTTAAAATATGAAATAAAAATTGAAAAAGAAACTAACACAGGCCTTGCAATTATAAATGTTGATAAAAACGGAAGAAACAAAATTGTAATTTTTGAAGGAGCTAATGGAAAAGTTGGAGAAGAAGAGATAAATTTTCTTAAAGAGAATATTAAAGAAAATGATATTTTACTCCTTCAAGGAGAAATACCTTTTGAGACAAATTTAAAAAGTGCAAAAATATCAAAAGAGAGAGGTGTAAAAGTTATTTTTGATCCTGCTCCTGCAAAAAAAGAGTTTTTGGAAATTTTACCATTTGTTGATTATTTAACTCCAAATGAAACAGAACTTAAAATTTTAACAGATAATATAGAAAACTTTAATGAAAAAATAGATTACTTACTTGAAAAGGGGGCAAAGGTTGTTATTGCAAAACTTGGTGAAAGGGGTAGTTTTTATAAAGATATAAATGGTTTGGAATATAACGCTCCTGCATATAAAGTTAAAACAATTGATACAACTGCAGCAGGAGACATTTTCAATGGTGCTTTTGCAGTATCTCTTCAAAGAAATTTTGACATTTTTTATTCTCTAAAATTTTCAAATGCTTCCGCAGCAATTTCTGTTACAAGAAAAGGAGCAAGTGTATCTTGTCCAGAATATGAGGAGGTTATTAAACTTATGGAAGATAACAGATGAGAAAAGTAATAATTGATACAGACGCTGGAATTGATGATGCAATTGCAATAATGATTGCTCTCTCTTATGAAGATGATTTAGAGATAAAAGGAATAACAACTTTAACTGGAAATACATATGTTGATCAAGTTACAAAGAATGTATTAAGAATTTTAGATTATTTTGGAAGAGAAGATATCAAAGTTTATAAAGGTGCAAGTAAATCTCTTGTTCACAATTTTACAAGAGGAGCAAAAATTCATGGAAGTGATGGTCTTGGTGAGATTGATTTAAAATATTCTTCAAGGAAAGAAGAAGAGATTCCTGCACCCCAAGCAATTTATAAAATTGCAAAAGAAGAGGGAAAGATTGATTTAATTGCACTTGGCCCTCTAACAAACATTTCCATTGCATTAAATCTTTATCCAGATCTAAAAAATTATATAAATCAAATCTATTCAATGGGTGGTGCAATCGAAAGGGGAAATGTAACTCGATTTGCAGAATTCAATTTTTATGTTGACCCTGAAGCAGTTCAAAGTGTTATTGAATCTAAAATAAAAATGACAATTGTCCCTTGGGATCCAATTATAAAAAATGTATTCTTGGAAGAAGAATTTAAAAAAGTTGTTGATGCAAATACTCATGGAGGGAGACTCTTTTTCTCTTTGATAAATTATCCTATTTCATATTTTGAAAGTCGACTTGGAATTAGAGGAATGTCTCTTCCAGATCCTATTACAACTTCTTGTTATATTGATGAAGAAGTAATTAAAGAAAAAAGAAAATCAAACCTCCAAATGGAATTAAATTATACAACACTAAGAGGTGCATCTGTTCTTCAAGAAGGAGAAGATTTTGAAATTGTAACTGATTTTTACAAAGATAGATTTTTTAAAATCTTAGAGAAAATTAATTTTTTAAAAGGAGGTGAGAGAGTTTAAAAAAATCATAAATTTATCAAAAAATACTCATATTTAGGAGGTTTGTATGAAAAAATTATTAGCAATTATTTTAGTAAGCATTTTGATTGTAAGTGTAATTTCTCTTTCAGGTTGTAAGAAAAAAGAGGAAAAACCAGTAGAGAAAAAATTAAAAGTAGTTCTATATATCAATGGAACTCTTGGCGATAAGTCATTTTTTGATTCTGCAAATAGAGGTTTAGAAAAAGCAATAAAAGAACTAGGAATTGAAGGGAAAACAATTGAGGGTGGATATGACCCTGCAAGATGGGAACCAGATATCGAACAACTATGCCAAGGTGATTGGGACATAATAATTGCTGGAACTTGGCAACTTCAGGAAATTCTTGAAAAATTAGCACCAAAATATCCAAATAAAAGATTCTTCACCTATGACACTTCTGTAAGATATGAATTGGGGAATCTTCAAAATGTATACTCAATTCTTTATAAACAAAATGAATCCTCATTCTTAGTTGGAGCACTTGCTGCGCTTATAACAAAATCAAATATGCCTCTTGCAAATCCACAAAAAATAATAGGTTTCTTAGGTGGAATGGATATTCCAGTTATAAATGATTTTAAAGTTGGATACATTCAAGGTGCAAAATATATTGATCCTGAAGTTCAAGTTTTAGTATCTTATGCTGGTTCATTCTCAGATCCTGCAAAAGGAAAAGAGTTGGTTTTAGCACAATATAATCAAGGAGCAGATATTGCATTCAATGTTGCAGGTGAAACTGGTCTCGGACTTTTAGATGCCGCAAAAGAGATGAAAAAATATGCAATTGGAGTTGACTCTGACCAATATCTTATGATAAAAGATTCTGACCCAGAAAAAGCATCTTACATTGTTACATCAATGATGAAAAATGTTGATCTATCGATATTTAGAGGAATAAAACTTCATATTGAAGGAAAGTGTCCATATGGTCAGGCAGAAGCACTTGGACTTAAAGAAGGTGGAGTTGGAGTAGCAGATAATGAAAATTATAGAAAACTTGTTTCAGAGGAATTCAGAAATAAAATTAAAGAACTTGAGCAGAAAATAATCAATGGTGAAATTGTTGTAGAGACTGCTTTCGGTAAGTAAATTTTAATATCTAAGGGGGGGCAAAGACCTCCCCTTTTTAATATGGAGGGCAGATGGGTGTAATTCTTTCAGTAAGAAATATAGTTAAAGTTTATCCAAATGGAGTTGTTGCAAATAAGGGTGTTTCACTTGATATTGAAGAAGGAACAATTCATGCAATTGTTGGTGAAAATGGGGCTGGCAAAACAACATTAATGAAAATTATTTTTGGAATAGAAGAACCACAAGAAGGAAAAATTTTTTATAAGGGGAAAGAAATAAAAATAAAAAATCCATATGATGCAATTAAAATTGGTATTGGAATGGTGCACCAACATTTCATGTTAGCACCAGATCTTACAGTTTATGAAAATCTTCTTTTGGGAATTGAACCAAAAAGAGGAATGTTTCTTGATACAAAAAAGGCAATTGAAACAACAAAAAAAGTTTCTGAAGAGTTTGGTCTTCCAGTTCCTTTTGATAAAAAAATAAAGGATCTTCCAATTGGTTTAAGACAAAGAGTTGAAATATTGAAAGCACTGATTAGAAATGCAGAAATCCTAATTTTAGATGAGCCAACCTCAGTTTTAACTCCACAAGAAACAGAAGTTTTATTTAATACATTGAGAAACCTCAAAAAATCTGGAAAAACAATTATTTTTATTTCACATAAATTAAAAGAGGTTCTTGAAATTGCAGACAAAATAACTGTAATGAGAGATGGAAAAATTGTTGCAACAAAAGATGCAAAGGAACTCAATGAACATGAAATTGCATATCTTATGGTTGGAAGAGAGATAAGTTTTGAGAGAATACCTCCATGTGAAAAAGAAGGTGAAGTGATTTTTGAAGCAAAAGATATAACATATGTAAATGAGGAGAACATAAAAGTTTTAAAAGGAGTGTCATTTCAATTAAAATCTTATGAAATTTTGGGACTCGCAGGAATTGAAGGAAATGGACAAACAGAACTTGTGGAAATTTTAACAGGTTTAAGGAGACCAACCTCAGGAAAAATATTTTTAAAAGGAGAAGATATTACAAATTTAATTCCAAGAAAAATAAGAGAAAAAAGAATTTCTCATATTCCAGAAGATAGAATGAAAGATGGAGTTGCAGATAAGGGGACAATTGAGGAAAATGTAATAGTTGATAGATATTATAAAAAATCCTTCTCGGGAAGAGTTTTATTAAAAGAAAAAGAAATAGAGAATCATACAAATGACCTCATTAAAAAATTTAACATTATAACAATATCATCTAAAAATCCTGTTAACTCACTTTCAGGAGGAAATATACAAAAAGTAGTTGTTGCAAGAGAACTTTCATCAGACCCTATTGTTATAATTGCAGATCAACCAACAAGAGGAATTGATGTTGGTTCAGAAGAGTTAGTACATAATTTACTTAAAGAGGCAAGAGATAATGGTGCTGCGATTTTTCTTGTATCAGCAGATTTGGATGAAATACTTAAACTTTCAACAAGAATCTTGGTTATTTACAATGGTGAAATTGTAAAAGAGTTTAAAAATTATGAAGGTTTAACTGGAAGAGATCTTGGACCATATATGCTTGGTTTGAAAAAGGAGTAAACTAAATGGAGAGGTTTATTTTAAAATATTTTAATTTGATTAGAACAATCATTGCTTTTTTAATTGGTGCATTTATCTGTGTCTTGATTATATTTATTTATAGTAAAGATCCTGTAAATGGTTTGAGATATTTCTTTTTAGGTCCTTTCAGTTCGGTAGGAAGATTGGGAAATGTAATTGAAATGGCTTCACCAATTATATTATGTGGTCTTGCAATAGCAATACCATTTCAAGCAGAACAATTTAACATAGGAGCAGAGGGTGCGCTTTTTATTTCAGCAGCAGTTGCTACAGGTTTTGGTGTATCAACTAATTTTCCAAAAATAATTCATATTCCTCTTATGCTTCTTGTCGCAGGAGGAGTTGGTGCATTTTGGGGGTTTATCCCTGGAATTCTTAAAGCAAAATGGAAAGCGAGTGAACTAGTTATAACACTAATGATGAACTATGTTGCACTATATTTAAGTTTATATATAATAAATTTCCATTTTAGGGATAAAAAAGCAGGGTTCCTTGTATCTTATCAATTGCCAAAGACAGCATGGTTTGATCAATTTGTCAAAAACACAAGAATTCATTATGGAGTTCTTCTAACAATTGTTTTTGTTGTTCTTATTTATATTCTTCTTTATAAAACAAAACTTGGTTATGAAATTAGAATGACAGGTTTTAACATAAATTTTGCAAAATATGGAGGAATCAACACATTTAAAATAATTTTATTCACACAGGTAATAGGTGGTTTTATTGCAGGAATTGCAGGAATAAGTGAAGTTATGGGTATTCATAGAAGATTTAACTGGCAAACTACTCCTGGTTATGGATGGGATGGAGTTGTTGTTGCAATTATTGGAAGAAATCATCCTATTTTAATTGCATTTGCATCAATTTTTATCGCATATTTAAGAGTTAGTGGTCAAGTTTTAAATTTACTTACAGATATTCCTGCAGAAATAGTTACTGTTCTTGAATCTATAATAATTCTTCTTATAACTGCTGAAGCATTCTTAACTCAATTGAAATATAAAATAACTGTAAGAGAGGCAGAAAAAAGGGAGGTGAAAATTGAATCCGCTTCTTAAAAGTATTTTAAGTCCATCATTTGGTTTTGCAATTTTAAGAGTTATGACTCCAATTCTTTTTGCTGCAATTGGAGTTGCAATAACAGCCCTATCTGGAGCAATCAACATATCTATGGAAGGAACAATGCTTATTGCAGCATTTTTTGGAGTAATTGTCAGTGCATTTACACAAAATCTTACCCTTGCATTGATTTCTGGAATTCTTGCTGGTATTAGTCTTGCATGTATTCTTGCCTATTTCCATCTGAAACTTAAAGCAAACATAATTCTTGCAGCAATTGCTTTAAATATGTTTTCTTCGGGATTCTCAATTTTTCTTTTATATGTTTTTGCAAAAGATAAAGGAACCTCAAGTTCACTTAAAAGTTTAGTTTTTCCATCAATTCAAATTCCAATTCTAAAAGATATACCAATCATAGGACAAATTTTCAGTGGCCATAATATTCTTACATATTTAGCAATAATTTCAGTTATTGTTTTTTATATAATAATTTTTAAAACACCTCTAGGATTAAGAATAAGAGCAGTTGGTCAAAATCCAGATGCTGCAAGTTCAGTTGGTGTAAATGTTAATAAAATAAGATTTTATGCACTTTTACTCTCTGGAATTTTTGGTGCTCTTGGAGGTCTTTATCTTTCAATGGGATATGTGAGTTGGTTTGCAAGAGATATGACTGCAGGAAGAGGATTTATTGCAATTGCTGCTTCAAACTTAGGAACACATCTTCCACTTGGAGTTTTTCTTGCTTCTCTTCTTTTTGGAATTTTAAACACAATAGCAATTTATCTTGCATCACTTCAAATACCTTCAGAATTCATTCAAATGATTCCTTATATTGCTACAGTCATAACTCTTACAATTTATTCAATTCAAGCATCAAGAAAAAAGAAAAAAATATAAAAAGAAAGGAGATTAAAAAATGAAAAAAGTGCTTCTTGATTGTGATCCAGGTCATGATGATATGATAGCAATTATGCTTGCAGCAACAAGAGAAGAAATTGAACTCATTGGAATAACAACAGTTGCTGGAAATCAGACTGGAGATAAAACTTTTGAAAATGCTTTAAAAACTTTAACACTAATTAATAGAAAAGATATAAAAGTTGCAAGAGGTTTTGATAAACCAATTTTAAGAGAATTAATTACTGCCCCTAAAATTCATGGTGTATCAGGTCTTGATGGAGCAAATCTTCCAAAACCTCGAGTTGAATCCTTAAGAATTCATGCGGTTGATTTTATAGTTGAAAAACTTTTAAAATCAAATGAAAAAATATACCTTGTATCGACAGGACCTTTAACAAACATTGCTATTTCTTTAATAAAAGAGCCAAAAATCAAGGAAAAAATTGAAAAAATTGTTTTGATGGGAGGAGCAATTTTTGATTCGAACATAACTCCAGCGGCAGAGTTTAACATTTATGTAGATCCAGAAGCAGCAAAAATTGTTTTTAACTCAGATGTTCCAATTGTTATGGTTGGACTCGATGTAACAAACAAAGCACTAATTACTTTTGAAGATATTGAAAAAATAGAAAAGATGAATGGAAAAGTTTCAAGTGTTGTTGGTCCACTTTTAAGATTTTTTGCAAATGCAAATAAAGATTTTTTTGGATTCAATGGTGCACCAATTCATGATGCATTAACAATTGCATATCTTGTTGATGAGACTGTTTTAACTTTAAAAGATTACTTTGTTGATATTGAAATTCAGGGAGAATTAACAAGAGGAAGAACTGTTGTTGATACTTATAGAGTTTTAAAGAGAAAACCAAATGCTTCTGTTGCAGTTGATTTAGATTTAATTAAATTTAAAAAAATGATTTTTAATATGATTGATAAGTTAGATAAAAATTAGAAATCAGGAGAGAAAATGTTAATTAAAAATACAACAATTATAAATTTTTCTGACCTTAAAATTGAGAAAAATAAAGATATTTTAATTGAGGGAAATAAAATAAAAAAAATTGGAGAAAATTTAGAAAAAAAAGGTGAAGTTATTGATGGAAAAGATTTTTATACACTTCCAGGACTTGTAAATTGTCACTCCCATGTTTCTATGACTCTTATTAGAGGTTCTGCTGAAGATGTAAATTCAACTGATTGGTTTAATAAGTATATTTGGATTTATGAAAAAAATTTAAAACCTGAATTTGTTTATTTTGGAACTCTTCTTGGTGCAGCAGAAATGCTTCTTTCAGGTGTTACAACTGTATTTGATCACTATTTTTATATGGATCATGCTTATAAAGCATATGAAGAATCAGGAATGAGAGCAGATCTATCATGGGCTCTTTTTGGTGTTGGAGAGAGAGAAGAGGAAAATTTCAAAAAAGCATTGGATTTTATAGAAAAATATAATGGTATATTAGACAGATTAACAATATCTCTAGGTCCACATTCTCCTTATGTTTGTCCAGAAGAATTTTTGAAAAAATTTTCAATGCTCTCACAAGTTTTGAAATTAAAAATTCATATTCATGCTTCAGAAATGGAGTGGCAAGTAGAAAAAAATTTAAAAGAAAAAGGTAAAACTCCAATAAAATACCTTTATGACCTTGGTCTTATCAAAGAAAACACATTAATTGCTCATGCTTATAGAGCAAGAGATGAAGATTTAAAAATAATAAAAAATGAGAGTGCTTTTATTGCTCATGCGGCAAAAACATTTATGAAATTTGGAGACCTTTCTGATATTCTAATTAGAATTTTAAAAGAGAAGGTTAGATGCGGTTTTGCAACAGATGGAGTTGTATCGAATAACTCTCTTTCTATTTTTGAATCAGGAAGAATGGCTGCACTTAATGCAAAAATTTCTAAAGGTGATGCAGAAGTTGCAAAAATAGAAGAACTTATACCGCTTTTTTCATCGGGAGGAACTCTTTTAAATCACCTTAAAGTTGGAGAGATAAAAGAAGGTTTCATAGCAGATTTAATTCTTGTTAACAAAAATTCTCCCTCTTTAAACCCTGAGATAAATATTTTTGCAAATTTACTATATTCTATATCTGACAGAGATATAGACACTGTTATTATTGATGGTAAAGTTGTAGTAAAAAATGGAAAAATTTTAACAATTGATATTCCATATTTAATGAAAGAGATAGATAAAATAAAAGACAAAATGCTTATAAGAAGTGATATACCTATGCAAAAATTTGGAGATTGAACTCTATGGGTGAAGCACATATTAAATGTGAAAAAGAGGATATTTCAGAAAAATTAATTTTAGTTGGAAATCCAGATAGAGCAAAAAGAATAAATAATGAATTTTTAGAAAATGGAAAATTAGTAAATGAATATAGGGCACTTTTGGTTTATACTGGTTTTTACAAAAAAGAGAAAATTACAGTTGCGACTACTGGAATGGGCTCTCCTTCTGCTGCAATTGTTCTTGAAGAGTTGATTAAACTTGGTGGAAAAATTTTCATTAGAGTTGGAAGTGCAGGAGGACTTAATCCAGAAATACAAACTGGAGATATAGTAATAGCAACTTCATCAATTAGAGATGATGGAACTTCTATTAAATATCTGCCTTTGGGCTTCCCAGCAGTTCCAGATTTTGATTTAACTTCACTTATAATCAAAAAGGCAAAGGAGAATTTTGACAGAGTTTTCTATGGAATAGTTTTGTCTTCTGATAGTTTTTATGAAGGTTATGATGATAATTTCATGAAAAAATATGTTGAATCAAAAGTTCAGGCAGTTGAAATGGAAAGTGGAATAGTTTTTATTGTTTCTCAAAGAAGGAAAGTTAAGGCAGGTGCAATTTTTGTTATTGATGGAAATATTACTCTTGGAAAAATGAAAGAAAAAGGTAAAGAAAAAGAGTTTGAACAAGGAGAATATATTGCATCAAAAATTGCACTTGAGACCTTATTAGAAATTAAATAAAAGGAGGATTTAGGTGAAAAAAGTTTTGGAAAGATTTTTAAATTATGTGAAATATGATACTCAATCAAAAGAAGGAAGCGAAACATATCCCTCAACAGAGACACAGAGAATTTTTGCTGAATACCTCAAAAATGAATTGATTTCAATTGGAATGAAAGATGTTGAGGTTGATGAACACTCATATGTTTTTGCAACACTTCCATCTAATATTGATAAAGAAATTCCAGCATTGGGATTTATGGCACATATGGATACTGCACCAAATATGAGTGGAAAAAATGTAAATCCAAGAGTAATTGAAAATTATGATGGAAAAGATATAGTTTTAAATGAAAGAGAGAATATAGTTTTATCACCATCATACTATTCTGAAATTTCAAAATATAAAGGAGATGATATTGTTGTTACAGATGGAACAACTCTTCTTGGTGCAGACGATAAGGGAGGAATTGCAGAAATTGTTACTGCAATGGAATATCTTATAAATCATCCAGAAATAAAACATGGAAAAATAAGAGTTTGTTTTACTCCTGATGAAGAAATTGGAAAAGGAGTTGAATATCTTGAACCAGAAAAATTTGGAGTTAAATTTGCTTTTACAGTTGATGGTGGAGAGGTTGGTGAACTTCAATTTGAGAATTTTAATGCCGCAAAAGCACTAATTGAAATTAATGGAGTTGATATTCATCCAAAAGAAGCAAAAGGAAAAATGAAAAATTCAATGTTAATTGCAAATGAATTAATAAATATGTTGCCGCCACAAGAAAGACCAGAACACACTGAAGGTTATGAAGGATTTTTCCACCTAATTTCTTTTGAAGGAAAAGTTGAGAAAACAAATTTATATTTTATTATAAGAGATTTTTTCAAGGAGAGTTTCCAAAAAAGAAAAGAAATTATGAAAAAAATTGTTGAAATTCTTAATTTTAAATATGGTGATGAAACAGTTAATTTAACACTTGAAGATACATACTATAACATGAGAGAAATTGTCGAACCCCATATGGAACTTATTGAAATTGCAAAAAAATCAATGGAGGAAGTTGGAATTTCTCCAAAGATAATTCCAATTAGAGGTGGAACAGATGGTGCTCGCCTCTCATACAAAGGAATTTCAACTCCAAACATCGGTGTTGGTGGCTTCAATTACCATAGCAGATATGAGTATATACCAGTATCATCTCTTGAAAAAGTAACTGAAATTGTTATAAATATTGTAAAAAATTACACTAAATTTTATTCTAAATAGGGATTTGAAGATTTTTCATTTTGGTGGAGCAGACGGGATTTGAACCCGTGACCTCCTGAGTGCAAATCAGGCGTTCTCCCGCTGAACTACTGCCCCACCTCAAAATCTTAAAATATTATATCATAAAAAATATTTTAAACAAAAATTAACCTTTTGGATAAATAATTGTTACTTTTTTGTATTTCCATCCCATAGAACTTCACAGCCAAGATTTTCAGCAACAAATCTAATAGGAAGCATTGTTCTATTATTTATAATTATTGGTTTAATATTGTGATTATTCTCATCAATCCATTTAAGTTCTCCATTTACTCTTGCTTGAGGATTATCAATCCAAAGTTCAATGGTGCTTCCTTTAAATAAAATTGTAACTTTTCGAATTGTTCAATCCCAAAGCACTTCTCCATTTAACTCTTCAACAATTGCTTTTATTGGAAGTAAAGTTCTTCCCCACTCACTAATAATAACTAGTACAGTTCCACTTCCAAGATCAATTTCTTTATAGATTCCATTTATACTCATCATTAGATTTCCAATCCAGAGAAGTATAGTTATTTCTTCAGTTTTTGGTAGAGGTGGTGGTGTTCTACTATTCTCAAGTGCATAAAGATCTCTTCCTGAACCTACAAAAATTGTATTGTTACTTCCAATTGCAACTGATGAATAATAAATTTTTTTTCCTTAAGATCGAGTTCCCATTTTAAAGTACTATCAAGATTAATTGCATAAAGATAACCACTCTCATCTCCAATATAAATAACTCCATTTCCATCAATTGAAGGCTAAGAATTCAACCAAAGTTTTGTTTTAAAAGTACATTTTGCTGTTCCATCAGGATTAAATGCTACTAAACCTCTATTAATAACTCCAACATAAATTGTTCCATCATGAGAAATTGCAGGTGATGATCTTGTTATAGATGCTCCTGTTTCATATTCCTACTTTTTATTACCATTTTTATCAAGTGCATATAAATATTTACCTCCACCCACATATATTGTTTCATCAAAAGAAATTATTGGTGGAGATTCTGTAAGTCCTCCTGTTTTAAAAGACCATTTTAATGTTCCATCTTGAATAACAGCATAAATTGTCCTAACTCTACCAAAATAAATTACTCTATTCGCATCAACTGTTGGTGAAGAAATAGTTTGAGTGTCTCCAGGTCCTTTATAATACCATTTTTCAGTACCATTTGAATTGATAGCATAAAGTTTAGAATCTCCAGAATTGATATAAATTGTTCCACCATTACCAATAACTGGAGATGCATCAATTTGTTCTCCTGTTGAAAACTTAAATTTTTCTTTTGGAGTTTCAGGACCATTTAAATTTGTTTTTCTTGTGTGATAAATGTCATGCATAAACATTTGCCGAACGTATTCTGGATTTGTTATTGTTTAAACTTGGTTAAAGGAAATTTTATATTAAAACTAGAAAAATAAACAAGTAAATTTCATTATGATAAAATTGAAAATATGGGTAAAGTTGTTATTAAAATTGGGACAAATTGCCTTACACATTCTGAAACAAAAGTTCCAGAACCTGAAGTTCTTGGAAGTTTAGCAAAAGGTGTTTATTATTTAATAAATAAAGGATTTAAACCTGTGGTTGTAACTTCAGGTGCAATAGGTCTTGGCTTAAAATCATTGGGACTTAATCAAAAACCAAAATCAATTTCACTTAAACAAGCATCTGCTGCAATAGGTCAGAGTATTTTGATGAATATATACTCTGAATTTTTCTCGCTTTTTGGGATAAAAATCGCACAAATCCTTTTAACAAGAGAGGATATAATTGATAGAACAAGATATATTAACACAAGAAATACTTTTGATGTTTTACTTGAAAAAGGTATTGTTCCAATTGTAAATGAAAATGATGTTGTCGCTGTAGATGAAATAAAATTTGGAGACAATGACACCCTTTCTGCAATAGTTTCAACAATAATCGATGCAGATATTTTGATAATACTTACAACAACAGATGGAGTTTATGATAAAGACCCAATCGTACATAAAGATGCAAAAAGAATAAAAATTGTAGAGTCTTTTGATGATAAAATTTATTCTTTTATTGAAAAAACAAAAACATCTCTTGGAACAGGAGGAATGGAGACAAAAATAAGTGCAGCAAAAATTGCAACAAGTGTTGGAGTAAAAACTGTAATTGGAAGTGGCTTAAATCCTTTTAAAACAATAAAAGGAGTGATTGAGGGAGAAGATATCGGAACAATATTTATTCCAAAAGAGAAGCACCTTGATTCAAGAAAAAGGTGGATTCTTTATGCACTTAAACCCAAGGGAGAAATCATTATTGATAAAGGGGCAGAAGATGCAATAGAAAATCAAAACAAGAGCTTACTTTTACCTGGAATTGTTGAAGTTAAAGGTGAATTTTTTGAAAAAGACCCGGTTTCAATTTTAAATCCTAAAAATAAAAAAATTGGTCAAGGGCTTATAAATTTTTCATCATTTACACTTAAAAATATGATTAAACAAAAAAATGAACTAAAATTAATTAAAGAGATTATACATAGAGATAATTTAGCAATAATTAAAGATTAAGGAGGTTTTTATGGAAGTAAATGAACTAAAACTAAAAAAGAAAAATGTTTGGGAGGAGTACAAAGAAGAGGAAATTGAAAAAGTTTCAAAAGATTACATTAAATTTATTTCTGAAGCAAAAACAGAAAGAGAAGCAGTGAATTTTGTCGAAAAGGTTTTAATAGAGAATGGATTTAAAAATATTGATGAAGACAAAACTCATGATAAACTTTATAAAAAAATAAAAAATAAATCAATTTTAATTTTAAGAAAGGGAGAAAAAGATTTAAGCGAAGGTTTCAATCTTGTAACTGCACATATTGATTCACCAAGAATAGATTTAAAACAAAATCCCCTTTATGAAGACACATCTTTAGCGCTTTTTGAAACTCACTACTATGGAGGAATCAAAAAATACCAATGGGTTTCAATTCCTCTTGTTTTAAAAGGAGTTGTAATTAAAAAGAGTGGCGAAGTTTTAACTATTGATTCAGAAAAAGAAGGATTCATTTTTTCAATAACAGACCTTCTTCCACATCTTGCAAGAAAACAATATGAGAAGAAAATTGGAGAAGCAATTGAAGGTGAAAATTTAAATGTTCTTATTGGTTCAAAACCACTTAAAGATGAGAAAGAAGAAAAAGTAAAGGCAAACATTTTGAAATTTTTAAATGATAAATATGGATTAAGTGAGGAAGATTTTATTTCAAGTGAATTAACTCTTATTCCTTATGGAGAGGCAAAAGAGATTGGTTTTGATAAAAGTATGATTTTAGGATATGGTCATGATGATAGATCTTGCGCTTTTTCAAGTTTTTATGCAATTTTAAATTCTGAAAAACCAAAAAGGTGGACTATTGTATTTTTGATTGACAAGGAAGAGATTGGATCTGAAGGAAACACATCTGCACAATCAATTCTTTTTGATGAGATTTTATTAAATTTTGTTGATGATTATAAAGATTTAATAAAAATTTATTCAAAATCAAGTGTCTTATCTGGTGATGTAAATGCTGCTTTTGACCCAAATTATAAAGAAGTTTTTGAACCAAAAAATTCAGCATATCTTAATAATGGAGTTGTTATGACAAAATTTACAGGAAGAGGCGGAAAATATGATTCAAATGATGCAAGTGCCGAATATGTTGGAAAAATAAGGAATCTACTAAATGAAAATGGTGTTGTTTGGCAAGTTGCAGAATTAGGAAGAGTTGATGAAGGTGGAGGAGGAACAGTTGCTCTGTTTTTTGCAAGAAAAGGAATGGATGTAATTGATATGGGTCCCCCTGTTTTATCAATGCATGCTCCATATGAAATCATTTCAAAAGGTGATCTCTTTGCAACATATCATTCATATAAAGTTTTTATTGAGAAATTTGAATAAATGGAAATTGGAATAATAGGTATACCAAATTCTGGAAAATCAACTCTTTTTAAAGCATTAACTGGAAATGATATTGTTATAAATCTTTTTCCATTTTCAACAGTTGATCCAAATTTTGGCGTTGTCCATATTCCAGATGAGAGATTAGAACTTCTTTCAAAATTCATAAAACCTGAAAAAATAATTCCAACTTCAATAAAATTTATTGATCTCGCAGGACTTGTTAAAAATGCACATAAAGGAGAGGGACTTGGAAACAAGTTCCTCTCCGAAACTAGAAGAGCAGATGGGCTTTTAGAAGTTGTGAGATGCTTTGAAGAGAAAAATGTACCTCATGTTGAAGGAAGTATAGACCCAATTAGAGATATAGAAATAATTCACTTAGAAATTGCTCTTTCTGATTTTGAAATTGTTGAAAAAAACTTTGAAAAAATTGACCATGCTTATAGATCTGGAAATAAAGATTTAAAACTCGAATATGAGGCACTATCTTTTGCAAAAGAAACATTAAAAAAAGGCACATGGCTAAATGAAGTAAATTATCCACATGAATTTAATGAAATTTACAAAAAATATAATCTTTTAACAATTAAACCATTAATTATAATAGGAAATGTTGGTGATGAAGACATTTTCAACGGAGAAAGTGAATATTTTAAAAATTTGAAAAAATTTTGTGAAGAAAAAAAATATAAACTTTTAAAAGTTCCTCTTAAAATTGAACTTGAACTTTCTGAAATGGAACAAAGTGAGAGAGAGGCACTTTTAAATGAATTAAATTTAAAAGAGAGCGTACTTGATACAATAATTAAGGAATCTTACAAAATTTTAGATTTAATAACATTTTTTACATATGCAAACAACATTGTTCAAGCATGGTCTATTAAAAAAGGTACAAATGCAAAAGAGGCAGCAGGAAAAATTCATACAGATTTTGAAAAAGGATTTGTAAAAGCAGAGGTTTTTAATATAGAAGATCTTAAAAAAGTAAATTCAATTTATGAACTAAGAGATAAAGGTTTAATTAAAATTGAAGGAAAAGAATATCTTGTAAAAGATGGTGATGTAATTTATTTTAAGATAAATATTTAAAATTACTTTTTACAAGTTTTACATACACCATAAATTTCAATTATATAATGAAGTGGTTCAAAATTCTTTTCATTTATACCAAGAATTTCAAAAATTTTATTAGCATCTGGTGCATTAAATTCTGTTATTTTACCACAATTTGTGCAAATAAAGTGAATATGAGGTTTGGTGAAAATTTCATAGTTCATGTGTCTTTTATGAAATGAAGTTTTCCTCACAAGGCCCTTATTTTCAAGAATAGAAAGTGTTCTATATATACTTGTTAAACTGACTCCTTTTGACTTTAAAGATTTATAAATATCCATTGCTGAAAGATGTTTTCCTTTGTTTTTAACTAAAAATTTAAAAATCTCTTTTCTTTCTTTTGTCGTTCTGAAACCAAAATTAGAAAAAACTTTATCTATCAATTAATTTACTCCTTTCATAAGATTGACATAAAATAGATATATTATATTATAAACAATTTTCTGTCTAATTTCTTCCCTTGTTCCACTCAAAAGGTATCTTTTTGATATTTTATCATCCTCAAATAAAATTGTGACATAAATTAATCCTTTGTCTTTTCCTTCTTGTAAGACTGGACCAAAATTACCAGTAACTCCAATTGAGTAATTAGTCTTCAAAATTTCTTTTGCTTTTTTTGCCATCTCAAGGGATGTTTCTTTACTTACTGCACCAAATTTTTCAATAATATCACTATCAACTTTTAAAACTTTCTCTTTTATTTCATTTGTATAAACAACAATGGACCCCTTAAATATTTTTGAAGAGTTTGGTAAATAATTGAAAAGATATGAGAGGTATCCTCCAGTGCAAGATTCAGAAATTCCTAAAGTTTTTTTATCCTCAATCATTTTATCTCTTATTTTAATAAGATAATTTATAAGATTCTTATTTCTCAAAGTATAATTTGGAAATTGATGCACATAGTTTTGCATTATTAATTAAAAGTGATTTATTTGCCTTTATTGTTTTCCCTTGAGATTTTTTATGTAATTCAGAAAGAATAAAAGGAGTTACATTTTTACCTTCAATTTTTTTCTTTTTAAGATCATCTAAAATACTGTTAAGCATTTCTTCAAACTCTTTTCTATCTATCTCATCATCTTGTGGAATTGGATTTACAATTAAAAGGGACGAGTTATAAAATCGATCCCAAAAATCAATATAGTTTATCAAATCTTCTATTTTATAAAAATAATTGTAAAGAGGTATGTCTGTTTCTTTATAATAAAAACCTGGGAGTTTATCTGTATTAAAACCTACAACTGGAACTCCGAGTGTTTCAAGAAACTCCCAACTTCTTTTAATATCAAGAATAGATTTAAAGCCAGAAGTTATAACAATTGATTTGAATTTTGATAGAGCAAATAAATCTGCTGAGATATCAAAATATTCTTCAAATCCAATATGAACACCACCAAGACCACCGGAAGCAAGAAACTTTAAACCAAAGTGATCCATAACATAAAGCATTCCAGAAATCGTAAGTGCTCCACTTTTCATAGTTGAGAGAAGATAAGGAACATCTCTCATGTTTGCTTTAAGTATATCTTTACTTTTTGCAAAATATTCTATATCTTCTTCTTTAAGTCCAACAAGAATTTTTCCTTCTTTTATTCCAATTGTTAATGGTGCAACTCCTTTCTTCCTTATAATCTCCTCTAATTTTTTTGCAACTTTCAGGTTATCTGGATATGGAAAACCAAAAGAAATTAAAGTTGTTTCTAGACATGTATGAGGATAAAAACTCCCTTTAAATTCATCTGAGAAAATTATAGAATCTTTACAACTTTTCGCCTTTTTCATAAGGAACTCCATCTGCAGCAGGTGGAGTTGCTCTACCAACAAAACCTGCAAGAATCAAAATTGTTAATATATATGGAAATGCTAAAAAGAATCCTCTTGGAATTATTTTTAAAATTTGAGGTGCTTGAGTTTGAATATAAATTTGAATAACATTTGCAAGAGTAAAAAAAAGTGCAGCAAGAAATGTTCCGAGTGGTTTCCATTTTCCAAAAATCATAGCAGCAAGAGCAATAAACCCTAATCCTGCTGGCATATGGTTATCAAAAAGATCAAGTTGACCAATTGACATTGCTGCTCCTGCAAGTGCAGCAAAAAATCCAGACATTATAACAGCAAAATATCTTATTCCATAAACATTAACTCCAAGTGTGTCTGCTGCTTTTGGATGTTCACCAACTGCTCTATGTCTTAATCCCCAATGAGTGTGATACAGATAAAAATGAACGACAAAAGGAAGAATAACTGCAAGCCAAACAAAAATATTCATTGTTTTAAATAAATCTCCTAATATAGGAATTTTTGTTAATGTAGGAAATAGTGGTTTTCCCATAAATGATGCAACAGATGGAGAGTGTCCTGTTGTATTGAAATATCTTTCAAGGAAAAATGTCATACCTCCAAGTGAAAAAACATTTATGGCAACAGCAGATACAATTTGGTTTCCCTTTAAAGAAATTGATATATATCCATGAAGTAAACCTGCTAAAACTCCAACAAAAATTGCAAATAAAATTCCTATCCAAGGATTACCAGCAAGAGGATTCCTTGCACCAGTTATTGGATCAAAAACTCTCGATGATATATAAGAACCAAAAACAGCAAAAAATCCACCAAATCTCATTATTCCTTCAAGAGCAATATTGACAACCCCGGCATTTTCACACATAACTCCACCAAGTCCTGCGAGAATAATTGGAGTTCCAAAAACAAGCATTGAAGATATAAATGATATTATAGTTTTAAGAAACTCCACTGACTGCCTCCTTCCCTTTATATACTCTCTTTTCGCCAATCTTAAATAGAAGATACTTTATTCCAACCTGGCCTGCAACAAATATAGTTGCAACACCTTGGATTATATCTGCAAAACTTTTATGAATTCCAATGAGTTGCATTCCTGTCGCACCACCTCTAACAAGACCAAAGAAAAGTGACGCAATAAAAGTACCAATTGGAGTTGTATTACCAACAAGAGCCGTTGTTATTCCATCAAATCCATAACCTGGTCTAAATACACCTGGATATCTTCCTTCAGTTCCAAGAATCATACATGCGCCACTTATTCCTGATAAAGCACCTGCTATGAACATTGAAATTATCATTGTTCTACTAATATTTATTCCTGCATAGCGAGCTGCTTCAACATTTAGTCCTGTTGCTTGAATTTCATAACCAAGAACAGTTTTATTAATTAAAATGTATATCAATATAACAGCAATTATTGCGATAAATATCGTTGCATTTAATCTTGTTCCAGTAAAAAGTGGTTTTAATCTTGAATTATCTGTTATATATGGTGTCCCTGCGAGAACTGCCCTTGGATTGTATCTTAAAATGTTGAATGGCCCAACAACTATCCAATTTTCAACAATGTGAATTGCAATCCAGTTTAACATTATGGTTGTAATAACCTCATGAACTCCTCTTTTAACTTTTAAAAATGCCGCAAATGCTCCATAAAGTCCTGAGACAACTCCAACTATTAAAAGTATTAAGGGAATACCAATAAATGGTGGAAGATTAAATTTAAAACCAAAGTATGCAGCAGTTATTGCTCCAATTATAAATTGACCCTCTGCTCCTATATTAAAAAGTCCTGCTTTGAAAGCAACTGTTATCGAAAGACCTGTTAAAGTTAAAATTGCTCCTTTAAGAATTCCTTCTCCTGCAACTCTTAAAGATATAAATTCTTGAAAATTTTTTCCAAGAGCACCTTTAAATAAAACCTCATATGCAAGAAGAGGGTTCTTTCCAGTGAGTTTTATCATTATTCCAGCAATAATAAATGAAATTATAACTGAAATTATTGGTACTAGAAATGATGAGAGATCTTCTTTTTTTGCATTCCACCAATTTATAAATTTATCAATACTTGTTAACTTTAAATTATTCATCCCTTCACCTCTTTCTTATCATATCTTTTAAGTCCAAGCATGAGAAGTCCTAGCTCTTCTTCTGTTGCTTCTTTTGAACTCATCTCACCAACAATTTCACCATTGTATAAAACTGCTATTCTATCTGATAAACTCATAATTTCCTCAAGTTCAAGAGAAATAAGAAGTATTGCTTTTCCTGAATCTCTCTGCTCAACCAACTTTTTATGAACAAACTCTGTTGCACCAACATCAAGACCTCTTGTTGGCTGTGATGCAATTAATATATCAGGCTCATAAGAGACCTCTCTTGCGACAACAACCTTTTGTTGATTTCCACCTGAAAGAGCATCTACCTTAAGATACGGATTTCTTGGTCTGATATCATACTCTTCAACCTTGTTGTTTCCAAATACTTTTATATAACCACTATTTAAAAATCTTCCTTTTGTAAATAATTTTTCTCTTTGTCTTCCTAAAAATAGGTTATAAGATACTGTAAAAGGTAAAACAAGACCCCTTGCTCTTCTATCCTCTGGAATATGTGCCATTCCCATATTTCTTAATGCTTTTGCATCAGTTGATAAAATATCTTTACCTTTGACAATTATTTTTCCACTTTCAATGGGTCTTAAACCTGTTAATGCCTCAACTAATTCTTTTTGTCCATTTCCTTCAACACCAGCTATTCCTAAAATTTCATATCTTTTTAATTTAAAAGAAACACCTTTTATTGCTGGTATCCCTCTATCGCTTAAAACAACAAGATCTTGAATTTCAAGAACCACTTCACCAGGCTCTATTTCTTTTTTTGGTATTTCAAGAACAACATCTCTTCCAACCATAAGACGCGCTAATTCTCTCTCATTTGTCTCTTCTTTATTTTTGATTCCCATAACTTTTCCATTTTTTAAAACACAAATTCTATCTGCAATTTCTAAAACTTCTTTTAATTTATGTGAAATAAAAATAATTGTCTTTCCTGCTTTTTTAAGTTCTTTAATTGTTATAAAAAGCTCTTTTGTCTCCTGAGGTGTTAAAACTGCTGTTGGCTCATCAAGAATTAAAATTTCTGCACCTCTAAATAAAACTTTTAAAATTTCGACTCTCTGCTGAATTCCAACTGGTAAATTTTGGATTTTTTCTAGAGGATCAACTTTAAGACCATATTTTTCAGAAAGTTTTTTTACTTCTTCTATTGCTTTTTTTCTATCAAAAACAAATCCACTTTTTATAAACTCATTTCCTAAAACTATATTTTCATAAACTGTAAAAACCGGGACAAGCATAAAATGTTGATGAACCATTCCAACACCCAGTTCGATTGCTTTTCTTGGGGAATTATGTATAACTTTCTTACCATTTATATAAATTTCGCCTTTATCAGGTATATATAGTCCATAAATTATATTCATTAAAGTTGTTTTTCCCGCTCCATTTTCACCAACTATCGCAAAAATCTCCCCCTTCTTTATTTGTAAATTTATACTATCATTTGCAACAACACCAGGGAAAATCTTTGTAATATTTTTTAACTCAATTGCGTAATCCAAAATCTCCTCCAATTATATTAAAAAAGGGGTGAGGCTTAAACAAACCTCACCCCTTATAATTCATCTAAACCTAATTATGGGACCTGAGGAGGAACGAATTTTTCAAATGCCTCTCTTGAATCTGGAACTGTAAATGTGCCATCAGCAATCATCTTCTTGAGTTTTTCAACTTTATTTAGAACATCTGCTGGAATCATATTCTTTGTATATTTCATTGGTGATAATCCAACTCCACCCTCTTTTACACCAAGTTCTACAATTCCTGACTTGAATGTATTCTCAACAACTGATTTAATTGAAAGCCAAACAGCATAGTCAACATGCTTAATCATTGATGTTAAAACATTTCCTGGTGCCATGTAATCTTGGTCAGAGTCAACACCGACTGCAAAGAATCCAGCACCTCTTGTTTGTGCCTCTTTAATTACACCAATTCCGCAAGCGCCTGATGCATGATAAACTATATCTGCACCAGCATCAAATTGTTGTTTTGCAATTTTTTGTCCATCATCTGCACTTGTGAAATTTCCAGTGTATCCAATTAAAACCTCGCACTTTGGATTAACTGTTTTTATTCCTGCTCTGTATCCTGCTTCAAATTTATGAATAATAAAGAGGTCCATTCCACCAACAAATCCAACTTTGTTATTCTTTGTCATCTGTCCAACAAGAGCACCAACAAGGAATGAACCTTCGTGCTCTTTAAATGTATAGCAAACAACATTTGGTGGTGCAGGATCAATAACACCATCAATTAACATAAAGTATGTATTTGGATATTGAAGTGCAACCTCTTTTATAGCATCTGTTAACATAAATCCAACACCAATAACAAGTTTACATCCCTCATCTGCTAATTTCTTTAGATTTGGAACATAGTCTTCATTTGCTTTTGATTCAAGAACAAGTGGCTCAACATCAAATTTTTTGATTCCTCTATCAATGAGATCTGGAGCCTCATCTTGAATGCTCTTTTTATATTCATCATCTGTTAGTGGTTGATAACCAACTCCTGCAACCATCTTAAGACCTGCACCCCATGCTTCTAATCCTCTTAATGCAGAATCATTAAATGATTTGTCTCCTCTACCACCAACGTCGGTGACAAGACCAATTTTAATTTTTTCTACTTTCTTTTCTTGTTTTTTACAACCTGCAAAAATTGCTGTAACTAAAATTAGAACCAATAAAATTGTTAATGCTTTCTTCATTTATGCCCTCCTTCTTTTTGAAAAATTTTGAAAACTTTTATATTATTAATCACCTCCTTTCCATTTTAAAAATTATACCACACTTTCAGAGTGACAGATAATATTTGCAATTTTCATAATATGGTCTCCGATTCTTTCAAGATTTGATATTGTATCAAGGTAAATAACTCCTGCTTCATTGAGGCAAATTCCCTGTTTTAATCTCTCTATATGATTATCTCTCATACAGTCCTCTAATTTATCTATTTCGATTTCATTTTGTTTAACATCATCATAAAAAACAAAATTATTACCGAAAAGTTCTTCTTTAACAATAAGAAAATTTTTATAAACAAGTTTAAACATCTCTTCTAACTCTTTCATAGCATATTGAGAATATGGAATTTTTTCCTCTAATCTATTCAACTCAATTTGTGCAGTATTATCAATAATGTCTCCAATTCTTTCAAATTGAGAAGAAATAATAAGTAATCTTGGAATTTCTCTTGCCTCTTTTTCTGGAAGAGAAAGTGAAGAAATTTTTGGTACATATCTTGAAATCTCTCTGTTGACAAAATTTATTGTCTCTTCTCTTGAAACAATATCTTGAACTACACTTTTATTTTTATTAAATATAAGTTCTTTTAAACATAAAAAATTATTATTAACAATATCTGCAAGTCTTTTTATCTCATTTATAATAGCATCATAAGCAATTATTGGAGATTTTAATATTGAGGGATTTAAAAATTTCACTCCAGTTTCAATAAATTTTTCTTCTCCTGGTAATAATTTTGTTATTAAAGAAACATATTTAGATGTGAATGGCAAGAAAATCAAAGTGTTAATTATATTAAAAAATGTATGAGAGTTTGCAATTTGTTTTACTGGATCTGAAGTTATAGAAGAGACAAATGATATGTATGGTCTTATTATTATTAAAAATATAAGGGTTCCAATAACATTAAAAAGAAGGTGTGAAAGTGCTGCTCTTTTTGCGGAGAGTTTTGTTCCAATACTTGCAATTAGTGCAGTTATAGTTGTTCCAATATTTGCTCCAAGAATTAATGGAAATGCAGAATTTATATCAACAAGACCTTCCATCCCAAGTGCTTCAACAATACCAACTGTAACACTACTACTCTGTTGAATTGCTGTAAAAATGGTTCCTGCCAAAACTCCTAAAATTGGAACTTTACCAAACTCCATAAAGATATCTACAACTTTTTGTGATGCTCTTAGAGGACTTACAGAAGCTGCCATAATCTCTATTGCAATAAATATCAAACCAAAACCCATTATGAATTCACCAAAATATTTAACTTTTTTTCTAAACGGTAAAAAGAACAAAAGAAAACCAACTGTGAAAAATAGAAAACCATACTTTGTTATTTTTAATGCAATAATCTGTGCTGTTATAGTTGTTCCAATATTTGCACCAAAAATTATTCCAACTGCTTGATAAAGGGTTAATATTCCACTATTAACTAAACTAACAACAATTACTGTTGTTGCAGAACTTGATTGAATTATTGAAGTGACAACAAAACCGAGTAAAACCCCAATAACTGGATTTGATGTAGCTTTCTCTAAAATTCTTTTTAAATTTTGTGCTAATGCCTTTTGAATACCATTTGATGTGATGTGAATGCCATAAATAAAAAGCGCAATGCCTCCAATTAAAGGGAAAATAATTTTTGTTAACACATTAAGAACTCCTCAAAGATAATTTTATACCCTCCTCCACTCTTTCAATTAAGTGAAATTTCAAACTGTTTTTAATTCCCTTTGGAATTTTTTTGAGGTCATTTTCATTCTCTTTTGGTATTATGACCTCTTTAATTCCTGCTCTGTGTGCAGCAAGAACTTTAATTTTAAGACCACCAATTGGTAAAACTTTACCTGTTAAAGTAATTTCTCCTGTCATTGCAACTTCTTTTTTAACTGGAATTTCTTTTATAGTTGAAATCATTGCTGTAATCATTGCAATTCCTGCTGATGGTCCATCTTTTGGAACTGCACCCTCTGGAACATGAACATGAAAATCGTACTTTTTGTGAAAATCTTTATCTTCAATTCCAAGAAGTTCTGCATGTGATCTAATGTAAGAAAATGCTGCTTGAGCAGATTCTTTCATAACATCTCCAAGTTGACCTGTTAAAATGAGTTTTCCATCTCCTTTCATCTTAACAACTTCAATTTTTGTGATGTCGCCTCCAAATGGAGTCCATGAAAGACCTGTTGCAACTCCGATCTCGTCTCTATCCTCTTTTATTCCAAATCTATAGAGTGAATATTCTAAATATTTGAATAAATTTTTTGCTGAAACTGTAATTTTTTTAAAGTTTTCACCCTTTTCGAGTTTCTCTTTTGCAACCTTTCTTAAAATTTTTGAAATCTGTCTTTCAAGTTCTCTTAAACCAGATTCTCTAGTATATTCTCTGATTATTTTTAGATATGCTTCATCTGTTATTTTTACATCTTCTTCAGTTAAACCATTAAAATTGAGTTGTTTTGGAAATAAATAATTTTTTGCAATGTGGAGTTTTTCATCTTCTGTGTATCCAGGGAGATAAATTATCTCCATTCTATCAAGAAGTGGAGGTGGGATTGTATGTGTAACATTACCAGTTGTTATAAACAAAACATCTGATAGGTCAAATGGTATTTCAATATAGTGATCTGAAAAGTGAGAATTTTGATCTGGGTCAAGTGCTTCAAGAAGAGCAGCAGAAGGATCTCCTCTAAAATCAACCCCGACTTTATCAATTTCATCTAAAAGAAAAACTGGATTTTTTGTTCCTGCTTCTTTTATCCCCTGAATTATTCTTCCAGGAAGTGCACCAACATAGGTTCTTCTATGACCTCTTATCTCTGCTTCATCTCTTATTCCACCAAGAGATACATGAACAAATTTCCTTCCAAGTGCTCTTGCTATAGATCTTCCAAGAGAAGTTTTACCAACTCCTGGTGGTCCAATAAAACAAAGAATTGGTGATTTCGGTTTCTTAGTTAATCTTCTTACTGCAAGATATTCAAGTATTCTTTCTTTAACATCTTCAAGTCCATAGTGATCTTCATCTAAAATTTTTTGTGCTTTTTTAATTTCAATCTCATCTTTTGTTGATTTATCCCATGGAAGGTCGAGAAGCCAATCAAGATATGTTCTTATAACTGCTGCTTCCATTGCCATAGGGGGCATTTTTGATAATCTTTTTAACTCTTCATTGAATTTTTCTAAAACATATTCTGGAAGTTTTCTATTCTTAAGTTTATTTCTATATTCTTCTACTTCTTCTGAAATCTCTTCTGATTCTCCTAATTCTCTTTTTATTGCTTTAAGTTGTTCTCTTAAAAAGTATTCTCTTTGTGTTTTATCAACTTGTGATTTTACTTTTTCCTCAATCTCATTTGTTATTTTAAGAAGTTCAACCTCTTTTGAAAGAAGTTTTATTAAAATTTCAAACCTCTCTTCTATGTTTAAGGTTTCTAAAATTTTCTGCTTATCTTGAATTGGTACAATTATATTTGATGCAACAATATCTAAAAATCTTATTGGGTCTCCAATGTCTTGAACAGCAGTTAAAGAATCGATTGGAATCTTTTTTGATAATCTTACATAATCAGCATAAAGATCAAGTGTAACCCTTGTTAATGCTTCAATTTTTGGTGTTATCTCAACTTTCTCGTCAATTTCAATAACTTCTGCTTCAAAATATGATTCAACTTTTGTGTAATTTTCTATTTTAACTCTTTTAATTGCTTCAACTATAACTCTTTCTGTTCCATCAGGAAGTTTAACATTTTGAAGAATTTGTGCTAAAACTCCAATTTGATAAAGACCTTCTGGTGTTGGATCTTCCTCTTCTTCTAATTTTTGTGTGACAAGAATTAGAAGTTTATCTTTTTTCATTGCCTCTTCAAAAGAGGCAAGAGATTTTCTCCTTCCTACAAAAATTGGAAGGACAGTATGAGGAAAAACCACGACATTCCTTAATGGCAAAACAGGATAAATTCTCTTCTCTTCCATACTCATTTCCTATTCTCTAATACTTCATCAATTATGCCATAATCTTTTGCTTCATATGATGTCATATAATAATCTCTATCTGTATCTTTTTCAATTTTTTCAAGTGGTTGACCTGTATGTTTTGATAAAATCTCATTTATTTTATTTTTAACTCTTATAATTTCCTTAGCTACAATTTCAATATCTTTTGCTTGTCCCTGAACACCTCCCCATGGTTGGTGAATTAAAATTCTTGTATTTGGAAGGGCATATCTTTTATCTTTTGCACCTGCTGCAAGAAGAACTGCAGCCATACTTGCTGCTTGTCCAACACAAATTGTTGAAACAGGTGCTTTTATAAATTGCATAGTGTCATAAATAGCAAGTCCTGCAGTTACTTCTCCTCCAGGACTATTTATGTATAAATTAATATCTCTTTCAGGGTCCTCTGCTTCAAGAAATAATAGTTCTGCAATTATTGCATTGGCAACTTGATCATTTATCTCTGTTCCAAGAAATATAATTCTATCTTTTAGTAATCTTGAAAAAATATCATAACTTCTTTCACCATAAGGTGTTTTTTCAATAACCCATGGTATAACCTGATTAATCTCCTTCATCTTTTCTCCTTTCTTCCAATATATTTATAACATAATTATCTTTAACTTGCTCGAAGTCCTCATAAAACTGTCCAACTGCATAAAAAAAGTATGGAGTATATAAAGAGATAAATAAATCGACCTCATTTTCGATTCTCTCTTTTGCATCAACACTTGATACAGGAACTGCAACTACAACTTTTTCTGGATTTTTGTTTTTTATAGTTCTAACTGCGATTAACATTGTCTCGCCTGTTGCTATTCCATCATCTACAATAATTGTTGTATGATTTTTTAAATCTCTTATAGATTCTCCTTTTCTATACAATTTAACTCTTTCATTAAGAATTTCTTTTTTTCTTTCGATGGTTTTCTTAAGAAGTTCTTCATCTTCTTTTTCTCTTAAAAAAATAGTTCCGTCTTCGCTAATTGCGCCAATTGCATACTCTTCATTGTAAATAGATGGAATTTTTGAAACGCATATTGTGTCAAGTGGACAATTTAATATTTTACTTATCTCATAACCTAAAATAACTCCACCTCTTGGAATTCCAAAAACGATTGGGTTTTTTAAATTTAAATCTTTTAAGCGCTTTCCTAATAGTTTTCCTGCTTCTTCTCTATTTCTGAATATCAACTCTTTTCTCTTTTGAAATTAAAGTTTCTTTATTTATATTCATATTGCATTTTCCATCAAGAATCCCACCCTCTTCAATTGCAATTTTTGGTGTATTAACATCACCAATTAATTTTCCTGTTGAATAAATTTCAACTTTTCTATCTGATGTAACATTTCCATTGATCATTCCCATAATCTGAACCTCACCTGCTTTAACATTTGATTCAACAACTCCTTTTTCTCCAACTGTCAAAATTCCTTTTGCTTCAATTTCACCTTTTACTTTACCATCCACTCTTAAACTACCTTCACAAAATATTTTTCCTTCAACAGTTGTTCCTTCACCTATGTATGATTGAGCAGAATCTCTTACAATCTCCTCTTTTGATGCTTTTCCAAATGGCATGAAAACCTCCTTTTTGATTTTTGGAGCGGGAAACGGGATTCGAACCCGCGGCCCTCGGCTTGGGAAGCCGATGCTCTACCCCTGAGCTATTCCCGCCTAAAGATATTATATCAAAGATTCTCTCTTGTCCTATTTATCTCTTTTCTTAAATTTTCTATCTCTTCATCGCTAAGTCTATTATTTATCCAAACCTCTTTTAAATTTTTTATTTCAAAATCTAAAAAATCCATTGTAACTTTTCTTATACCTCCATCTGGAAATTTTGTATCATTAGAGTATCTTGGAATTAAATGAAAATGAATATGTTCAATTGATTGACCCGCTGCCTCTCCAAGATTTAATCCAAAATTAAAACCTTCTGGATTTAATACTTTTTCAAGTCCATCTTTTACTTTTTTATATGACTCAAAAATATCTAAAATCTCTTCTTCTTTTAAATCTTCCAATTTTAAAATGTGCCTTTTAGGAATAATTAGGGTATGACCTTTTGTTACAGGATAAATATCAAGAAGTGCAAAAGATAGTTTATTTTCAAAAATAACCCTTTCTCTTTCAAGTTCACAAAAAGGACAAAAACTCATATTTCTTTTAAATTATATTTTCTTTCACCCAAACCGATTTCTTCTCCATATTCAAGTTGTCTTAAACCAGAAATTTTATGAATATGGAAAAATTTATCTTCATTTTCTAAAGTTTTATAGTCTAATGAATGAACTTTTAGAGATTCTACTCTTTTAACCGCATCATATGATGCTTGATCAACACTAACAATATCTTTTGAACCAAAAAGTCCAACATCAGGTATTATATTTTCATCATGCCATGGAACACAATCACAATCGGGAGATACATCCATAACAAAATTTAGAAATGAAATCCTATCTTCAAAAAACTTTTTGACACCATAAGCATATTCAACCATTTTCTCTTCAAGAAGCTCACTTGAACTTCCCCATGAAGTTTTTATTGCTCCAGTTGGACAAACTGTAACACACTCTCCACATCCAATACATTTTGAATAATCAAAACTTGCCTTTTTATTAATAATAGTAACTGCATTTTCTGGACAGTGGTCTCTACATCTTCCACATCCTATACATTTTTTAAAAACAAAAGGAGGTTTAAAATCTGCATGTTGCTGTTTTTTTCCTGCTCTTGAAGCACAACCCATTGCAACATTTTTTATGCTTCCTCCGAAACTTGCAGACATATGACCTTTGAAATGAGTTAAAACAATAAGATAATCAGAATCAATTATTGCTCCACCTATTTTAACCTTTTTAAAATGCTTCAGGTTCACTTCAATTTCATAAAAATATTGACCTCTAATTCCATCAGCAATAACAATTGGACAACCCATAGAAGCATAGGAGAACCCATTATAAATTGCAGTGTTTAAGTGATCAATTGCATTTGACCTTGATCCTCTATAAAGAGTGTTTGTATCTGTTAAAAATGGTTTTCCATCCATCTCTTTTACAAGGTCAACAATTTGTCTTACAAAGACAGGTCTTATAAAACCATGATTTCCTAACTCTCCAAAATGAACCTTAATTGCAACTAAATCACCATTTTTAATTTCTTTGATTAACTTTGATCCTAAAATTTTAATTTTTCTTAAAAAAGACCTTTCAGCGCTTTCTGATCTTAAAGATGCAAATAAAACTTCGCTCATCTTATCCTCTCTTAATTTGCACCATTTTCTTCAAAAATAAGTGGAATTATTATGGGTTTCCTTCTTGTTCTCTCATATAAAAATGAAGAAAGTGCTCCTTGTAAATCTCTTTCTAAAATTTCTTTTGAATAGTTATGATTTGAATTATATATCTCTTGTATTCTCTCTTTTGCATCTTTTATGATTTTATTGAACTCTATTCCATTGAAAAATCCTCTTGATGAGAAATTTATATCTTTTATTTTTCCTTTATGAATTAATATTCCAACAACAACTATTCCTTCTTTTGCTAAAACTTTTCTATCTTTTAAAACTTCGCTCTCTTCTGATTCAAGAACAAGACCATCAATTAATAAATCACCGCTATTTTCTTTTTTTCCTCTTCTAACTTTATCTTTTGTAACAAAAAGAGTGTCTCCATTTTCAACTACAAAAATTCTATCTTCATTAAGTCCAATATCTTTTGCAATTTTTTTGTGCGCATAAAGATGTCTTGCTTCTCCATGTATTGGAACAAAATATTCTGGTTTTATTAGTTGAAGCATAATTTTTAACTCCTCACTTGAAGCATGTCCTGAAACGTGAACTCCATCTTCTTCTCTGTAAATAACTTCAGCATTTAGATAAAAAAGTGAATTAATTATTTTGTTTACATACTCTTCATTTCCTGGAATTGGATGCGCAGAAATTATAACAGTATCTTTTGGAAGAATCTTTATCTTATCATGAGATGAATTTGCAAGGCGAGTTAAACCTGAAAGTGGCTCTCCCTGACTTCCTGTTGTGAGTATTACAAGTTTTTCTTCTGGAATAAGTGGAAGTTCATCAATTGAAATAATGAGATCATTTGGAATATTTAAATAACCGAGTTTTTTTGAAATTGTAATGATATTTACAAAACTTTTCCCATCAACATATACTTTTTTATTCAGTTTATATGATATATCAAAAATTTGTTGTATTCTATGAATATTTGTTGAAAATGTTGTGATAATAATTCTTCCTTTTATTTTTCTGAAAAGATCAAACAATCTTTCTCCAACTATTTTTTCAGAACCAGTGAAACCCTCTTTTGTTGCATTAGTTGAATCTGAAAGAATAAGCAAAACTCCTTCTTGACCAATTTTTCCTAATTTTTGTAGGTCGATTGACTTTCCATCAATTGGAGTTGTATCTATTTTAAAATCACCAGTGTGAAAAATTTTCCCAGAATTTGGATTTTCAATTAAAAAACCAAGCCCATCCGGAATAGAGTGATTAACATAAACTCCTTCAAGTGTAAAATTTCCTATTTGAAATTTTTCATTTGGTTTAATTTCTATCTCTTCATATGGTTTTAATTTACCTGGAATAACAGTTGATGCTAAACCAAGAGTTAGCTTTGTTCCATAAATTGGAACTCTAACTTTTTCTAAAACATATTTTAAAGAACCGATATGGTCAAGATGTCCATGTGAAATAACAATTCCTTTTAATTTGTTTTTAATTTTATCAATATAAGTTAGATTTGGAATTACATATTCAACTCCATACATTTCAATTTCAGGAAATTTAAAACCTGCATCAAGAATAAATGCAGTGTCTGAATCTTCAAAGACTTTCATATTTTTACCTATCTCATTTAGTCCACCCAAAAAAGTTATTTTAACAAAATTATTTGATAATGGTTCTGAACTCATCTTCTGTTAAGTCTCCGCAAACTCCAAAACCAAATTTTTCAAACTCAATCTCAACAAACTCATTCATCAAGTTATCTTTATTTACCTTTTGGATTTTTTCTATTACTTCCTCAATTTTTTCAACATAACCTTTTTTAAAAAAGTTAACTCCATTTCTCTCACTTTTCGCTAATGAGTTTTCTAGTCGAAGAAGTAAATTTCCAATTAAAAACTCTTTACTTCTTTCTATTTCTTCATCTTTTAATGACTCTTTTTTTATTTTTTCAAATTCATTTTTTATTTCATTAAGAACTTTTTCTAAATTGTTTTTACTTGTTGCAAAATAAATTATACCAGCACCAGTTTGCTTATATGATAAATTAAATGAGTATATTGAATAAACAAGACCAAGGTCCTCTCTTATTCTTTGGAATAATCTCGATGACATTCCACCACCTAAAATATTTAGAAGAACAAGGTGAATTGGATACTCTTTTGATAAAACAGATTTTGATTTAAAACCCATATGAACATAAACCTGTTTTATATCTTTATGTCTTATTTTAACATCATTAAAAAATTGAGGCTCCTCTATGCTATTTATTTTTTTATCATAATCAAACTTTTTTAATTTTTCCTGAACCACTTTTTTAACATCTTCATAATTTAGGTTTCCATAAAAAGAAATGATCATGTTTTCTGGATGATAGAAATTTTTAAAGAATAATAAAAGTGAACCTTTTGTAGAATTTTTTATATTTTCAACCTTTCCAATAACATCATAGGAGAAACTTGAATTTCCCCAAATTGCCTTTTTAAGTTCAATTAATGAGAGTTCTTCAGGCGAATCTTCAATTGAGTTATACTCTTCAATAACAACATTTTTCTCTTTCTCAATTTCATCTTCAGGAAAAATTGGATTTTGAACTATATCTAAAAGAACATCGCTTGCTTTTTCAAAACTTTTATCTCTTCCTCTTATGTAATATCCTGTATATTCACTTGAAGTAAATGCATTCATATCGCAACCTATTCCTTCTACTTCAATTGAAATTTGCTTTGAACTCCTTTTTTGTGTTCCTTTGAAAACAAGATGCTCTATGAAATGTGAATAACCATTTGTGTTTTCACTCTCATAAATTGAACCTGCAGGTATCAAAATAAAAAGAGAGAAAGAAGGAAAATTCTCTCCCTTTTGGTAAATTAATGTTGAGCCATTAAATAGCGGCTCAACTTTTACTTCGCTATCTTCCATCTATTCTCTTTTGTCTCTTCTCCTTTCTCTATCTTCATCATCAAATATAATTCCTTTTTGAGTTAAATTAACTCTTCCAAGGTCATCAACATTTGCAACCTTAACAATTATTTCATCTCCAACTTTTGGCCAAAGTTTTGTATTTTTTGCAATGTTACTTCTCATTTGAGATACATGAAGAAGTCCATCTTTGTTCGGAGTTATCTCAACAATTAATCCAAATTCTCGAACTTGTAAAACTTTTCCAAGATAAATTTTTCCAACCTCAACATCTTGTGTTAGTTCTTTTATCATTTCTCTTGCTCTTTCTCCAGAGTTGTAATCTGGTGCTGTTATATAAATTCTTCCTGTTGGTTCAATATCAATTTGAACTTTTGTTTCATCAATAATTTTTTTAATAAACTTCCCTTGAGGACCAATAACATCTTTAATTTTAATTGGCTCAATCTCCATAACTATAACTCTTGGAGCAAGTGGTGAAATTTCTGGTCTTGGTTTATCTATAACTTTAAGCATCTCATCTAAAATATATAACCTTCCTTCTTTTGCCTGTCTTAATGCTTTATCTATTATCTCAAGATTAATTCCCTTAATTTTAATATCCATTTGAAGAGCAGTTACACCAATTTCAGTTCCTGCAACTTTAAAATCCATATCTCCGAGGTGGTCTTCCATTCCTTGAATATCAGATAAAATTGAATATTTATCTCCCTCTTTGATAAGACCCATTGCAATTCCTGAAACAGGTCTTTTGATTGGAACTCCTGCATCCATCAAAGCAAGAGTTGAACCACAAACAGAAGCCATTGATGTTGAACCATTTGATTCTAAAACTTCAGAAACAACTCTAATTGAATATGGAAATTCAACCTCATCTGGTATAACTGCAAGAAGTGCTCTTTCTGCGAGTGCACCATGTCCAATTTCTCTTCTTGATGGACCTCTCAAGGGTTTTACTTCACCAGTTGAAAATGGAGGAAAGTTATAGTAATGCATATATCTTTTTGTGAATTCTTCTTCTAAACCTTCAATAAGTTGTCCTTCTTTAAGACCACCTAAAGTCACAACTGAAAGAACTTGAGTTTGGCCTCTTGTAAACAAACCTGAACCATGAGTTTGAGGTAAAAGTCCAACCTTTATGTAAAGAGGTCTTATTTCGTCTGGCTTTCTTCCATCAACTCTTATATTTTTCTCAATGATTCTTTTTCTTACAAAATCCTTTAAAATTTTTGTAAATGTATAGTCAAGTTTTTTAATTAACTCTTTTTCTTCTTTTGTAAATTCCTCTTTTGTTACGATGTCTTCAATAAAATATTTAAAAAGTTCATCTTTTAACTTTTCAAGTTCTTCTTCTCTTTTTGTTTTCTCAGGGAAATTTTCAAGAATATCTTCGAATTTTGGCTCAAGAAATTCTTTTGATTTTTGTATTATTTCATCTTCTACTAAAAGTGGTTCAACAACAATTTTTTCTTTTCCATGTTCTTTGGAAAACTCTTTTATTTTTCTAGCAAAATTTTTAATCTCCTCATGGGCAATCTCAAGTGCTTTAAGAATATCTTCTTCTTTTACTTCTTTAAGTCCTGCTTCTACCATAACAATATAATCTTCTGTTCCAGCAACAACAATATCCATCTCACCCTTATCAATTTCTTCAAATGTTGGATTTATTATAAATCTATCCTCAATTTTTCCAACTCTTACTGCTCCAATCGGACCTAAAAATGGTGCTGAGGATAAGGAAAGTGCAAGAGATGCTCCATTTAAAGCCAAAATATCTGCGGGTTTTTCTTTATCTTGAGACAAAACCATTGTAATTATTTGAACATCATTGAAGAAAAATTCTGGAAATAGAGGTCTTAAAGATCTATCTATTAATCTTCCTTTAAGTATCTCTTCATCTGTTGGTTTTCCTTCTCTTTTATAAAATCCACCAGGAATTTTGCCAACTGCATAAAGTTTTTCTTCATAATCAACAACAAGAGGAAGAAAATCTTGACCTTCTTTTGGTTCTTTACTAACTGCGCATGTAACTAAAACAACAGTTCCTCCACACTTTACAAGTGTGGCACTATCAGCTTGTTTTGCAACTTCACCTATTTCAAAAATATATTTTTCATTAGAAATTTCAATTTCTAATGACCGTTTGTTTATATCTAAAATCATTTTTCTCCTTTGGAGTTTGAATTATTTTCTTAAATTCAAACTCTCTATTAATTGTAAGTATTTATCGTAATCTTTCTCCTTTAAATAATTAAGGAGTTTTCTTCTTCTTCCCACCATCTTAAGGAGTCCTCTTCTTGAGGAGTGGTCTTTTTTATGCTCCTTAAGATGTTCAGATAACCTTCTAATCTTTTCAGTTAAAATTGCGATCTGAACTTCAGGAGATCCTGTATCTTTATCATGCAATCTATACTTTTCAATGATCTCCTGTTTTTCCTTCTTATCTAACATCTTTACCTCCTAGCCTACCCTTTAACCCAGATTTAAACTTTATCCAGGTTAAGGATCATTGGTTTTATATGTAACAAAAAAATTATATCATAATAGGAAAATTTTTCAAATTTTTATATGATTTTTTTATAATTTCTTATTTTTTAACTAATTTTTATAAATTAAAGTAACAGTTCGATTTTGGACATCCCATAATACTTCACAGCCAAGATTTTCTGCAACAAATTTTAAAGGAAACATAGTTCTACCTGAGTTAATCATAGGTACTACCCTTGGGTTTCCTGGATCAATTGGTGTTTCAACTCCATTAACTTTAGCTATGTTTTTTCCTATCAATAGTTCTATGGTTGTGTTCTTTAATGTAACAATTAATTTCTTTTCTGATCCATCCCAAGAAATAGTTGCTCCTAATGGTTCTGCAATCCAAAGTATTTGTAAAAGGGTTCTTCCCTCAATTATTTGTGGTGAGGCATCTATTTCTTGAGGAGTATCGTTAAAATAAATTATTTTACTTCCTATTTGAAGTTTTAAGATAATTTTTTATTTCATACTTGTATTTGAAAATACATCTTACTTCTTTTTCAGTATATAGTTATATAAGGATTTTTTGGATCTATTTCAAAAGAGTTAAGTTGAAGATTTGTCAATCTTTTATTTAGTTTACATAGTTTTCACAACTTTATTATGTTATTAATTTTTAAATTAATTTATTAGAATAACACTCTATCAAATGGAAGATATTATTTCGAAACCCTATTTCAAAATAGATTTAAGACATTATAATGTTGTTAAGGGAGGTAAAGATGAACGGAATAATTTTAAGTTTCTTTTTAAGTATAATTCTATTGATTAGACTTCTTCCTTTAAATTCAACAACAAATATTATTGTTGGTGTAATTTCAGGAGTTTTGTTTTTCCTTCTTGGTATGGCAGAAGTTAGTGAAAAAGGGTGGAAAGCATATGTTATCTCAATTGTTGGAATTCTCTTTGTTATGTTTTCATTTTTTCCAAAATTGAGATACGGAACAAATTATTCTTTATTAACAATAATTTTGTGTTTAATTGTTGTGGTTGTCTCAATTTACTCTGAATTTGGATTTTTTAAATTTAAAAAGAAAAAATAGTAAAAGTTCTATTTTCTCCAGTTTAAGATATCGTTTGCTGCAATAATTCCTGAAATAACAACACCCTCAATTCCTCCACCTGGAAAAGTTGAGGCAGAGGCAAGATATAGACCCCTTATTGGAGTTTTAAAGAATGGCCTTTTTGTATCAATTGATTGTTCAAAAGAGTAAAGTGCTCCCTCTGGCATTAAAGTGTACCTTTCAAATGTTTTTGGGGTTGCTCCTTCTTTAACTAAAATTTTCCCTCTTATTTCTGGTATTGTTTTTTCTAATTTCTCTATTGATTCATTTATATAGTTTTCCTTTAATTTTTTATATTCTTCACTTTCTCTTATTGGAAAATGGTAATAGTTTGCACCACTTATAATTGTTATACTCGATTTATTCTGAAGAGCATAACTTGAATCAGCATTTGAGTTTATAACAATATCGATTTCCTGATCGAGGTCTTTTATTAAATTTGGATATCCTTTTAAATCAGTTTCAACTCCTAAAAATGTCATAAAACATGATGGTGACATCTTTAATCCTTTTATATACTCAAGATAATCTCTATCTATTTGATTTTGATCAATTAATTTTAAAAAAGTTATTTTTCCATTTATGTTTGAAACAACAACATCTGATTTAAAGAGTTTTCCATTTGTGATAACCCCCTTAACAAAACCATTTTGAACAACTATTTTCTGAATCTCATGATTTGTTAAAACTTTTCCTCCAAATTCTTCAATTTTACTTTTTAATGAATTAGAAAAGTTTTGTGCACCACCTTTTGGAAAATATCCACCAAAAAGAAAATATGAGACACAATTTGTTAGAGCACTGCTTGCATAAACTTTATTGGGAGAATTTCCAATATATCCAATTAGTGAAGTGATAAGTTTTTTTAAATTAAAATCTAAAAAATATTCATTAAGTTTATCCTCAAATGTTTTATTCATCCAATCATAAAAATGAGGATGTTCTTTTGGATAATTAACAAGGTATCTTGCACCTAAAACTTTTAAAATGAGTTCTCCAGGAAGAGGTGTTCCAAAAAATTTTGCCTCTTTATAACATTCAATATAAGCATTTTTTGCATCTTCAAAAAATTTAATAATACTTTCTTTTTCATGAGGAAATTTTTGAGAAAGAAGTTTTATGAAACTATCAAGGTCTTTCTGTTCTATTTTTTCACCATTTAAAATATAAAGAGTTTTATTCTTTACAAAAAGATAATCTTTATCTAAATTTAACTCTTTCAATAAAAAATTTACTGGACCACCCTCCCACAAACCACTTACATCTTCAACTCCTGTATTATAGATAAAACCTTTTCTTCCAAAAGAGGAGCAATACCCTCCAACTTTGTAATGTCTTTCAAGAACCAAAACTTTAAAACCACTCTTTGCAAGAAGAGAGGCAGCGGTTAAACCACCAATTCCAGAGCCAGCAACTATAATGTCAAACTCATCTTCACATTTTTCTTTTGATTTATCAATTTTAATTGTGAAATCATATTTTTTGAAAAACTTTTCATAGTTTTTCTTTAAATTGTATTCTGGTGCCTTTGATGGAAAAATAATTGAAAAAACTATTCCAAAGGTGATAAATAAATTTGAGAGAAATAAATTGAGTGGAAAGGATAAAAATAGATAAAAAAAAGTGTTGAATCCATAAACCAAAACCCAGAAGAGAGTTATTATATTATTTACAAAAATAAAAGTTTCATCTTTCCAATAAACTTCTGGATAATCTTTTTTTGAAACTTGAAATGTGTATGGATTTTTTATGATGATTGAGAAGAGAGCCATCATAAAAAGAGTAAAATAGCCAAAAAGACCGCTATTTTCATAAAATATCTCTTTTTTTGTAAAAAGAGAAGCAAAAAGAGCAGTTATAAAATAAAAAAATGTAAATATATCCATTAAATTAAAATCTTTCTTTTTTATCTGTGGATATAAAAGAAATATTGAAATTATAAATGGAATGAAAATCGAAAAAATATTTTTAGTGTTAGAGAAACTCCAATAGACTACCCAAGGAATAAATGAGATTAAAATATAAAGCATTCCTGGAATTTTTAATCTTTTAATAATTTAACCCTCCAATATTGTTTTATTTATCTCTTTATTTATAAAAGAATAAACTTTACTTATTGGTAAATTTTTCTCTTCTGAAATTTTTTTAATATCTTCAAATTCTGGTGATACCTTTTTGTCACCCTTAAAATATGTAATTTTAACTCTTATTTTTCCTAATTTAGTCTCTAACTCTTTTATCTCTCTTTTTAAAAAAACCTTTTCAACTCGAGTTACTCTTACTCCTATTGATGTTGTCTCTTCAAAAATTAAATTCATTAAATCTTTTTTATCTTTTTCTTCACATAGAATTGAAACTTTATATGCTGGTCTATTTTTCTTCATGTAAATTGGAGTGAAAAATATATCAAGCGCACCTAAAGAAAGTGCTTTATCAACAAGATAACCCATAATTTGAGGGTTCATATCATCAATGTTTGTCTCAATTAAAATGTTGAAATCTTTTAGATAATCTTCATAGAGTTCTCCTATAAGGACTCTTAATACATTTGGAATTTCAAAATCTTTTTTACCAAGTCCATAACCAATTTTTTCAATTTTTATAGGCGGAAAATAACCATAAGAATTTACAAGAGTTGATAAGATTGCTGCACCAGTAGGAGTTGTAATTTCTCCTTTAACTCCATTTGAATAAACTGGTACTCCTTTAAGAAGTTCAACTGTTGCAGGAGCAGGAACTGGCATTAATCCATGTTTTGAATTTATAAATCCACTTCCAAGTGGAATTTGAGAGGAATAAATTTTTTTAATTTCTAACAATTTTAATCCAACAACACTACCAACAATATCAATAATTGTGTCTAACCCACTTAATTCGTGAAGGTGAACCTCTTCAAACTTTTCATTATGAATTTTTGCTTCAACTTCAATTATTCTTTTTAGAATTTCTATGCTTTTTTCTTTTACATCATCTGATAGTTTGCTCTTCTCAACAATTTTTATTAAATCAACTCCTTTTCTTTCTGTTTCAGTATCAAAAATGTTTAATTTAAAATCAGAGCCTATAATTCCATTTTTCTCTTTTTTACTTATTTCAATTTCAAATCCGCTTAAATTTAATTTCTCAACCTCTTCTTTCCATGAAACATAGTCAAGTCCTGCATCAAAAAGAGCACCAAGAATCATATCTCCACTTATACCATTTATAAGGTCAAAATAGAGAATTTTCATTTCTATTCTCCAATTTTATTTATTAAACTTGCAATGTACCCAGCCCCAAAACCATTATCAATATTTACAACAGCAACTCCTGGAGAGCAAGAATTAAGCATTGTTAAAAGAGGAGCAACTCCACCGAAATTTGCTCCATAACCAACACTTGTTGGAACAGCAATTATAGGAATTTTAACTAGACCACCTACAACACTTGGAAGAACTCCATCCATTCCAGCAACAACTATTAAAACCTTTGCTTCTTTTATTTTCTCCAAGTTATCAAATAATCTATGAATTCCTGCAACCCCAACATCATAAATTTTTTCAACACTATTTCCCATAATTTTTGCTGTTTCATATGCCTCTTCTGCAACAGGAATATCTGCTGTTCCTGCAGAAAGAATAATAATTTTTCCGACTTCTTTTAACTCTTCTTCACAAATAGATATTGTTCTAGCAAGATGGTTATAATTTGCAGTTTTAATTTTTTCTTTTACTATTTTAAATAAGTTCTCATTTGCTCTTGTTGCCAACACTCTTTTTGATTTTTCATATATTTTTAAAATGATTTTTAATGCATCTTCATCTTTTTTTCTTTCACAAAAAACAACTTCAGGAAAACTTTTTCTTATCTCTCTAAAATGATCTATTTTTGCAAAACCAAGGTCCTCATAAGGAAGATTTTTTATTATTTCAAGAGTTTCTTGAAGAGAAATTTTTTCTTCCTTATAATCAATTAAAATTTTTTTTATTCTCTCTAAATCCATTTGAACTTTTCCTCTTTTTTCTCTTTTTTGTATCCTTCCAAATCAACAAGAGTTCCTTTAAAACCAATCTCTTTGAACTTTTGAGTAATGGTCTCTAAGTTTTTATAAATTATATCAATTTCATCTTTTAAAACTTCAATTTTTGCAAACTCATCCATAATTCTTACTCTAACTAAAGAAATTCCTAAACTTTTTAGAAACCTTTCACCTTCTTCGATTTTTTCAAGTTTATCCAATGTTATTTTTTCACCATGAGGAATTCTTGTTGCAAGACATGATTCTGGAGGTTTGTTCCAAGTTGGAAGATTAAGTTTTTTTGATAATTCCCTTATCTCTTCTTTTGTGAATTTAAGTTCAAGTAGTGGACTAATTATGTTAAGTTCTCTTAAAGCTTTTAATCCAGGTCGATAGTCGCTCAAATCATCATAATTTGTTCCATCTAAAATAGTTTTATAACCTAAAAGGGAAACAAATTTTTTAATTTGAGTAAAAATTTTTTTCTTACAGAAATAACACCTATCTTTTGGATTTTGTGAAATTATATCATCATGTAAGATATCCAATTTTAAAATGTAACTTTTTATATTGTTTTCTTTAGTAAACATTTTAACAAATTCGATCTCTTCCCTTTTTTGAAAGAAAGAATCAATGCTAATTGAAATTGCATTCTCTTTTAATATTTCATGTGAAATTTTAAGTAAAAATGTTGAATCAACTCCCCCAGAAAAAGCAACTGCAACTTTTTCAAGCTTCAAAATATAATTTTTAAGTTCATCTAATTTTTTCTCTAATTCCATTAAAGTTTATCTATCTTCTTCTTCAAAATCCTCTTCTTCCCAAATATCTTCTTTTAATTCTTCTTCCTCTTCAAAACCTTCTTCTTCAATCTCTTTGATAATCTCTTCTATTTCTTCTTCTCTTTCTTTTATTTTTTCTAATAAAATTTCTCTTAATTCATCCTCATCATACAACTCTTCCAAAACCTCAAATACATCATAATTGTCGAGTGTTTGAAGTTCTTCATAAATATCCTCAATGAGTTCTTTCGCATTTTCATAATCTTTATAACTCTTCAAGTCTCTAACAAGGTCCTCTATTCTCATGTCAAATCTCCTTTCTAATAAAAAACTTACAAATTATATTTTACTAATTTTTCTATAATTTAAAAACATTTTATCTAGTATGAACTTTTCTATTTAAATGCAATGAATTTTTTATTATTATGATAACAAATTGTTTGCAAAATCCAGCTGGCTGTTAAAAGTGCAGTTGGAAGGCCTCCTCCTGGAAGAGTCCAGTGACCTGCAATGTAAAAATTTTTAAGATTTGGAAAAGTTCTTGGAACTCTTAAATTTGAGTTTTGAGGGGTTAAAAGCCATCCTTCAAATGAACCTCTATAATTTTCAGTGTATCTCTCAAATGTAACAGGTGTTGATATATCCCAAATTTCAACTTTATTTGATATTTGAGGAAATCTTTTCTCTAAATTTGTTAAAACATATTCAAATATCCTTGTTTTCTCATTTTTGTATTCTTCTTTGTTTTCATAAAGCTTTCTCCAATAGTCATAATCTGTGTTAAAAACAACTGTTAATAGAGTTTTACCATGTGGAGTTAAAGTTGGATCGAAATTGTGAGAGCGAATTTTCATTCGAGTTTCCTCTTTATCTCCAATTTTGATTGGTTTATTTATAGGAATATCAAAACCCATAATTGAGATTGGTATATCTTTTAAGTCAAGATCTAAACCTAAAGATATATATAAAAGAGGAGAAAATGTTGGCATCTCAAAAAGTTTTTGATTTTTTCATTTATATATTTACCATCAAGCATGTAAAATATGGTTTTATATAAATCTCTAGCAGAAATAACAATATCTCCATAATGTTTGCTTCCATCTTCAAGTTCAACTCCTATTGCACTTTCATCTTTAACAAGAATCTTTTTTATAGGAGACCTATAGTTTATTTTTCCACCAAGTTCTAAAAATCTTTTCTCAATGCTTTGAGAAAAAGAAAGTGAGCCACCTAGTGGGTATCCTGCTTCTTTTTTATGTAACCATGCAAGAGTCATTGAAAGAAAATATATTTGAAAATCTGGATACCATGCTCTTATTAAAAGATTTCTTAAATTTTTATTTTTTATTTTTTGAGCAAAATCTGAAATTGAAACTTTTGACCATTTACTCATTAAACTCATATATGGTGCCATTTTTGGTATTATTTTTAAACCATCAACTAAGGTGTAAAGTTCTGGTGGTTTTTCAAGCGGTTGACTAAATTTAATTAATTTTCTTGATAATTCTACAAAATCACTAATAACCTCTCTATCTTCAGGTGCAAAATCTAAAAAATGTTTTTCAAGAATATCAATATTTGATAGAAAAGATAAAATATATCCTTCTTCTGTTTCATATTTAAGATATTCATCAAAATATATAAACTCTTTCCCTTGAACTGCTCCAACCTCTTCCCACAAAGAATAAAATGGTGATGTTGATGATGAACCTACTAATCAATGAATACATCCATCAATGTTTTAACCTTTTCTTTGCCATGAAGTACATAGGCCACCTGGTTTTGTATGTTTCTCAAAAATTTGTGTTTCAAAACCATTCATTTGAGCATAACAACCTGCTAATAAACCAGCAACTCCAGCTCCAATAATTATTACTTTCTTTTTATTTAAATTCATTTTTTTACCACCTAATATGAATCTTATTTAATAATACAAAAATTATATTACTATAAAATTTTTAAAAACCAAATTTTATGTAACCTAGGTTTAAATTTTTAAATTAAAAAATTAATATAAATCAAATGGGTTTATGTAGTCGCCGAATTTCTCCTTTGCTTTGAGCAATCTTTCTTTTTCATTATTTAGTTCAATAAATACAATTTCGGGGGTGTCTTTTACTTTTTCTCTGTAGATTTTTTCGATTCTCTCAATTTTTGATAAGTTTTCTGGAATTCTAATTGTGAATTGCTTTATATAATCATCTTTTGAGTAATCTTTTAAAAGAACTTCTGAAAACAGTCTCTTTAGGTCTTCATATTTTGGAATAATTCCAACTGGTATCTCAACTCCACCAATATCCCCATTACATCTTAATTCAATCCACTTTAGCCAAACTTTTTTATCAAGTTTATCATTGAGCCAATTTCCATCTTTATCTTTTAAGAAATAATTTACTCCATAAATTCTTGGAGGAGTCTTAAGACCCTTTCCAAAATCAAGATTCATCTGAATATATTTTCCAATTGGAATAGATAAAAAATCGAGGTTTGCCATTGGGTTATACTCTCTAACCCCTTCTTTTCCAAGAGTTGCAGCAGTTGTTTCAGATTCTAAAGATGCACCTTTCATAATAATTCCGTGTTGATAATTGAATGCCTCACAAACCGGAATCCATGTGTCTGAATCTCTTCCTCCATAAATAAATCCTTTTATAACAACTCCATTTGGGTCTTCAAGAACAGGGTCACAATTTTTTAAGTTTTTAAGTTCAAATGTAAATCTCGCATTCTTGTGTGATGGATCAATTTCTTTTCCTTCTTTATCTTTTTTTCCTATAAACCATTCGCCAGAATGGTTATATCCTCTTTCTGGAACTTCTCCATCTTTTCCAATCCAATAAACTGAACCATCAGGAAGTTTTAAAACATTTGAGAAAATAACTTCAAATGGAGAATTTAAAACTTCCCAAATATATGGGTCATCCTTTGAGTTTATTCCCATAATTATTCCAAACATTCCTTTTTCAAAATTTGCTGCTCTTGCTTCTCCATTTACATTTTTAATAATTGCTATATCATCTCCAACCAATCTTTCTCCCATAAGAGTTGCAGTTGAAGTTTTACCACATAAAGATGGAAAAGCGCCAGTAAGATATGTTACTCTTCCATTAGGACCATTTATTCCAATAATTAACATATGTTCACAAAGCCAACCCTCAAGATATGCTTTTTTAATTGCAAGTCGAAGTGCCAATTTCTTTAAACCAATTGAATTTCCACCATATTGAGTGTTAATTGAGTAAACAATTTTTTTATCAACATCAATATATATTCTTCTTTTATCTATATTTTTACTTGTTCTGTTCTCACCTAACTCTCCTTCTGAATGTACAAATCTGAAAAACTCATCCTGATCTTTTAGTTTCAAAAAATCTTCATATCCATCTCTATAAAGAAGATTTTCTGAGTGAGCAACATAAGGGGAATCTGTTATCTGAATGCATGGAATTGTGAAAATTGAATTTTTTGGTCCAAGTGTTTTAAAGAGTATATAAACTTCTCTATCTTTACAAATATCTTTCATGAGATCATTTAATTCTTTTTCACCCTCATCTCTTAAAATAAGATTTAAATCTGGGTCTAAATCTGTATCTGGTGAAACCATAAATTTTGTGTTTTTCTTATCTCTTCCCTGATCATAATATCCATCAAAGTGAATTGTATGATTTGGAATTTTAAGTGGCTCCTCTTCTTTCTCTTCGATTGCTCTTCTTTTAATATATTCTTTGTCTTCTTGAGTTCCAATAGATACATAAACTTTTTTAGGATTTAATATCTTTAAAAATTTTTCAATAAATTCATGAACTCCCTTGCTTTTGATTTCTTTTAACCTTTTTAAACTCTCTTCATTAAATTTTTGAGTTAATTCTTCTAAATATTGAGTCATTCTAACCTCCATTTATATTTTAACTAAATAAATCCCGAAACAATTAAAAATTGTGCTAACCCATAATTTAGCATTATTAAAATTGAGTTCTTCTTTATTTTTTCTTTGAAAATTTGAAGAGAAAGAAGTGAATCAGAAATTATAAAAAGAATTGAACCAATAAAAACTAGTAGAGAATTTTTTAGTGAAAATATGTAAAATCTTGGAATTGTAAAGAAACTCATTAAAATAATAACAATTATGTACATTAAAATCTCTCTTTTTACTTCTTCTATTTCAGGAAATAGTGATCTATAAAAAAATAATCCATAAAGAAGATAGGGAATAAAAAAAATAAATATATAAAAAGGAACTTTATCTTTTAAAAAATTTGATGTTATTAAAAATGTTAACAAATAAAAGATATGTGAAAGAAGAAAAGAAAACAATCCCAATTTAAAAAAGGTTTTTTTGTTTTCGAAAAGAAGAAATGTATCTCCAAGAAAACTCATAAAAAGTGCAATAATAATAGTGAAAATTATGTTTTTTGAAGAAAAAATATAATAAAGTATTAAAATTGGCATAAGGAGAGTTTTTGAGAATATTCTATATTTATAAAGTTTGAAATGAACTAAAAGGAGATCGGCTAAAAGAAAAGCAAAATAAAGCAACAAAAGTATAATTTTCATTTAATTCTCCTATTGTTAATTATAAAACAAAAAGAGCAAAAATTATGAAATTTAATTTTTTTAAATTTGTTATAATTATAAATAGGAGGTTTTTTATGAAAAGATTAATAGTTTTATTTTTAATATCGATTATTTTTTTACCAATATTTAAAATTTCTTTCTCAAATGATGATTATACATTAGCATTTCAAAGTGGTGATAGATTTAAACTATATTACAAAATAGTTAATGAGGATGTTTATTTTAGAATGGAAGGTAAAACCTTAGGATATGTATCAATTGGTTTTGAACCATCACAAGCAATGAAAGACGCAGATATGGTTATTGGATATGTTGTTAAGGGCAATGTTTATGCTTTTGATGCATATTCTACAGGACTTTATGGACCACATCCTGAGGATACCACTCTCGGAGGAAAAACAGATATTTATGATATAAAAGGTGAAGAGAAGGATGGATTTACAATAATTGAATTTAGAAGGCCTCTTGATACGAAAGATAAATATGATGCTGTCTTAAAAATTGACAAAGAGATTAAAATCATTTGGGCTCTTGCAAATGATGACAATTTTAACGCAAGGCACTATGATAGAGGAAGTGGAGTTATTGTTTTAAAAAGGCAAAGTGTTATAACACCACCTGTTCAAAAGGTAGTTTTAAAATTAAAAATTGGAGATAGAACAATGTACGTAAATGATTCTCAAAGAGTTATTGATGTTTCACCAGTTATTATTGAGGGAAGAACACTTTTACCAATAAGGTGGATTGCAGAACCACTTGGTGCAGAGGTCGGTTGGGATGGAAATGAAAGAAAAGTCACTGTTAATCTATCAAATACAAAAGTTGAACTATGGATTGGAAAAAATATTGCAAAATTAAATGGAAAAGATGCCCCAATTGATCCAAATAACCCTAAGGTTGTTCCAGTTATAAAAGATGGAAGAACTCTTCTTCCAGTAAGATTTGTTGCGGAAAGTTTAGGTTGTAGTGTTGAGTGGGATCCCAAAAAACAAATAGTTACAATAACATATCCAAAATAATATTTTAAATTCAGTTATAATTCTATTGTAAAAAATTTTATAAAACTTCAGAGGTGAATATGGAAGAATATGATGTTATTGTTATTGGTGGTGGTCCTGGTGGATATGTTGCTGCAATTCGACTTGCTGATCTTGGTAAAAAGGTTTGCATTGTTGAAAAAAGAGAAGTCGGAGGAACCTGTTTAAATAGGGGTTGTATTCCAACAAAAGCACTTCTTTATTCTGCTGAAATTTATTCAAAGTTTAAAGTATCATCAACATTTGGAATAAAGACAGGTGAATTTAGTTATGATATAAATGAAATCCATAATTTTAAGGAAAAAGTTGTTAAAAAACTTATTGGAGGGATTGAGTATCTTTTGAAATCAAGGAAAATTGTAGTTAAAAGGGGGATCGGGAGAATTGTTGATTTTGGAGTTGTTGAAGTTGAAAATTTAACCCAAAAAGAGTTAATAAAAGGAAAAGATATAGTTATTGCTACTGGTTCAGAGCCAGGAGAATTAAAAGGAATAGAGGTTGACCATAAATTCATTTTAAACTCAGATGATGCTTTATCTTTAAGAGAAATTACAGAAAATATTTTAATTGTAGGTGCAGGGGCAATTGGAATTGAATTTGGAATTTTTTATAATTCATTTGGTTCAAATGTAACAATTGTTGAAATGATGTCTCAAGTTGTTCCAACTTTAAAAGATAAAAAAATTGCAACTCTTATAGAGAGATTATTGACAAAAAGAGGGATAAAAATTATTACAGGAAAGAAAATTGAAAAAGTTGAAGTTAAAAATGAAAAAACATATTCTACTCTTGAAAGTGGTGAAGTTATTGAAAGCGATAAAGTTCTTTTATCAATTGGAAGGAAATTAAATACAGATAACATTGGGCTTGAAAGCATCGGAATAAAATTAGATAAAGGAAGAGTTTTAGTTGATGAATATTTAAGAACAAATATTCCTAATTTTTATGCAATTGGTGATATTGTTGGGGGTCAACTTTTTGCACATAAAGCATTTAAAGAGGGTGAGGTTGTTGCAGAAATTATTTCTGGAAAAGAGACAAGAATAAATTATGAAGCGATTCCTTGGGTTATTTTTTCAAAACCTGAAATTGCTTCCTGCGGTTTAACAGAAGAAGAAGCAAAAGAGAGAGAAATTGAAGTTTTAGTTGGAGAATTTCCTTTTAGTGCAAATGGAAAGGCACTTTCTATGAATGAGATAGAAGGATTTGTAAAAATAATTGGAAGAAAGAGAGATGGAAAAGTTCTTGGAGGTCAGATAGTTGGGCCTGAAGCATCTAATTTAATTTCTGAAATTGCTCTTGCAATTAAGAGTGGATTAACTCTAAAGGAAATTGGAGACACAATTCACCCTCACCCAACTCTTTCAGAAGTTATTATGGAAGCATCAAAAGCTTCCATTGGTGAAGCAATTCATATACTTAACAAACCAATTTAAACTTAATTTTAGGATATAAATTAAAACAAAAAATTAAAATATAATATAGTGTCAGATAAAAATAAAATTTGAAGGAGGCTAGATTTGAAAAAGGTTTTAGCTGTAATTTCTGTGAGTTTGATTTTTATTTTTGCATCATGTATTGAAAAAATTCCAACTCCTTTTGTTGAAGAGTTTAAAGATGAGTTTGTTATTCAAGAAGAGAAATTTCTTTTAGTTGATAATTTCAATGGAAGTGTAACAATTACAAAATGGAGTGAAAATAAAATTTCAGTTTTTGCCGAAAAGAAGAGCTTAATTGGTAAAAGTGAGTTAAGTAAAGTTAAAATTGAGATTGAGAAAAATGGTGAAATAAAAATTAAATCTATTAAATTAAAAGAAAATCCACAGGTTTCGATAACATATAACATTAAAGTTCCAGACAAAATTATCTTAAAAGAGATTTTGACCTCAAATGGAAGCATCGAGATTGTTGACCTGAAGGGAGACTCTTCTCTTAAAAGTTCAAATGGGTATATAAAGGCAACAAATCATATTGGAAATATAAGATGCGATACGTCAAATGGAAGAATTGAATTAATAAATATTTCTGGTTCAGCAAATCTTTACACTTCAAATGGAAAAATTTTAGTTGATGGATGTGATTTTTTGATAAGTTCAGAAACTTCAAATGGTGCAATTGAAGTTATAAGAACAAAGAAAGTTGGTGACCTTAAAACTTCAAATGGAAAAATTGAAGTTGATTTATATTCCTTAAAAGAGGGTGGCGCTAAATTTATAACTTCAAATAGTTCAGTTTATGTGAATATAAAAAGTGACCTAAATTTGAATCTTGACATTGAAACTTCAAATGGAAAAATCGATGTAAAATATTTGAATGTAAATATTGATACATTAAAAGATACATATCTTAAAGGAAGGTTAAATAATGGGGGTGATATTTTAGTAATTAAAACTTCAAATGGAAGTGTGTATCTAAATAAAATTGATTAAAAAAGAATCTTTGTGCTAAAATTATTAAAGTTGATTAAAAAACCTTCGGGGTTGGGTGGAATTCCCTACCGGTGGTAATGGGTTGAGTTAGTTTAACTCAACCTTAGCCCACGAGCAACCTCTCTTCAAAAGATAGGGTTGCAGATTTGGGTGAGATTCCCGAGCCGACGGTAAAAGTCCGGATGGGAGAAGGTTCCCTCCCCGAAGTCAAAAGGAGGGAAAGATGAGAAAAAAAACAAGAGACATTGTTCTTGGTGCTTTACTTGCTGCGCTTTCTTTTATTTCTATGTATTTTATTCAAATTCCAATTTTTGCATCTGCACCTTATCTTCAATTTGACCCATCAGAAATTTTCACTCTTTTTGCTGCATTTTTCATTTCTCCGACAACGGGAGTTCTTGTAACACTTGTAAAGGTTATTCTTTTTTATTTCACAAAACAGGAAAGTGGAATTATAGGATCACTCATGAACTTTCTAGCAGTTGCTCCATTTGTTTTTATTGCTGGATTATTTTTTAAAAAATTTAAAAAATTTGTTTTTCCAATAAATTATTTTTTTCCAATTCTTGCTGGAACTCTAATTAGAATTTTAGTTATGATTCCTGCAAACTTAATCTTTGTACCACTTTTTATTCAAATTGGAAGAAAAGAACTCCTGCTTTACATTTACACAATTAACATTCCATTTAATATCATTGTCTCTCTTATTAATGGTTTTCTTTTTATTGCTTTTACATTTGCGCTCTTTAGAATTAAAGAGATGAGAAAAGAGTTTATTGATGTTAAAGGATGAGGTTTTCTTAAATTTTCAAAAGCCATTAAGATACCTTGGCAAAGAGTGGAATTCAGTAATTAAAGACCCTAATAACAAAAAAAGATTTTTACTTATCTATCCCGACCTTTATGAGGTCGGGATGTCTTCTTATGCAATAATTCTCTTGTATCACCTTATAAATGAAAGAGATGATTCATATTGTGAAAGAGTTTTTTCACCAAATTCAGATCTTGAAAACTATTTGAAAGAAAATAATCTTCCTCTTTTTTCTATTGAAACAAAAACGCCTATAAAGGATTTCCATATTTTGGGTTTTAGTTTACAATCCCAACTTGATTTTACAAATGTTTTAAATATTTTAAAACTCGGAAAAATTGAAATCTTTAGAGAAAAAAGAGGTGATTTTCCAATTGTTTTAGGGGGTGGACCAATAACCCTTAACCCTTTACCCTTATCACCTTTTTTTGATGCTTTTGTGATAGGTGAAGGCGAAGAGGTTGTCAATGAAATACTAGACAATTTTGATTCAGATAAAGAGAGATTTTTAGAAAAAATAAATTATATTGAAGGGGTTTTTGTTCCAAAATTTGGAAAAAGGAAAGTTAAGAAAAGATATGTTAAGGATTTTGAAAACTCTTATTATCCAGAAAGACCTCTTGTTCCATACATTCAGGTTATTCATGATAGAGGAGTTATTGAAATTTTTAGGGGGTGTGATAGAGGTTGTAGATTTTGTATTTCTGGAATGGAAAAAAGACCGAGAAGAGAGAAAGGCATAAATAAAATTTTAGAGATTGTTGATAAAACTATAGATAGCACAGGTTATGAAGAGATATCACTTCTTTCTCTTTCAACAACAGATTATTCAAAAATTGAAGAACTTCTTATTCTTTTAAAAGAGAAATTGAAAGATAAAAAAGTCACAATCTCTCTTCCATCATTAAGAATTGATAATTTTTCCCTGAAACTCCTTGATTTGATTGAAACTGGAAGAAAAGTTACTCTTACTTTTGCACCAGAAGGTGGAACTGAAAGAATAAGAAAGGTTATGAATAAACCAATCAAAGACGAAGAGATATTTGAAGTAATAAGAGAGGCAGTTAAAAGAGGGTATAAAAAAATAAAACTCTATTTTCTTATTGGAATTCCTTATGAAAATGACGAGGACATAATTGGAATAAATGAACTAATTAAAAAAATAAAAATTGAAAACAAGGGAATAAAACTCTCTGTTTCAATAAATCCATTCATTCCAAAGCCATTTACTCCATTTCAATGGGAGGGGTTCATTTCAAAAGATGAATATATTAAAAAAATCCAAATTATAAAAAATGGTTTAAAGGATATCAATTTAAATTATAGAGGTTGGGAAGAGTCATTCATTGAAACAATTCTTTCAAGAGGAGATGAAGAGATAAGCGAACTCATTTATGAAGCATTTTTAATGGGTGAGAAATTTTCAAATTGGAGAGAAAGTTTTCACTTTGAAATTTGGAATGAAATTTTAAAAAGAAAGAAATTTAAAATTGTTGATAAAGTTTTGAATGGATTTAACTTAAATGAAGAACTTCCTTGGGAGTTTATTGATATTGGAATTGAGAAGAGTTTTTTGATTTCTGAAAGAGAAAAAAGTAAAAGAGGGGAAATAACAGAACCATGTTTTATGGATTTTGAAAAGTGCTCATCCTGTGGAGTGTGCTTTAATTTATGAATAATTTAAGATTTAGAGTTGAATATAAAAAAGATGGAATTTTTATTTATTTATCTAATTTAGATATCATAAGATACATTGAAAGGGGTCTAAGAAGAGGTTCTATTCCTATTTATTTCTCTTTTGGGTTTAACCCAAAGCCGAAATTAGATTTTTCTCCTGCTCTTCCTCTTGGAATTCCAAGTGAGAGTGAGATATTTGATTTTTATTTAACTGAAAAAGTTGAAATAGAAAATGTGTTTAATGCTTTGAAACAAAGTTTTGATAAAGATTTTATTATTAAAAGAATAAAAGAAGTAAATTTAAACTCGCAATCTCTTTCTTCACTCATAACTCACTTCGAAATTGAGATATTGGGTGAATTTTTTAAAAATTTTGATTTTAAGAATTTTGTTATTAAAAAAGAGAAGGAGAGGGAAATAATTAACATTGAACTTAAAAATTTTATTTTTCTTGAAGAGATGATTGATGGAGGAAAAAAATTAATTTTAAATAAAACTTTATCATTAAGGGAACTTTATAAGAATTTAAGAATATATTCTGATAGTAAAATATTTATTAAAAAGATAAGAAATTTAAAAATTGAAGATGTTACTATCTTTGACATTTTTGATTTAGATTAGATTCTTTGCTAAAATTTTTTTATGTTAAATGAACTTCTTGTTTTTGGATCTTTTACTAAGGATTTTCTTGAAAATCACAAAGGAGAAAAGAGTGTTGCAATTGGAGGAAGTGGAGCATATTTTTCAATATCATCATCTCTTGTTGGTTTAAAAGTTTATCCTGTTGGATTTTTATCAGAAGATATTGATGAAAATGAGATAAGAGAAATTTCAAAAATTTTTGATTTAAGATATTTGAAAAGAGAGAAAAAGTTAAACTTTCATATAAAATATGATGAAAATTTAAATGCACATTACCTTAAAGATCTTGAAGAGAGCGATGAAATTATTGATTATAAAACTCTTCCAATAACTCCATATGTTCATGTTTGTGTTATTTCAAGCATAAGAAATCAAATGGAGATTATTGAATATTTTAAAAATAAGAGAAGTTTTGTTTCAACTGGTACTTATTTGATAAAAGTTAAAAGTGATAGAGAAAATGTTTTAAAAATGCTTTTAAATTCTGATTTGTTCTTTTTAAATAAAGAAGAGGCAATTTCACTTTCATTAAAAGATAATTTTTGTGATGCAATAGAATTTTTTAAAAATTGTCAAAAAATGGTTGTTATAACTCTTGGAAAAGATGGTGCAATTTTTATTGAAAAAGAAAAAATTTTCAAGGTAAATGCTTATAAAACAGAAGTTAACGACCCAACTGGTGCTGGTGAAACATTTGCTGGAGGGTTTTTATCTTCTTACATTCTTTATAAAGACCCAATTCTTTCATTAAAATATGGAGCCACTCTTTCTTCTTTTGTTATTGAAGATTTTGGAATAAATAAACTTCTTAAAATTAAAAAAGAAGATATTTTAAAAAGATTGGAGGAGTTGAAATGATAGAAATTGATTTTGAAAAGATAAATTCTTTAAGTGAATTTTTTAAAAGCATAAATATTTCTTTTAATCTCCTACCAGGAGTTGAAGAAGCAAAGAATAAAGAAGATGCAAGAGAAAAATTAACACTTCTTTTTTATGTTGATGCAATTTGTCATCAAACACAAAATTTTTATGGTGAGATTAATGGGATTTTTTATAAAGGGTGGGATTATCTTCTTTTCTCTTTTAAAAAAGAGTTTGAAAAAGATAAAAGTTTTATTGACACAAAAAGAATGAAAAAAATTAAAGGAGAAGATTTAAAAAGAATTTTAAATAACTCAGGAGATAGGTATTATGAAAGGGCTTATTTATTAAGAAATTGTGCTTTTATTCTTGATAGAGATTTTCAAGGTGACATTTTTGAAATTCATAAGATTTCTGAGGGATATATTAAAAGAGAGGGTAAACCTGATTTAATAACTCTTTTTCATAAATTTAAAGCATATTCTGATCCACTCAATAAAAAAACTTATTTATTTATAAATATTGCTAAAAAAGTTGGTTTTTGGCAGATAAAAGACCCAGAAAATTTGTGGACTCCTGTTGATTATCACCTTGAAAGAGTAAGTTTAAGAGTTGGGCTTGTTAAGGTTGAGGAGAAAATAAAAAATAAGTTAATTTCAGGAAAAAGGGTATCACAAAAATTGGATTTGTCTTTAAGAGAAAAAATTGGAAGTGCAGTTAAGGAAATCTCAAATTTATCAGGAACATCAATTGAAAAACTTGATCAAGCATTTTGGTCTCTTGGGAGAAGTATCTGTTTGAAGACAGGTCCTTTATGTGATGGAGTTAAAGATGAAAATAACACTTTTACAAAAATAACCCAAATCTCTCTTAAAAATGGTTGTCCCTTTAAAAATTTTTGCAAAGCATATAAAAATCCTCAATTAAGAGCACTAAAAGAATCAAATATTTTCACAATCTTTTACTAATCGGTTTAAAATTTAAAAAATAATATCATTTCTCATGGTATACTATATTTGTATACTATTAGAAATAAAGAATATAAAACAATAAATTATTTAATCCTATTAAAAATTTCCCGTATTTTACTTTTAACAATTTATTAAATATTGAAGATGATACAAACTATTTAAAAATTTTTGTATATAGGTATGTAAAATCAGGAAAATTAATTAGATTAAAGAAAGGGCTTTATGTAACAAGAGATTATGTTAAAGAATTAGAAAAGAATGACAAAATATCTTCTTACATCGAATTTATTGCAAACATTCTTTATGAACCATCATATATTATTTTAGAATATGTTCTTTATGAAAATAATCTTTTAACTGAAATAACAGTAAATTTAACATTAATAATCACTAAAAAAACGTCCTCTTTCTCAAGTTATTTTGGAACATTTATATATCATAAGATTAATAAAAATCTCTTTTTTGGATATGAGATATTGAAAGAAGGAGATTTTTTGATTTATAAAGCAAAAAAATCTAAAGCAATTTTTGATTTTTTATATCTTAAGGGAAATGAAAGTTTAAATAAAGAGATGTTTGATGGACTACGATTTAATTTAGATGAATTAAGTAAAAAGGATAAAGATGAATTGAAAAAATTTGTTGAATTTTAAACTTCAAGTAAAATGAAAGAAATTTTAAGTTATATTTTGTGATTATGGAAGAGACTAAGAATATTCTTGAAAAATTAATTAATGAATCAAAATCTAAAAATTTAGTTTTTAAAAGAAATTTATTAAATGAATATTTTCAAATAATTACACTTGATTTTATTTGTTCAACTAAAAAATGGAACGATTTAGTTTTACATGGTAGAGCATCCACTATCTCATTGTTATGGTCTTCCTCGATTATCAGAAGATTTAGATTTTATCTCTTTAAAAAAAGATTTAGAAATTGAAAAGTTAACAATAGATTTAAAAAATTATTATGAAAATAAGGTTAATAGAAGATATAAATTATGTTAACAATTTAAGCAAAAATATAAAAGATATTGTTATAAAAAGTTTATCAAAACTTTAACTTCTAGATTTATTTTTTTCTAAAGCACATAAGTAAATATGGTTGAAAAATTAAAGAAAATCTATATAATTTTTTAAGAGCCTTCTTATCAAGAGAGGTGGAGGGAACTGGCCCTGTGAAGCCCGGCAACCTGTACTTCAAAGGCATAAGGTGCCAAATCCAGCAGGCTCAATATTTGCCTGGGAGATAAGAAGGTTATCTTCTCCCAGAGTACTTGATGAAGGAGGTATTTTTTATGAGAAAATATCTTTTTACATCTGAATCTGTAACAGAAGGTCACCCAGATAAAGTTTGTGACCAAATTGCTGATACTGTTTTAGATGAATGCTTAAAGGTTGATCCATTTTCAAGAGTAGCATGTGAAGTCATTTCAACAACAGGTCTTGTCCATGTTGCTGGTGAAATTACAACAAAAGCAAGATTAGATTTTCAAGAAATTGTAAGAAATGTAATAAAAGATATTGGATATGATAAAGAAGGTTATGGTTTTAACTATGAAAGCGTTGGAGTGATTGTTTCTGTAAAAGAACAATCTCCAGATATTGCACTGGGAGTAAACAAAGCTCTTGAATCAAAAGAAGGAGAAATGGAGGAAACTCTGGGAGCAGGAGATCAAGGAATTATGTTTGGATATGCAACAAATGAAACTCCTGAATTTATGCCAATGCCGATAATGTTATCTCATAAATTATGTAAGAGATTAGCAGAAGTAAGAAGAAATGGAATTTTGCCATATTTAAGACCTGATGGAAAATCTCAAGTAACTGTTGAATATAATGATAGAAGACCGGAAAGAGTTACAAAAATAGTTTTATCTGCTCAACATGATCCAGAAATCTCTCTTGAAAAATTAAGAGAAGACCTCATTGAAAATGTAATAAAGCATGTAATTCCAAATGAAATGCTTAAAGATACAGAATATTATATTAATCCAACAGGAAGATTTGTAATAGGTGGACCAAAAGGAGATACTGGTTTAACTGGAAGAAAAACAATTGTTGATACATATGGTGGAATGGCAAAAAATGGTGGAGGTTGTTTCTCTGGAAAAGACCCAACAAAAGTTGATAGAAGTGCTTCATACATGGCAAGATATGTTGCAAAAAATATAGTTGCAGCAGGTCTTGCAGATAAGGTTGAGATTCAGGTTGCCTATGCAATTGGTAAAGCAAAGCCAGTTGCTCTTTTTGTTGATACATTTGGAACTGGAAAAATAGATGATGAAAAGTTAGAGAAATTTATAGAAGAGAAAATAGATTTTACTCCTCTTGGAATGATAAATAAACTTAATTTAAGACAACCAATTTATAGAAAAACAGCATGTTATGGACATTTTGGATGGGAAGAATATCCTTGGGAAAAACTCGATCTTGTCCCACTCTTTAAATCCCTCCTTTAGTAAAATCGCAGATGTTCTTATTGAAAATGTTCCATTAAAAAAAGAAGATTTACCACTTTATTCATATAAAATTCCTGAAAAACTCATAGAAAAAGTTGAAGTTGGAAAAAGAGTTTTTGTTCCTTTTGGAAAAGGAAATAAATTAAAAAAAGGGATAATTATTAAAATTTGTGATGGGGAGTCAGAGAACTTAAAAGAGATAATTGATTTAGTTTCAGATTATAAAATAGTTGATGAAGTGGGAATTAAGGTTTTATTTAAATTAAAAGAAAAATATTTTGCTCCCATTTCAACTTTTTTAAAGAAAATTCTTCCGCTTGGAAAAACTAAAAAAGGTGAAGAAATAATAAAACTTATTGATATAGAATTTGAAAAACATATTTCTCCTAGGGAAAAAAGAAAATTTGAATTAATTAATTTTCTTCAAGAAAATGAAGGAGAAATGAAATTAAGTGTTCTTAAGAAATTTTTTCCATCAAATATTATAAATGATTTGATAAAAAGAAAAATAATTATTAAAACATATGAGTTCCAAAAAGAAAGAAAAAAGGAGTGCATTGAGAGAGAAGAGGTTAAGTTTGAAAATGTAAAAGAAATTTCAATTGAAGAAAACACTCTTATTTATGGTTTCACATATAAAGAAAGGTGGAATTATTATTTAGATTTAATAAAATTATATCTTAATAAAAAGGAAAAAATAAAAATTATTTTTCCTGAAAAGGTTGAGGTCGAAGAGTTTTATAAATTTATTCCAGATGAAATTAAAAAAGTTTCAGAAAAAATAACAGCTGAGGAGACAAAAAATGAAAGGGAGAGAATTTTAAAAAATATTTATGAAGAGAAAATAAAGGTTTTATATGGAACAACAATTTCTCTTCTTTTGCCTTTAAATGAAAGTTTATTAATCATAGAAAATGAAGAGAGATTTAAAAATCTTGAAGATTTGCTTTCAATTAAAATTTTAGAATTAGCAAGAACTTATATTGAAGAAAAAAACATCAAATTATTAATAGGCTCATTTTATCCATCTTTTGAAGCACTTATTACATCAAAAAAAGAGAAATTTAATTTAATAAAGAAAAAAATTAGTTTAAAAAATATAGAAATTCTTTATAGAGATTCAGAAAGGTTAATTTCGCCATATTTAAAGAGTTTAATTTTAAAAAATAGAAACAAGAAAATTTTTATATTTTATCCAAGAAAAGGTTACTTCCAATATCTCTTTTGTGATGAATGTGGATATACAGCAAAGTGTCCTAAATGTAAAATTCCTCTTACTTTTTTTAAAGAAGAAGGGAAACTTATCTGCAAAATTTGTTGCTATGAAAAACTACCTTTTGATATATGTCCTCAATGCGGTGGATTTTCAATGAGATTTTCAAGTCCTGGAATTGAAAGAGTAAAAGAGAGATTAAAAAAAGTTTTTCCTCAAGGAAAAATTTTACAACTTGATGAATGGATAACAAAAGGAAGTGAAAAGAAAAGAAAAGAAATAGAAAATGAATTTATTTTTAATGGGAATATTTTAATAGGAACACATCTAATTTTGCCTCTTTTAAAGAGAATAAATAATTACATTTTCATTTTTCTTGATATAGATTTTATGTTAAATTTTCCAGATTATGACTCATTTGAAAATATTTTTTATCTTATCTTAAGAGTTGTTGAAGAATCTCTTGTTTCAAATGGAAAAGTTTACCTTCAAACAAGATTTCCAAATAATATTGTGTTTAAGGCACTCAAAGAAAAAAATCTAAATCTATTTATTAATGAAGAATTAAAAAGAAGAAAAGAGACAAAATTTCCTCCATATTATAAATATGTAATAATTGAAGATATTGAAAAAGAGCATTTAGATGAAATATTAAAACTCAAAGAAAATGATGATGAGGTTTATTATTCTGATGGAACTTTAAAGATAAAAACGAAAAATTTTTTCAAATTTAAACAAATTTTTGATAAAATTAAATATGAAAAGATATTAAGAATAAAGGAGTTTTGAATGAGAGATATTATTTTAATTGGAAATCCACTCTTAAGAAAAAAGTCTCAACCTGTTAAAAAGGTTGATAGATACATTGAAAAACTTGTTGAAGAGATGAAAAAAGTTCTCAATAAAAGTGAAATTCCAGCAGTGGGCCTTTCTGCTCCTCAAATAGGAGAACTTTTGAGAGTTATTATTTATAGAGATGAAGATAAAATTCATACAGTAATTAACCCTAAGATTTTAAAAAAAGAGGGAAAAATAGTTATAGAGGAAGGTTGTCTTTCTATTCCTGGAGTTTATGGTAATGTAGAAAGGTCAAACAAAATTTTAGTATCTGGACTTACGCTCTCGGGAAAAAAAATTGAAATAGAAAAAGAGGGTTTACCCGCTGTTATAATTCAACATGAAATAGACCACCTTGATGGAATTTTATTTATAGATAGAATAAAAGATATAAAAACATTAAGAGTTGAAGAGGGATATAAAGTTCCAGAGGAACTTTTAAATAGAGTTTAATGAAAATAAACTTTTTTGGCTCTGATTCTTTTTCACTTCCATTTTTAGAAGAGTTATATAAAAGAGGGTATGAAATAACACTTGTTATTACAACTCCTGATAAACCAAAAGGAAGAGGTTTAAAACTTGAAGAAACTCCAACAAAAACTTTTGCAAAAGAGAAAAATTTAAAATTTATTGAAGTTGATAAATTTAAAAATTTTTATGATGAAATTGAAAAAGACAAGGGAGATTTAGGTGTTGTTGTGTCATTTGGAAAAATTATTCCTGAAAGAGTTTTAAATCTTCTTCCAAAAGGAATAATAAATGTTCATCCATCACTACTCCCAAAATATAGAGGACCAAACCCAATAAGGTGGCAAATTTTAAATGGAGAAAAGAAAAGTGGAATTACAATAATAAAATTAACAAATGAAGTTGATGCTGGACCAATTTTAATTCAAAAAGAGATTGAAATTGAAGATAGTGATAATTATACAAATTTATTAAAAAAACTAAATGAGGTTGGAAAAGAAGTTCTTATTCAAGCAATTGAGATAATTGAAAAAGGAAAAGAAACTTGGATTGAACAAAAAGGAGAAGCAACTTATGCTCCAAAATTTGAAGATACCTTCGAAAAACTTGACTTTAAAATGGAAGGAGAATATTTAAAAAGAAAAATTCTTGCCCTTTCTTTTGAGCCAGGAGCATATGCTCTTTTTAGAGAAAAAAGAGTAAAAATTTTAGATGCAAATTTAATAGATGAAGATTTTAGTGGTGAGCTAGGAGAAATAATTTTTGTTGATAAAAATTCATTTGGAATTAAAACAAAAGATAAAGTTTTAGTTCCAAAAATCTTAAAGATTGAGGGGAAAAAAGAGATGGGGGTGAAGGAATTTGTTAATGGATATAAACCTAAACTGGGTGAAAAATTTTATTAAAAACTTTTTTATTAAAAAATCTACTTATAAAAAATAAGCATTGTTAAAAGGGCTCCATAAATATTGGCAATCATATCTTGTAAATTATTACTATAACCTATCATTCCATCAAGTTTGGTGAAATAAATAGCAGTTATAAACTCCGATATTTCAATAAAAGCACCAATTCTAACAACCAATGTAACTATTATCAATAAATCTATAAATCTATTATCTATAATATAACCAATTTTTATTATTACAAAAAATTCAAAGATATGTGATTTTTTTCAATAAATTGATATATTAATTTAAAATATTTCTAAATATCTATCTAATTCCCAATCTGTTACGTGAGTTCTAAAACTATCCCACTCCTCCTTTTTTGCTTCTATTAATTTTTCTATAACATGATCTGATAAAGCGCTTTTTAAAACATCATCTTTTAAGAACTCATCCATTGCTTCCATTAAATTTCCTGGTAAACTTTCAATTCCAAGTTTTTTTCTTTCTTCTTCTGTCATATTGTATATGTCAAAATTTGTTGGTTCTCCTGGATCAATTCTATTTTTAATTCCATCAATTCCAGCAGCAAGAATCACAGCAAAAGCAAGATAAGGATTACAAGATGGATCAGGAGATCTAAACTCAATTCTTCTTGCAAATCCTGTTGCAGATGGAATTCTTATAAGAGCAGATCTATTTCTTAATGCCCAAGATATATAAACTGGAGCTTCATAACCTGGAACAATTCTTTTGTATGAGTTTACTGTTGGATTAGCGATAAATGTTATTCCTTTTGCATGTTTTAAAATTCCACCAATAAAATAGAGTGCTTCTTTTGAGAGTTCATATTTTCCATTTTTATCATAAAAAATGTTTTCTCCATTTTTAAACAAAGAAAGATGTGTATGCATACCTGAACCATTTATTCCAAAAACTGGTTTTGGCATAAATGTTGCATGAAGTCCATATTTTAATGCAGTTGTTTTAGTAACTAGTTTAAATGTTATTACATTATCTGCAGTTCTTAAAGCATCTGAATATCTGAAATCAATTTCATGTTGACCTTCTGCTACTTCATGGTGTGCTGTCTCAACCTCAAAACCCATCTCTCTTAAAGTAGTTACAATTTCTTCTCTAACTTTTTCTCCAAGGTCAATTGGAAGAAGGTCAAAATAGCTTCCATGGTCATGTGTAATTGTTGTTGGTCTTCCTTTATCATCTTTTTTAAATAAGAAAAATTCTGCCTCAGGTCCTGCGTTTAAAACATAACCAAACTCATCTTTAACCTTTTTCATCTCTTTTTTAAGAATGTATCTTGGGTCACCCTCAAATGGCGTTCCATCTGGATTTAAAACATCACAAATTACTCTTGCAACTGTTCCTCCACCAACAGTCCAAGGAAGAATTGCAAATGTGTTTGGATCTGGAAAAAGAAGCATATCAGACTCTTGAATTCTTACAAAACCTTCAATTGAGGAACCATCAAATAAAATACCATTATCAAGAACACTTGGAAGTTCAGATGAAGGTATTTCAACATTTTTGGGTATTCCCAAAATGTCTGTAAATTGTAACCTTATAAAAACCACATTTTTTTCTTTAACAAGTTTTAATACATCACTCTTGTCCATTTATCTCACCTCCTAAAATTAAGACATAAATATATCACCCACTTAATTTTTGTCAATATGTTACAAAATATTAAAAACTAATGGAATTTGGAGGTGGAGGTATAATAAATAATGGAGGTTTTTTTATATGAGATATAGAAGAAATGGAGATCTTGTTTTTGTTGTTATAGAAAAAGAGAAAGGTATCATTCATATAAATATTCTCAATTTTAATCATTAACAAAAACATAAATCCCTGTTATAATATTGTGGTCATCTTTAAAGGAGTATTGTTATGAAGAAAGATTTTGCAATTAAGACAATTAATCTTGGAAGAACCTATAAAAAGGGAAAAAGAGTAATTGAGGCACTTAAAAATATAAATATTGAAGTGCAAAAAGGAGAAATATTTGGTCTTTTAGGACCAAATGGAGCAGGTAAGACAACACTTATAAAAATTTTAACAACCATTCTTCTTCCATCAACTGGAAAGGCATATGTCTTAGGTTTTGATGTTGAGAAAGATACACTTCAGATAAGAGAAAAAATAAATATGGTAAGTGGAGGAGAGTGGGCAGGTTATGGAATTTTAACAGTTAGAGAAAATTTATGGATGTTTTCACAATTTTATGGAACTCCATCTAAATTAGCAAAAAGAGAAATTGAAAGATACCTTGAGATGTTTGACTTAAAAGAAGAAGCTAATACAAAAATAAGTAATCTCTCAACTGGTATGAGACAAAAAATGAATTTCATTAGAGGTATACTTTCAGATCCTGAAGTTCTTTTTCTTGATGAACCAACACTTGGTCTTGATGTACAAATTGCAAGAACTGTAAGAAGTTTTATTAAATCATGGATAAAAGAAAAACCGAATAGAACAATTCTTCTTACAACTCACTATCTTAATGAAGCAGATGAACTATGTGATAGAATTGCAATAATTGATAATGGACAAATTTATGCACTTGATACACCTGAAAACTTAAAGAGAATTTTAAGAGATAGAGTGTACTACTCAGTTGAAGTAGCGAGAAGTGAATATTTAAAAATTGATTCAATTCCATACACAACAAAATTTTTATTAAACCCTATCAAAGATGGAAAACTTGAAATTAAATTTCAGTTAGAAAGCGAAAATCGAATTGTTGATGTTTTTAACTTTTTAAAGGATAAAGGTTTTAATGTTCTTTCATTTAGAAAAAGAGAGCCAACACTTGAAGATGTATTTATTGAGATTGTTGGAAAGGAATTTAAAGATGAAGAGATACATGATTAGAAATTTAAGAGCAATTAAAGGAAGAGCATACCCAAGAATAATTGCCGCTAATAGAGAATATTCTTGGGTTATTGCAGATGTTGTTCTTCCACTTCTTTCTGTTATTGCTTATGGACTTCTTTATAAATATCTTGGAGCAAGTAAAGATTTTTTAGGCTTTGCAGTTCTTGGTGGAGCAATGAGTGCTTTTTGGCTCAATGTGCTCTGGGATATGGCATCACAACTTTATTGGGAAAGAATGAGTGGAAATCTTCAACATTACATAATTAGCCCTATTTCTCTTATGGCAATTCTCTTTGGAATGAGTATTGGTGGAATGTTTTCAACATCTTTAAGAGCCCTTGCAACCTTAACTGTTGGAACAATCATTTTTAAACTTGACTTTAGTTTTGTAAACATACCTCAACTTATTCTTGTTTTCTTTTTAACTCTATCTGCACTTTATGGTTTAGGAATGACTCTTGCATCACTTTACCTTATTTGGGGAAGAGAGGCATGGCACCTTTCAGAATTTTTCCAAGAACCAGTCTATCTTGCAAGTGGAATGTATTTTCCAATAAAATTTTTAGGAATAACTGGATTTTTCTCTTCAATCATTCCTTTAACCTTAGGACTTGATGGAATAAGACAACTAATCTTTAGACAAGGTGCGATTTTTGGATTCTTAAGTGTTAAGATTGAAATTATAATTCTTGCTATATTAACTGTTGTTTATCTTTTTCTTGCCTATTATTATCTTAAGAAAATGGAGTATCTTGCAAGAAAGGAAGGGAAGTTAACTATAAGATGGGAGTAATTAAAAAAATTTTTAATGATTTTAAAGCATCTTTTCTACTCGGGTGGAAAATAGAGAGTAACTGGACAGATCCATTTTTGTTTATCATATATTCCCTCGCAAAACCTCTCTCAAGTGCATTCATTTTGATTATTATGTTTATTATAATAACAAGAAATCAACTTCCAGAATATATTCCACATCTTCTAATTGGAAATGCACTTCACCTATATACTGCAAATGTTCTTTTTGGAATCGCTTGGACTGTAATTGATGATAGAGAATATTATGAAACTTTAAAATATGTTTATATTTCTCCAGTAAGTTTATTTTTATTTTTAACAGGAAGAGGTTTTGCAAAATATATTACAACAACAGTATCAGCAATAATAATTTTAATAACTGGTTCTATTCTTCTTAAAGTTCACTTCTCTTTAATTCCATACTGGTATATCTATCTTCCTATTTTTATAATTCTTGGTTCGCTCTCTTTATTTATAATTGGATACTTTTTTGCAGGAGTAAATTTTTTGATTTCAAGACAAGGTTGGTTTTTAACTCAAAGTGCAACAGGAGTTTTTCTTCTTTTAACAGGAGCAATTTTTCCAATTGATACATTGCCATCTTTTTTAGGAAAAATCGGAATATATATTCCGCAAACAATATGGATGGATGGAATGAGAATGGTTCTTCTTGGAAGTGGATGGAATGAAGCGTTCAAAAATTTAAGTATAAATCAAATGACTTCTCTTCTTGCTCTTGAAAATTTTGTTTATTTTGTAATTATATTTCTTTTCTTTAACTTTTCACTTAAAATTGCAAGAACAAGAGGGTTAATAGATCAAAGATCCATGGGTTAATCAAAACAAACTTTTTTCAACTGAAAAATTTTCTAAAATAAGTTTATAAATTTCATCAAAATTTTTCCCTGAAGGATTAATTTTATTTTCATTTCCTCTTGAAAAATGAATGTAATTTATTCCAAAATTTTTTGCACCAAGAACATCTTTTTCAAAATTATCACCAATATGTAAAACTTCATTTTTCTCTACTTTAAAAAAATCTATTATTTTCTGAAAATTTTTTTTGTTTGGTTTTACAAATCCAATTTCATCTGAGAAAAATGTTTCATCAAAATAGTCTAAAAGAGAGTATCTTTTTAAAATTTCTCTTAAAGCCCAACCTGGAGTTCTTCCAGCATCAGATAAAATGCAAAGTTTAGTGTTAAGTTTTTTTAATTTTTTTATAAAATCTTCCACTCCTTCAATTAAAGGAGGAGGAATGTCAAAAATTGCTGTTTCATAAACTTTTTTAATGTCTTCCAAAACAACTTTATTTGGATTTACTCCAAAAAGTTTAAAAAAATAACAAATCTGTTTCTCAGTGTTTATGCTTTTTAAAGTTTTTTTTTGAGTTGAAAAAAGCCACTCACTCATTCTCTCATAGGCATTTTTTGCTTCATCATATGAAATATTAATAGGGGAGAGATACTCATAAAGTTTTTTTATTCTTATCTCTCCCCTCTTATCCTCAAGGTCTATTCTATCTTCTATTATTGTGTCCCAGAGGTCTAAACTTATAACTTTAAGCAACTTTTTCTTTCTTTATATCTTCAAGAATTTTCTTTAACTCATCTCCTTCAATTGTCTCTTTATCAAATAAAACTTCAACAACTTTATGAACTCCCTCTTCGTTTTCTTTTAGAATGTTTTTTGCTTTCTCATAACACTCTTCAACAATATTTCTTACTTCTTTATCTATCTCATATGCAATTTGCTCTGAATAATCTCTTTCTGAAGCAATATCTCTTCCTAAAAACACATATTCACTTTTTCTTCCAAAAGTAAGAGGTCCTAATTTTTCGCTCATTCCAAATTCAGTAACCATTTTTCTTACAATTTCAGTTGCTCTTCTTAAGTCATTTTCAGCACCAGTTGTTTTATCTTTTGTAAAAAGTTCCTCTGCTGCTCTTCCACCAAGAAGAGTTGTTACTTCTGAAAGAAGTTGCTCTTTTGTTCTTAAAAACTTCTCTTGTTCTGGAAGTTGAAGTGTATAACCTAAGGCCATTCCTCTTGAAACAATTGAAATTCTATGAACTGGATCTGAACCAGGAAGCATATTTGCAACAACAGCATGTCCTGTTTCATGAAATGCAATAATTCTTTTTTCTTCTTCTGAAACAACTCTTGTTTTTTTCTGAGGCCCTGCAATTACTCTATCTATTGCTTCTTCAAGTTCATCCATTGTTAAATATTTTTTATTTCTTCTTGCTGCAAGAAGTGCTGCTTCATTTACTAAATTTTCTAAATCTGCTCCAGTAAAACCTGCTGTTCTTTTTGCAAGGGTAACTAAATTTATATCGGGTCCAAGTGGTTTATTTCTTGTGTGAATTCTTAAGATTGCCTCTCTTTCTTTTACATCAGGATAATTTACAACAATTCTTCTATCAAATCTTCCAGGTCGAAGAAGTGCTGGGTCTAAAATGTCAGGTCTATTTGTTGCTGCAATAACAATTATTCCACTATTTGGATCAAATCCATCCATCTCAACAAGAAGTTGGTTTAATGTTTGTTCTCTTTCATCATGTCCACCACCAAGACCTGCGCCTCTTTGTCTTCCGACTGCGTCTATCTCATCAATAAATATTATGCATGGAGCATATTTCTTTGCTTCATTAAATAGGTCTCTTACTCTTGCTGCACCAACTCCAACAAACATCTCAACAAATTCAGAGCCAGAAACAGAGAAAAATGGAACGCCTGCTTCACCTGCAACTGCTTTTGCAAGAAGTGTTTTTCCACATCCAGGAGGTCCAACAAGAAGAATTCCTTTTGGAATTTTTGCACCAAGTGCTGCAAATTTTCTTGGATTTCTTAAAAATTCAATCTCTTCCTGTAAATCTTCTTTAACCTCCTCAAGACCAGCAACATCATTAAAGGTTATCTTCGGTTTGTTTTCTATGAATAGTCTTGCTCTACTTTTACCAAAATTAAAAACTTGAGAGTTTGTACCACCAGAAAGTGCTCTCATCATTATCATCCAGAAAAAAATAAGAAGAATTACAGAACCAATGTTTGTTAAAACATACCACCAAGTTCCACTATTTGAAGTTGGTTTTATTGTTGCATTAACTCCCTTTTCAATGAGTAAGTTTGGTAAATTTGGGTCATCAAAAGGAGGAAGTACAGTTGTAAATTTTGAACCATCTGTGTATGTTCCACTTACATTTTGTCCATCAATTGTGATTTCTTTTACTCTTCCATCTTTAACTCTTAAAATAAATTCTGTATAAGAAATTTTTTCACTTGAAAGTGTGCCTGATGAACCAGAATAAAAACTATAAATAAAATAGACAAAAATTATCATTAAGATAATTGGTAAAATGCTTCTAATTATATTGAAAATGTTATTGACTTTTTTCATACTTCATCACCTCATACATATAAACTTCAGGCTTCAAGACACAGATATAAGGAAGATTTCTATATTTTTCATTAAAATCAAGTCCATAACCTACAACAAATTCATCTGGAACATCGAATCCATAAAATTCAACAGGAACATCTTTTATTCTTCTAACTTTTTTATTTAAAAGGGCAACAGTTTGAAGAGATAAGGGTTTCCTTGAGGAGAGTAATTCTCTAAGGTGAGATAATGTTAAGCCTGTGTCAACTATATCTTCAACAATCAATACATGTCTTCCTTCTATTGAGTGGTCAAGATCCTTAGTTATTTTAATTATACCAGATGTTTTGGTGGATGCACCGTAAGAAGAAATTCCCATGAAATCAAGAGAAAGATAAATATTCATCTCTTTAACTAAATCTGATAAAAAAATTGTCGCTCCTTTTAAAATACAAATAAGATGTGGGAATAAATCTTTATAAACATTGCATAAATCTTTTGCAAGTTCTTTTACTCTTTTCTTAATCTCTTCTTCAGTTATAAGAATCTTTTGTATATCTTTATCCATTCATTATCCTCCAATTCTATTGTAATATATAAAACTCTTTTTGTCATCTCACTGACTTTGAAGTTTTCACTCATTCTTAATCCGATAATCCATAATATATCACCTTTTGAGTTAGAAAGAACCGGAATTTTCCATTTAATGCTTTTTGAAATTTTTAAATCTGTCAAAAAATCTTGAATTTTTTTTGAGTAATTTACTCCAAGAGGAGTAAATCTTTCACCAAATTTTGGAGGTCTTATAAAAAGTGGAAAAGAGATTTTATCAAAATCAAAATATGCTTCAAATCGGTTTTTTGTTTTATTCATATTTTCAACTAATTTAAGTGAAATTTTTAAACCTTCTTTTTTTATCTCTCCTAAATCTTTAATCTCTATAAGATAATCTTTTTTTGTTAAAGACAACTTTTCAATTACAATTTTATCCTTCTCTCTTATTGCTATTAAATTTTTAGAAAGAATTATCTCTTTACCACTTCTTTTATCGATTAAATTTATAATATCATCAATATTTTTAACTGAAAATTCTCTTAAGTCTTCATTAAACTCCTCGATAATTTTTCTGATTATTCTCCTTTGTATTGCCTTATGAAGGTTTCTAAATTTTTCAATATCAATAAAATAGGAACTATCGATAATTTTAACTATTTCACTTAAACTTTTCTCTGTTATCTCTTGGAGAAAATCCTCATCAAATCTAACAATTTCACTTAAATCAAAAACTTTCTCTTTAAATGACTTATTAAACTCTTTTTCAATATATGGAATTAACTCATTCCTAACTTTATTTCTCAAGTAAATTGTTTCTAAATTTGTTTTATCAATTCTATAATCAATCTTTTTTTGATTTAGATAATCAACTATCTCTTCTCTTTTTAAAATAAGAGTTGGATGAATAATGTCTCCCCATTTTGGTAAAATTCCCACGAGACCTTTAAGCCCTGTTCCTCTTAAAAAATTCATTAAAATTGTTTCAATTTTGTCATCAAAATTATGAGCAAGAGCGATTTTTGTAAATTTATCTTTTTCCTTAATCTCATTGAAAAAAGTAAATCTCTCTTCTCTTCCAACCTCTTCAATTGATTTTTTCTTTTCTTCACTTAATTTTTTTATATCTAATCTCCTTACAAAAAGGGGGATTTTCAATTTTTGTGATACTCTTCTCACAAAAATTTCATCTAAATTTGAATCTTCTCCTCTCAATAAGTGATTTAAATGAACTAAAATAAGAAGGTTTTCAAAATTTTCTTTTAGAAAATAAACAAGAAATGTAGAATCTGGTCCACCAGAAAATGCAACCACAATTTTGTCTTGAGGAGAAAACAAAGAATTTTCTTCAATAAAAATTTTTACTTTAGAAATTAAATTCATTTTAATGGTGGCGGCGGAGGGAGTCGAACCCACGACACCACGGGTATGAGCCGTGTGCTCTTACCAACTGAGCTACGCCGCCTTTAATCAAATTTTACTAAATTTAAAAAAACTTTCAACAAAATGCACTTTATATATTATAAAAATTTATTTGTTTTTTGGATTTTAAATTTACAAATTCTCTTTGAGTTTTTCAAGCATAGTTTTAAATTCAGGAATTCTAACTTTTATTGTTTCCCATATTGTTTCATAATCAACTCCAAAATATCTATGTATCAATTTATCACGCAAACCAGCAATTCTTGTCCAAGGAATGTTAGGGTAGTTATCTTTTAATTCCTGAGGTATATTTTTAACTGCTTCACCTATAATTTCAAAACATCTAATAACAGCATAAACAATTAGTTAATCTATTATAAAATCTTCATAATCTTAATCTTTAGTAAGTTTCTTTTAATTCTAGATAAGTGAACATATCTATCAGTTTCTCAAATTCAATTTATATTACTATATCACTTTTTTTT